>Ga0116227_10007420_pt1 | contig 21415 bp, 9 predicted proteins | sample S1TSphgellanicum_FD_89693 | JGI IMG/M metagenome (GOLD analysis project Ga0116227, IMG submission 89693) | Host-associated microbial communities from peat moss isolated from Minnesota, USA - S1T2_Fb - Sphagnum magellanicum MG | ecosystem: Host-associated > Plants > Peat moss > Unclassified...
TGTGTCTCATTGGGCCCAAGAATTCTCATCCTAAAATCAATTAGAGGGCAAATCATTCTCAATTCTCATTGGCTCTTGAAGGATAAGAGGGCCATTGATTGGAGGGAAGGATTTCAAAGCTTCCATTGGACAAGGGAAACAAGTTCAAACAAAGGTCATGGAAGCTTGCCAAAGGAGAGAGGAGTATCTTGTGTGGGAAGAAGAGGAAAGGAGGAGAATGAATGTGTGAGAAAAATATTAGTTCTTATGTGTGCAAGGGTTGTTCATGGAAAAGATGTGTGTAAGAAATAAGCATGGAAGGAATTCCATGACAAAGCCTCTAAAGGAATTCCATGACAAAGCCTCTGGAGTTTTATTTCAAATAATCGTTTCTCCCAAATCCACTGTTGGATTTGTGTCAAACTTAAAACAATATTTGTGTAGGAGTGTAGAAGGTTCTCTCCAATTTTTAGCATCATCTGGGTTGCTGTAAGGGAGCTATGCTTGTTGGAAGTAGAGGGTGTTTGTAGTGGAGCTCATGGAAGGATTTCCATGACAAAACCTTTGGAGTTTTATTTCAAATAATTGTTTCTCCCAAATCCACCATTGGATTTGTGTCAAACTTAAAACAATACTTGTGTAGGAGGTGTAAAAGGTTCTTTCCAATTTTCAGCATCATCGGAGTTTTTGTAAGGGTGCTACACTTGCCGGAAGTAGAGGGGGTTAAAATTGTCTGTTTTTTTCCCTCAATCTAAGCAAAGTGATTTTTAGTCCCATGTTTAACTCTTGATCAAAAGAATAAAAACTTATAAAATTTTGTACCATGGCTCTTTCTTAGATTAGCTTTTCAAAAATTCAATGCATGTTGGATTAGGATGTTATGTGTAGATGTTGGACACAACGCATTAGATTCTTAGTGAATTTCATTGCATTACATTGAACCACCGTACTTGTTAGATTACAACTACATAGTAGTTCCACTTCCAAGTGGGTTTGTGAGTGCATATCTTCATGTTAAAGGTGTGTAAGAATACGTCACATGGTACATGGGATAAACCCCACCCCACATGGGTATGCTCTGTAACAATTTGTCAAAAGTTAATATTACCAATAAGGTTGTTTACCTTCCTAAAAACATCGCATTTTAATTTGAAGTTGATGTCATTTAACTTTGGTTTTCTTTTTTTCATTTGACTGATTATTGGGTGAAGTCACACTAATAGGAACCACAACAAATGTAACATGTGCTTAGTTTTTCATTTTTAAAAGTGGTAATTTAATTTAATGTTAAAAGTATAATATTTTTTTAATATAATAAGGTTCATAATATATCATTGGAACATGTGAATTGATTTTTAAAATATTTGATGAATAAAAATTTCTCAAAAATATTCATTAAACATTGTAATGCATGTGTTTTAACATTGAAAATATTTATAAATAGACTTCAATTTTTTTGAAATTTACATATATTTTGAAATCTTTTACATAAACCTTAACATAATAATAATTTTTTTAATTTAAAATTTTGAATATTTTTTAAAAAATATTTTAAAAAATATTTTCCTAAAAACAGTCCCAAAAGCAAGTGGGTGCGGTTCATGTTATCTCATTTGCACTTTATTTTATTTTCATGACGAGTTTGTCATGCTTGAAGGTTGTCTAAAATGCAAGCATTCATGGTTGGTTTTGTTAATAATAGATATTTAACCCATAAACAAAAAGGTTTTATCGAAATGTCAAGGTCTAATTTTTAAAAATTGAAGGTTTTATTAAAAAGCAAAAATGTTTTGCCAAAAGGTAAAGGTTTAACTAAAAAGAAATAAAGGTTTTGCCAAGAGGTAAAAGTTTAATCACAAAAAAAAATTTGATGAAAAATAGACCAAATGGTATAATTTTTTCCAAGAAAAGATAGGTTTTGTTCTATGGTAAAAGTTTAACTAGGAAGATATAAAGGTTTTGCCTAGAAGTAAAGGTTTAGCCAATAAAAGATAGAGATTTTGTGGAAGGGTGGAGCTTTAGCTAGGAAACTATAAAGGTTTTTTCGAGAAATAACGGTTTAGCCAAAAAAAATATAAAGGTTTTGTGGAAAAATAGAGGTTTAGCTAGGGAATAAAAAGGTTTTGTTAAAAGGTAAAAGTTTAGTTAGGAATGGGAAGGTGGTGGTAGGTAGAAATAGATGCATGGGATGTAGGTAGGTAAATGGATGTGATATGTAGGTAGCTTAGATGGGTAGGGTGGGTAGATGGGCAAATTTCTTTTTGATGGGTAAGTAGGTGAAGAAAAAAAAGTGACCCAACCTCAATGCCTACACTAGGTCCCATAACTTGGATGAATTTGAATTCATCCAAAATTGAATTGGTGGAATCATGCATGTTGGGTCACTCAAGCCATTCCAACATATTCATTCCTGAATCAAATTATAAATCCAACCATTAAATAAAAAATTACACATGCATAGTGCTTTGACACAAACTTCACCCAAAACCAAACAAAGGATGAGAAGATAATAAAACTAGATTGAGCTTATATCATTTTGGGCAAATTCTACCAAAGGTTGAATTTGAAGTTTCATGGGCCATGAATTTGTTTTTTGGACACATGGACTAGTGCATGCAATGTAACATGGCCTCACCATGACCAAGTTAATTACCAATTAAAAAAAAAATTCAAGTGAAAATGTGGTGTTTCGAGTAAATACAAGCCTTGCAAGATTTGGAGTGAAAAGGTGATTGTGAAGGTCCTTGAAAATGGGCATCAAATTTAAAAAGAGTTAATTATTAAAATTCCTTAGTTTGATCATTCATGAGTTTCCACAGTCAACTTAAACATGTGAATTTCATTGATTACCCTTCCCTTCTAATTGGCTTGAATATGAAATCAAGTAACATACCAAATTGGAAAAGGTGTTGAACTTGTGAATCCACCTAGAAAACAATGGAATTTAAAAATTATTTGAAGACATTTAAAATTTTAAAAAAAACTAAATTTGGTGGTTTATACTACTATTAATTCAGTCATTACAAATAAATGTGACATTTTAGAAGGTCCAACTTGATTTAAATGTTCACATTGACCAAGGGGGATGGTCGTTTTGACTAATCCTAGGGCATGAAAGACATGAATTATTTGATTAAAGCATTTGATTAAAGTGACTTTTTTACCATGGGACAAACTAAACATTTGGTCAAAAAGGTTAGAGGTCCATCAAGATAACCAAGGTTTCATCAAATGGACCATACTCAATGGCCATTGTGATTTACAATGAGTGAATTAGTCATTTTGATTTGACATTTAATTAAATCAACCATAATAATTTGGCTACTTAGCCTATAAGTTTATTTTGCCTATCATACATACCAAACCTAAATTCATAACCAGTAGGCCCTAGGTTAAGCATATTACACTTAATGGGTACTTATAAAGTTAAATAAACTACCTACATGCTACCTTTAAGCACATGTAAGTACTTAAATTTAATACATTAATTAGCTAATACTTAATAATTGATAGTTAATACTCAATCATTTATGATTAATATTTTATATAATTAATTAGTCACCAAATAAATGTTGATTAATAGCCAATAACTAATTTATCCATCAACTTGTTAGTTGATTAATTATTATTATTGAATTATCAATTTTATCAAAATTTTTGGCTAATGCTTGATAGTAATTTATAATGATCAATAGTAGTCAATATATAATTGTTAATAATTATTGATAAACTATTAATTAACAGTAAATAATCAATAATCAATAATTAATATTATTAATTTTAAGGAAATAATCAATTATTAATCATTAGTATTATTTATTTATAATTTATAATAAAAATCAATCATTGCTAGTTATTTTCATTAGTTTTTAAAATTTTAGTTAATAGCGTGTAGTATCTTACTAGGCATAAGTACTTACATGTTATCTAGGTAGATACTTGGTATATATTATAACTCCTACTTAGATAAGTAATAAAAAAATATTGAAGTTCATTGATGAATGCTACAATATGTACACCAAAACAAAAATTCAATCAAGTTTATTACAATATGACGACAAAAGTTTTCAACTTTTGAAGTGTAGTTCAATGGTAAGGACTTGACTCCTCCGAATGGAGGTGCAGAGTTCAAGTGCTCACACATACAACATTGGCTACTTAGTCTACCTTGGTTTTACATGGCTTAGATAGCTAGCCTAGGAGGCCTAGGCTTAAATAAGGTAGGTAGGCAATTTTTTAAAAAAAAAAGTATAATAATTATTAAGTAATGTAAGTTGCTAAATTTATTAATTAATAAATACGATTATAACTATACAATATAATAATTATTTAAAATTAAATAATATATTGCTATCAAAATATTGTTGACTAGTTAAAAAGATAGTAAAAAAATCCAATAAAAAAAAACCAACCAAAAAAACCACCAAAAAGACCTAGTCAAAATGGTTATGTTGAAAACGATTTGTCTAAGATGACACCTTCATCAAGTTGGACATGGGTCATTTGGGGTACATTTTGACGAATTTTTTTAGTTAAAAAAAAACCTTATTTTCTTGTATTGAGTGTTTAGGGGTTAAACGAACAAATTGTTATTGACATGTATTGGGATCACACACAACCTTAGTTTGACCTATTACACACTTTCATTGCAACAAAACAATGTCATTTTCATTAGTGAAATTTAACTAACATGATTATAAAGTCAAATGTTTTTTAACCACATAACTAACCATGTCCATTTTGACAGACCACAAAAATAGCATTCTCTATTATAACTAATTTGAATTTTAGTTTAGTCAAAACAAACATTGTAACTTCATACGTGGATTTAATGTAGTGGTTACGTGTAATCAACCTATTAGCAATGTGACTAAAATTAGTCAATTAGTTTACATGTGTAATCAAAGTGATATATATATGTTTAAAGTTAATCATTTATCTAACATGTATACAAATGTGACTAAAGTCAATCACTTTGATTACACATGTATTATTAATAGGTTGACATCATTCAAAAAAAAAACCATATAAACTCCCTTCACTTTCAAGTTTCATATCTTTCTCATTATTTTTCCATTCTCAATGATTTAAAAAACTCTAGATGCATTATCTTAAACTTCACAAACTTTCTTTGAAGTGTAAAAACCAAAAAAAAAATGTAGAAACAGTTTAAAGTAAAAAATGCAAGTTGGATTAACATGTGGTCAATTTCTACAAATCAACCCCTTCATTTTCAATGAACATAACTTGCTCATTCCTTTATCAAATTAAGATTTTTTTCTCCTTTGAATTTTTCAAGAGGATAATTACCAAAAAAATTTAAACATGAAAAAAAATGGAACAATTTACAAAAAATTAAAACTCAAAAATAGGAACTGAATTTTTAAGTCATTAATTTGTGCTTGAATCACCCCACTTCACTTTCAATGAACATATCTTTCTCATTTCTTAATCAAATTGAGAAATTTTTATAATATTGGATGTGCCAAGAGGATAATTAAATGTTTTTTTGGAATGTTGAAGGTAATGGAACAATGTATTAAGAGTTTAAACTCAAAAACACAAACTGAATTGTTATGTTCAATTTTTGCAAATCACCCTCTTCACTTTCAAAGGGCATAGCTTGTTTAATTTTTCATCGATTTCAACAATTTTTTGTACCATTGGATGCACCAAGAAAAGAACTACAAAGTTTGTTGGAATGTTAAAAGCAATGGAGCAACATACAAAAAGTTTAAACTCAAAAACACAAACTAAATTATTATGTTTAGTTTTTGCAAATTAGCCTTTTCACTTTCAAAGGCATAACTTGTTCATTTCTTCATTGATCTCAACATATTTTGTACCATTGGATGTGCCAAGTGGAAAATTGTAAAGTCTTTTTGAAGTTTAGATGCAATAGAGCAATGTATGAAAAGTTGTAAACCTTATTCTTAAATGTTTGGTGGTAGGTTTAATAAACTGAAAACTTTAATGTGATCAAGTTGTTCCTTGAAAAAATATATCCCATATTGTTTGGTCATTAATCTCATTTTGAAAAGTATACAAGCACAAGCTTTAGTCTTCAAAGTCACATCTTAAAATGTTCAAGCTTTCTAGGTTGAACCTATTACAAGGTTTAATTTATGAAGGCTAGGTCATTTAATTTATTCATTGCCTATCAAGTTAGCCTTTTTATGGTAGGCTCATTGAAAGTTAATGGCAAACCTACAAATCATGGTTTTTACATTTTTTTTTTTCAATTAAAAATTTAGTCATATTAAACACTTTTACCTCTAATCAAAGCAAATAGTTATATATGTTATAAACTTGAAAGGAATTGCCTTTCTTCATATTAGACTATGGACAAGTCATCAAAACACCATTGCTTCATTTGTTTGATGCCCAAAAAACAAATTTTACTAGATTGGTAATGGATTTGCCAAACTAATGATTCATGTATGTGTATTTATTTTTCTTTGTAGAATTATTTCTCGCCACATCACCATGAATGTTTTTAGTTGTCTATAGATTACAACTATAAGATGTCCAAAGTGAGAATTAAACCTTCACCTCCTTGGCCACAATACAATGCTTTAAACATTCGACCACCACTTCACATGGTGACAAAGATTGTCATAATTTTTTTTTAAAAACACACATATATGTCAAGTTTTGTGCACTATAACACAATAACATAATTACGTATTCATAAACAAAATTTTTGCACATCTATAATTCAGTATATAATTTAATTCAATTTTCAATCTCATTGAATTTTTTAATGAATTTTGAGTTCAAAAAATTAAAAAAAAACCATTAATTCTAAATATTTACTTCCAAAATTCAACATCCATGACGTAAGACATGTGATTAAAATATGTTATTGATTTCATTGAGTAATTAAAAATATATATCATATCGAAATATTATTTATATAAATATATTTGAACTAATGTAATTAATATGTTAATTTATCACTAGTTAAAATGATGGTTAGATGTTTAAGGATTTGGTTTGGTGACCAAGGAAGTAAAAGATTAATTCCCTCTAATGGCATTAATCTACCACTAATAGAAAACCCTCCTTTTTTCAATTACATTTCTAACTTACAATTATAGTTGAAAATGACCTTTTTAATTACAATTTATTTTTTTCAATTGTTCACCACAACAGTCAAAAAGTACAAATCGAAAATGAAATTATAGTCGAAAGTGACGACCATGTGTCAACACCACAACAATAGCCACTTTTGACCATTTTGGTTGGAAATGATTCCACCATTATAGTTGAAAGTTGTTTTCGACTATGACTTCTCACTAAATTAATTTCATCTGCTGACAAATCATGACATCATCAAAATTTGAATTGAAATTTCAACTATATTTTGACTGTGTTTTCAATTATGTTTCAATTATGTTTTTGATTATGTTACAACTATGTTAGGTAAAAAGTCTATCCAATAGTTTGTTCACACATGGCCCTGAAATCTAACCAATAATTTGTTGAAACATGGCCCTAATGTCTAACAAGTAGTTTGTTGGCACATGGCCCACATAGGACTACATATCACCTAGGATAGGGCTAAACTTAAGCTAGATCCAAATCTAGTTAAATTCAAAATTAAGTTAAACCTAGACCTAAGCCAACTTCCACTCAATTAATAATTTGTTTTTTCATTTTAAGTTTAGCCTTTAAGGTCAAGCTTCTATGATTAATTCATCCCAAATGGCTATTAAACAATATAAAGTTTTTGTGAGTTCCCAACACTTCTAATTCAACTTTTTATATACTTTAAAAACTTGTCATGGAAAGCAAACAATATGGGATAAACATTTTAGTTGTATGTTAGGGTAGAACAACTAGTGAACAATACTTAGTGAATCCAAACTCAACAAAATCCAAGGACAATCTTATTTGTTTATGGCATCCAAATAGAAATAAAAACCCTCCTCTTGGTGCATTTGAAGCACAAAACAAATAAAAAATGAGAAAGTTATGGCTCCCCAAAATAGGGGGGTTCAAAAAAGAAAATGTTATAACATTTAGAATCCTATTCTTGAACATTCAAAAAAATTCTAGGACATTGTTCCATTGCTTTTAGAGTTGAAACTAATTTGTTGAACATAAGGTGGCTAAAATTGAGCAAGAAATGAGAAAGATATGAGAAAGATATTTGAAAATTAGAAAGGTCTAAAAGAAAAAAATGCATTTTGTATATTGAAAACTTGTGTTTATTATTATTTTTCTTCAAGCTCTTTCTTCATTATTCCTTTGTCTATGCAATTCAAAGGTGAATTGTAGAGCTTAATTTAGTGATCCCATAAAGTGTTAAATCACTCAAAATGAAGAAAAGATGAAAAAGATATGAAAAAGTGTTTGGTACATGCCACTGATTAGTGATGGGCAATTCTACCCTAACTGTAACCAATTTACAACTTAACTAGTAACCCAATTGCACATTAATCACAATGACCTACTATAACCTAACAACCTACTTATTTAACTAGTTCCTAAGTACTTACCTAGCCTAGTCTACTAACAATTGACCTAACTTACTAAACTTATCAATTAACCTAACCTACTAATTGATGAAGCATATGTGGCACTTAGGTTGGGCTAAAGTTAAACAAGGTGGCATCTAAGCCTTGACCATTTAGTACCTATCTAAAACCTAACAAAAGTAACCTAGGTGTTTAATAACTACTAGCCTACTAACTAACATAATGTATGTGGCACCTAAGTTGGGCTTAAAGTTAAATACGGTGGCACTTAAGCTTAGACCACCTAACACCTATTTAATACTTAACATAGAAAACTTAAAGACTTAATTTCATTAGTAATAATTAAAAATTGCCTATTATGTGGGTACCTAGTATGTATTAGGTAAGTACCTATTAGGTAATAGTTAGTAGGTACCTAAAGGTAGGTACTAACTACCAAGCTAGCTATTAATTAGTAGGTAGGTATCTACTAGTTAACTAAACTAAACTTTAACTATAAACCCTAGTTACTTACTAACTAAGTGCTTAGCTACCTTGTATTCTAAATACCAATTAACTAAATATTTAGTTTATACAAAACTACTAACTAAGTAGCTAGGTAAGTATTAAGTATTTAGAAAATACCTAATATGCTACCTATAAGTACATAGTAGGTAGGTATCTAGTAAGTAGGTGGGTATATGATTATTAATATTTAACCTTATTAGTAGTTCATAATAACTAATGGACCTAGGTAATAATTATTATTTTCAAATGTTATTGTAATTAGTTCTAAATTAGGTTAATTACAGTTTTATAATAATAATTATTATTATTATTATTATATGATCATAACTTAGGGGAATAATTAGTATTTAGCCGTTTAATTAATTTAGCATACATGGTGCCTAGGTTTGGCTAAACTAAGGCTAACCATTTAAGGTAATTAAATGTTTAAAGTGGCACCTAAGGTACGCACCTAGGGTAATTTAGAAACTTAATGGTTAGTAATAATTAAAAAATACATATTAGGTAATAGCTAGTAGGTACTTAGAGGTAGGTACTAACTATTTAGTTAGGTACTTTTCTTGTTAGTTAATAACTAGTAGGTAGGTATTTAGTAATTAACTAAATGTTAACTTTAGTGGTTACCCACCTAATTAGTAGCTACCTACTACCTACTAAAAACCTAGTTATTTAGTACTTTACATATACAATAATTAAATATTTAATTATTAAACATGTGAATAGCTAGCTAGGTACTAGGTATTTAATAAATACTTAGTATTTTTGATTAATTAATCAATTCACAAATTATTCATTAATTTTTTAAAAATGTATTTGGCAATTACTTATAAAATATCATAATTTTCTATTTATTAAAGTATTTAAATAAAACTGCTATTTTTACTTCTAAAAATAAACCTTTTAAAATTCCAATGATCAACTAATAAAATAACAAATAATTAGGTTTTAAATTGACTATTTCTACAAAATAAATTATTAACTAATTGCTAATTCCTAAATATTAACTATAAATGATCAAATTACTAGCTTATTTAATTAATTTGTAGATATTAAATCAGTTTTAATTAATCATTAATATTAACTAGACAATTTAATTTGTGAAGAAATTTAATTTTCTATTCATTGGCTAATTAAATAGTACTAATTAATAGTCATTAACTTTTAACCATAATTTTCAATAAAGTAGTTAGATCAAATTATTGAAAAATTTCAAAACTATTTTAGAATGATTAAATATGGAATAATCAGAAAATAATTATCTAAATAATTAGTCAAAATTTTAACAAAGGGATCAAGAACCCCGCAACAAATCCATGTGAGGAAGCCGTAAAAACCAACGACACACCCTAAATCAATTTAAATTATTTCTAAATATCACACATTCCACACTTGGACTAAATCAACATCCCTGAATTCAAATTTAACATTTATTGAAGTTAATATGTATAGAAAAGTTCCTATCAGCAAAGGGGGGGTCAAAAATTCAGAAGGGTCTATCAATAGATTCTTTTTATACATAAAGTGTGATAGTGATAGTGAGGAGGGACAGGTTGGTAGGGAGCTTCCATTTGATGGAAGTTATTTTGATAGCTAGGAGAGTACATTTCAAACTATGTAAGTCATTTTTTTTACAACATCTCTATGACATTGTCTTTACCTTCAATGTTAAGGTGATGCCAACATGACATTCATGTCAATTTCACTAATAGTAAACACAATTAGTTGAGATGTATGATAAATATGACATTTTAAAACATTTTCTACCATGAAAACATAGGATCATGTTACCATCAATTGTGATGAGAGTTTTAATGGTTGTAAAACATTGTCACATTTTTTCCTTTATATGTTTTGGTCCTTTACTAGGCATCAACGTGAACTTACAAGCATGAAAATCAATCCAATACTTCAAGGCTAACTTTATTGCCCTCTTTCATTTGTTGCCACCCACTTCTTGCACTTGTCATTTTTTTCCAAGTGTTGTTTTTTTGTATGTGCATTTCCATGGATTCTTAAAAGAACTCAATTGAGCTTGGGAGAACATGTTTGATGATGTTGAACCGTATAATGAGAACATTGAACAACAAAATCCAAGTACACATGATATTTGAAACATGCAACTACTTTGTCCATATAAAATATTCAAGAAAAATTTCAAATATTTGTATGTATTTTGTATATTGATTTTCTTTATTTCTAGAACTTGAAATAATTGTTTTATTTGCATCCACTAATGTTAACAACTAATAAAAATTACCTATTCTACCAAAAGGTAGAGGAAAAGGAAAAAGTCATTTGGCAAATTTGAACAATGGTGCTAGGATTTGCCCCAACAACCAAATTGGGGCCTAGGAAAAGTCATGCTTTTAATGAAAGCCAAACATGATGAACATGTTACAAGTATTGATCAAATAGGCCCCCGATATAACAATTTTAAATCTGTAATGAACAAATGGGAAAATATATTTATTATAGATTAAAGACCAAGAGTGATTTGATTTTGTACAAATCATCCATACAAGATTTCAATGATGACTAAGGTAATTTGCCAATTCATTTCAAAATTCAATCCTAGGGCATTTAAATCCTTGTAGTTCTACATGAAGTTTTTGAATTATTGTTTGTACTCTTGGTCATATTTTCTATTGATTTTCTACATGTGTTCTTAGCAACTTTTGATTTTTCTACTCAATAATTGTTAACAACTTTTGGATGTCAAACTTTGCTTGATGGTATTGAAGAAGGGTATGTAATAAATAACATATGAAAACATTAGGTATTCTAGTTATGTCAAGTTCAACTTTTATGAACAACTCTTGAAATGTTTGCTTGACTTTATGTTAGAAGGCATTTTCAACTAAAGAATGTCCTCTCTTGAGCTTTCTATTTTATAAAAACTCAATAATTGTATGATTTCATCCTTTAAATGACATCATAAGCCAAGATATGCATGGATACCATTTGTTTCCAAGGAGATAGGGAGGTATTTTTTGTGTTGATCTTTATCAACAACAAATTATCCATGGAGCTAGGATTTTTTACATAAACTTAATAATTGCAAAATGCATGAATCGTTCACACTCCCTAACATGTTAATGACAAACTATGAATCTCTTTTGATGATCAACTACTTTTTATGCAACAAAATTAAATCCACCACTTTTATGATAATAATAGTCTTTTAATAAAACACAATGTGGTTTAGGGTTTCAATGTGTGTGTCATCTATGCAAGCATGAATGTTTAATAAATTGCACCAAGATTTAAACTCATTCATGTATTTCTCCACATTTGTTCCTACAATCTTATCTTGAATTACAATATTGACAACTCTCACAACCATTCAAACAACAAGAAACATGGTCAATATTCCAATGGCAAAAAGTTCATTGCACATTAAAAAATAAATTCTTGTAATTGCTTACACTAAACAATACATGAGATTCTAATTTCAACCAAAATAACATTTTAGTACCTCATGTTTTGTTTTTGAATGGTAGGTTTGGGTGCTTTTGTAGCAAAAAGTAAAGATTATTTTGTCATTCAAAAATTTTGCATCCATTTATCATCATCATATTTGGTTAATAGAAAGTGGGAAAACCATGTTGTGTTTAATGGTTTCACTTAATCACCTAGTTCAACATTCAAGGTTAAAAACAAACACTACAAGGAATCTTGTCCATACCAACCCATGTGGTTGCAACTTATGTCAAAATCAACCATTTTTACGATTATTGTTTGGACTGTCCTTTGTGACACATGGTAAAAATGATTTATAGTCACATATTCAATTACAAAATGGTTTTATGTTGTAAGTGCAACTACAATTTGTGATTACTACTAATTTGGAGGAAAATGAAAATTTGAAATGTCTTCATCATTCACAAAAGTGGTGATGTCCAACAATGTAGATGGAAACTTAGTTTTTTGTGACTAGTAATGTGGTTCATAAGTGACTAAACAACATGTGGTGTTTTGTTCAACCTGAATTATGACTATATATCATAATTATTAATGTACATGTGTTAATGGCAAACCACTACATGTGACATGTCATGTTAACTTATGTAGCCTAAATTAAACAACCCTTAAATACCCAAGCTAATTTAAGTAGCCCTTATGTACACCCCTATGTACCTTAAACAAACTTTAGGTAGCCTTTAAATACCCCATATAACCTAAACAAGTGATACATAAACCCTTAAGTACAATTTGGGTACCCTTACAAAACCCTTAAATAACCTAGTTAACTTATAGAACCCTTTAGGTTATAAACCCATAAGTATTTTAATTACTTTAGGCAACCCCTAGGTACTTTATTTAATTTATACATCTTTTAAATAACCCATCAATAATTTAAATAACCTATGCAACCCTTAAATAACTTAAATATATTCTAAATACACCTTTAGATAACTTAGGTAGCCCTTGGTAGTCCTTAATTACGCTAGCAACTCCTAGGTGTAGCCCTTCTATAGGCCTTAGGTGTTTTCTTTAATTTAGGCAGCCCTTAGGTAGTTACGTAGTTTAAAGAACCTTTAAATTATCCCAAATTAAGCCCTTAACACTATGAGAAATCATGTTTGCCAAAACCACATTACCCTACAATTAAAGTATGGAAATACAAACAATTAATAAATAAAATGGCACATTAAAAAATCAAGGAGTTATACTATAGTTATAATTTAGTTGCAAATGAAACACTTATATGCTGTAATGTACACATTATACATATAGATATAATCAATCATGTTTGACTTTTTGACAAATTCACTTTAATTGTATGTGGGAACTAGATTACGATTGGTGTAAATGTAACACCTAATCAATAAACTATGTTACAACTAATGGATGACATCAACACATACAATCATGTTATGTGTATGCATTTCAACCACCCATTAAATATGACACTTGCAACTAATTGTCAACTATTAAATAGTTCATAACTTAAAATTTTCATATTTAATCCTTAATGTTTAAAAATGAATTATTTTTTCAATAATTTGTTTAATTATTTCATATTAATTTAATATTTAATATTTAATCAGAATTAATCATCTAAAAAATAACTATCTAAATTCACTAACTAGTTAATTATATGAATTCAGATGACTAGCTCATATAATAAATTCAAATAATTAATTATCTGATAACTAAATTTAAATTAGATTAATTGATTCAAAAAATAATTCAATGATTACTTCAAATAATTAATCCACAGATTTATTTTTCAAATAATTTTTTACTTAGTTGTATAATTGACAAAAATAAAAATAAACACAAAGGATGTGGGGGGGGGAAATTTATAATTGTAACCCAATTTGTAATTAAAAGATTTAACCCATAAGTTTTGCCCTTGAATATCATTTTACAATTTATATTTAATTATTTTTTTGTGTACGCACATTAAAATACATGTGTCAATTTGAAATGAATTCAAAAAATATTAACCTTAAAGAAAAAACATAAAATAAAATAAAGATATTTACATGATTATTTTTTAACCCACTTAAATTTCGATTTTCTTACGTACCTTTCTACCTTTTTATATACTTGCCTACCTAAGTAATTAATCTTTTTTTTATGTACTTACTTAGGTAGGTAAGTAGTTATGTAGTATAAGTAAGTAGGTATGTAGCCTAAATATGTAGGTATGTCCTACCTATTTAGTTTTACCTACCTACCTACCTATGTATTGATATATTTAACTATTTAAATAATATTTTATTTTATAAATTTTAATTAATATGCCACATGGCAACTTTTAATTGTGCCACATGTCAAATTTTGATGGATTGATGAAAAATGATGTCAGTGTGACATTACCATTGTAGTTACAAATTAATTGAATTAAAATTACACAATAATTTTTCCTACATAGTTGTAATTGAATTACATAAATTACATATGTATATGGTTTCACATACATTGAACTCATCCATTACAATTCATGCAATTTTTCAACAACACTCACATTTGTAAAAATATGCTAAGTTGCAATGAATTGCAAATTGTCATTGCAACTCAAAAACCCAGTTACAAAGCTAATTACAAATCACCCCATTTTTTCATAATGGAGGTATTCTAGGCAACCATTTATTACCCTTGATAGCCTAACAACCTTTATGTAACCCTTAGGTAATTTAAATAATATCTAGATAAACCTTTAATTACCCTAGGTAACTTAGGTATCCCCTTAATAACCTTTAAATAACATAAGCAACCTTTAAATAGACCCCTAGGTCTTTAGGTGGTTAATTTAGGAGCGCCTATGTAGCCTTTCATCACAAATTTCATGGGCCACTATCACAAATGCTAACACAACGGAGTTCATTCATAATCTGTAATGAATTTATACTAAACTTTTAATTTAATTTCAATTCACTCTTACTTAGTTAAACTCAAATTCACTTCTAGTTCACTTCCAATTAACTCTTAGTTCACTTTGAGTTAAGTCTTAGTTCACTTTTAGTTAATTCGTAGTTCACTTACAATTAATTTTTAATTAACTTTCAATTCACTTTTAATTAAATCTAAGTTCATTCCTAGTTAATTTTTGTTCACTCTTACTTGAGTTTTAGTTCATTCATAGTTCACACATGGGTGCACATGTGTGAACATGGGCCACATGTAAATTGAAAATTTTTAAAAAAAAATCAATAAAAAATTTAGCATATGACAAATTAATAATGAAAATTGTGTGAAATTTGTTTGTTCATAGGTTCATACATTTTATGCACGAATATCATGCATTGAGAACACATTTGACACACAAATAAATGTGTTGATCCAATTAATTTTATAAAATAATTATTTATTTCATAATAATTAAGTATTATATATTAATTAATAGTTAATAAACTATTGACAAATCATTCAATGATAAATATTAAATATTAAATATTAATATATAACTTATTGACTTGTTAATATATTGATTAAATAATTTCAAATTAACTAACAATTATTACATTTTTCTAATTAATTAATATTTATAATTCATTAATAAAATTAATTATTGTATCAATTTATGGTTAATTACGCATTTTTTGCAAGGTTCATTTATAGTTATATAATATAGTTGAAAAAAATTCAAATCAAAGTTGCAACAAAGACATTAGTCCCTTGAACTGCGTTTTCTTCATCCAACATGCATTTATCATCCATTTTATGTCTTGTGACTCACCAAAGTAGTTGAACACAAGATTTAAGAAGTCAACACATCACTTTGGGAAGCACAACTATAGGTTGTGTCATTTTCTTAATCGACATTTTGACTATAATTCAATTGTAGACCACGTAGTTGAAATTTACTTTCAACTATCCACCAAAAGAGTAGATGATTCAACTCATTTGGGAGCCCCAAATTATTTTTTTAATATTTAAAAATCTGCAATTGAAACTGTAGTTGAAAATGACATGTAGTTGAAAAAGGGGGGTTTTCTACTAGTGCATAATTATGTGATCAAAATGGACAATTGTGACTTGTACATCATACATGAATATGGTTAGATCAAACTCATCACTTTGACCATGGCATCTATGATCACAATGACATGACAAGATTATAGTTGTTTTTTTTTCGCATATACAACTATATTCTTGTGATGTCATCATAGTTGTATATACTAGGGTTTAAAGTGAGGAGTTTGATTTCAATATGGAGTTGTGTAGACTATATGACTACAAAGTCATAGATGTGATTCTAGATCCATTTTTTTGGGTAGTGAATTTAAGATTTTAAATTTTGATTTTGGTTATAAATTCAAACATTATTTTTTAACTTGCATATAATTTTAAAATTTTCATCATTTAATCAAAAAAATTAATGAAAAAATCAAAAGATTACATTGTTTTAATGTTTTTATTTGGGCCATAAATCCAATTATAATCTACTTTTTGAAAACTTAAATTTAAAATATCACAATAAAATGAATTTCAAACATGTCTTTAATCATTTAATCATGTCAATTGTCTTTTAAAATTCACATGTCTTAGTTTAGTTTTTAGTTACAATTTCAAATTTAATGAAATTAGTTTATAGTAAATAGAATAAATATATTCTATTATATTAATGAAATTATGTAATTACATGATGAATTAATTTCATATGTGAAATATATAATTATAAATCAACCCTAAAATTACATTTATAAATATATGAAAATAAGAACATATGAAAAACGTCATATTAAATTTTTTTAATTAATTAGTTTCAAGAATTGTTGCATTCAATTTTTTTCATTTTATTGCATATAAATAAGTAGCATTGTAATTGCATATGGAAACAATTTCATATGAAAGTCCATGTCATAGTTGGAAAGAATAATTTCTTGATCACAATTGTCAAGCTTTAGAAATCCACATAGGTACCACATCCACCATATGTACAACATTATGTTAGATCGACTATATAAACTATTTTGGTAGTCATAACATTTATACATAGTTTTCATGATAATAAGAATAAACATAATTAATCATTTGAAACTAATAACCTTGACGTTATAATTAATTTAACTGCAATGCTACTAGTGTAGAAACCATGTGATATTGTTATGTGATTTGGATGTAGAATTTGGCCATCATTTTGGAACATGAAGTCCTTCCATATGAAAGCTCTTGTTGAAAGCTCTAACACTAGATGACATGCCTAGCTAGTCAAATGATAGTAATGATGATTTTGCAGTTCAAATGATAATTTTAAAGTTGTAAAAAACAGAGGACATTTTAATTTTTTACAATTCGATTCAAATAACGAGAGCTTTGACAAACTTAAGTGCTTCATGGAAATGCCTTGGTTGAATGAAAATTACAATGAGTAAACAAAAGAAAGATTGTGTAGTTCAAGTTGAAATTAAAACCACAATTCATCAAAGAATCATATAAACTCATCATGATTTGAACCTTTACATAGAGCTATTCCTTCCATAATATATTTTATAACTTCAATGGGAGCTTGTGGAAATGACAAATTTCATATTTGTTTACAAATTAAGTTGCATTTTTGAAATCAAAGCACTTGAGTGTTAAGATTTTGAAATATTGTAACCATTATGAAATTTAACCAATTGAAAATTCAAACCCACATATGTGGGGAGGGCTATGGATGAAATTACATGAAAAATGTGAATATGGGATTAACCCAGCCTTAAGAGTTAGCATCATTAAAATCCTCATCTAAAATTTGGTCAAAAGACTACATTTGAACCAAGGATCAACTAGGATGGATGTTTGAGTTGGATGTGGCCAAAACAAATTGAATAAATGACATGAAAATTTTGAATAAATGTACATGAAATTGAGTTGAAATTAACTCAAGATTAGATTGCAATCAATTGAAAGAATCATATCAATTTTAAATATATTATATCTAAAATTTATTTTATTAAATATCTAGACCAAGATCACATCAGGATGACAACAACTTAGACATATTGAATAGATGGCTTGAAAATTTCAATCATTTATTCAATTGTACGACTTCAAACCCCCCACAAATTTCCATATTTTTTTAATATAGAAATGTTCTTTTCTGAAGGACAATAAAAATCTGATGAAATATTTGGGAGTATATCTTTTCTTGAAATGGAATCCTCAAAATTAAATAATTTTTCAACAAACATGTGTTCCACTGGCCAAGGTACTTTGGTATTTGTTTAGTTTAAGATTTGCAGAGTCTTATCAGATGGGAATTAAAATGTTATCCTATGGTTAACTATTTCATGATGTTGTTTTAGCCATGATTTGTTTGATGGACGTGTGAGGGATCTTGTAAATATTGTGATTATTCCTTTGTTGTCATTAAGTGCAGTTACAAGTTAGAACTACTTGGTCACCCAGGGTGGAATAAGTTATATCCCCAAACACGGTTCTTTTTTTGTTGAAGAAAGGCCATGTGATACAATGAAACAAAATCATTTCATGCTACGTATTAACAATAATGTGTTATGAGTTTGTTTGAAAGAAATGTTGTGGTGGTGTTGTATTTGTGTACCTACTCAAGTCCATGGTAGCCCATGTATTGAACTTATCTAGAATTTTGAAAATTTTACATCAATTCATGCATAAAATGAGTAATGGATGTTCAAGTCCCATGGAGGATGTACATGGAATTTACATTTATTTACATTTTAATCCAAAGAAATCCCAATCAAAATATTATAAGTCACAAGTCCATAATTCCTTTTTAGGGAACTAAAAGAGACTAAGACTTGGGCTCAATTTTATTTGACAAAAGTCTTGGCTTCTTGAAATTCCAAAAATCAAAATGTATTATGCATACTTTAATTTATTCAAAGAGGAAAGGTTCAATCTAATGCATGGTGCAGATTAGTGATTTACCCAAGTCTAATTAATTGACTTCTCATAATTCTGGTCATAATTGGATACATAATTAGAATTGGTCATTTTAAGAACAACTATGGCTTTGTGTTATTAACCATAACCTTACCAAACTGAAATTTCAAAATTTTAATACCTTAATGCAAAGGTGGGTAAACAATGGGTCATAACAACTGTGTTAAGACATATGAGTATCAAAGCTTTAAATTCAAAACTCCCTCAAGAGTTTAGAACATAAGTAAGAGTTTAATAAGGGCAAGGCTTCATTGTAGGTTATATCGACTTGCCCTACCCTAAAACATCAAAATGAAGTATTAGTGAGCATTTTATTTATTTATTTTTCAGTTTTGTTGTTTAGCCACATTAGCAACCATTGACAGGAGGATATAGCCAGATTTAGCTACAAGACAGGTAGGACAGTAAACAAATTTTTTGGTGATCCCGCTGCTATTTGGTGACGTGTGGGAGCATGCATTCTAAATTTGGCAAATCCAGTCCAAAAACCTTGTTTTTTTGGCAATTGTTTTTAAAAAATTCAGAAAAAATGCATTTGGAGGGAACATGGCCGCAATTTTTTTCACATTTTGGTGAAATTTCGTCAATAAAAAATAAGAATGCTATTGATGAGTCAACTTGATATGCAAAGAACACATGTGAAATATAAGAAATTCTAAATAGAAGCCTTGAGTTTTAATGACTTCATTTACAATCACGTATAGATCTGAGGTATTGGAAGTAAATATATACATTGACCCAAAACATGTCTAGACAAATGATGGGGCAAAGGGCAGATGAGGGGAAAAAATCACAGCAGTACTTTTGGTACTGGTTGCGTTTAAGACCCTTGGCCAGTTTAATGTCTTCCTTATTTATATATTACAAGGTAGCCTCCAAATATACCTGAAAAATTAGGTCAGGAATTTACCAGGTTGTAAATGATGGTCGTCTGTCGACCCTATTGAGGGAAGCAAGAAGACTATTGAAGACATTATATTTTGCATTATTTTAGATTGATATCCTCCTTTAGTCCGAAAGCACTCTTAGAAATTTCCTAGTGTATTTGGAGGGGACCTTATTTATAGTAGTGCCTGGGCCTCAAATAGAAGGCACCTTATGCACTACTAAGTAGGGCATAAGGTGTGTCTGTTGCTGTGATCTATGCTTGTAAATAAACTTTTGATACCAAACAGAAAAGACCAACATATTTTCTCTTTCTGTCTCACCATCTCCCTCAAATACACAACATAAAGAAAAGGGTTCACCCTGAAGCAGACTTCACCGCTGAGCTGAGTACAACTCGCAACTCTGCAACACCAAAAGATTCAGCTTCAAGAATCAAGAAGATCGCCATGCAACAACCCATTCGCCTTTGTCTCTCTCCACTACACACACAAAGAAAAATCCTTCTTTGCAAAACACCAAACACCAATAGCAAAAACACACACAAGCAAATCCCACTTCACAACTCACCAGGCAAAGTCTGCTGCCATCCCACAACACCTCAAAACCTAAAGAAAAAAACCCCTAACCCTAACCTAAACCTCAACCACATGGCCTAGTGTGAAATTGAACATTTCACTTTAAAAGCTCCATAGTATAAATACATCTTTAAGGATGTTGACCAATATGAAATTGGCCATTTTAAGGCAAAACCTTCACAAGACAACCCTAATGCCATAATCCATGTCCCCTGTGAGGGTAGGGCCTAATAGAGGTAAGTTGATCACAAGTATGAGACATAGGTACTCATATACTAGATCTCAATAATCACAGGTGTCAAGTGAATATGAATATGATGCTTGGAAAAGTGAAACCAAATTGTCCAAGCCAAACATGCATGTTAATATCTTACATACAGAACACTTAGATATATTGGGTGTTTGGCATTATATCGTCCCAACCCTAGCATACATCCTTACCTAAACTGAAAATAGAATACGGTCCTCGTGTTGGAGGATATATATATATATATATATATATATATATATATATATATATATATATATATATATATATATATTTGTTTGTAACAAACACATATATTTATATTATATAAAAAATATATATTGTGTAATATTTTTTTATGTGTAAAAAAGTAA
>Ga0116227_10007421_pt1 | contig 21406 bp, 14 predicted proteins | sample S1TSphgellanicum_FD_89693 | JGI IMG/M metagenome (GOLD analysis project Ga0116227, IMG submission 89693) | Host-associated microbial communities from peat moss isolated from Minnesota, USA - S1T2_Fb - Sphagnum magellanicum MG | ecosystem: Host-associated > Plants > Peat moss > Unclassified...
ATGCTGCTCAACGTCACCGATCTCAACCCGCGCTACGCCCGCCACTTCCTCGGCAAGAACGCGCCGAGCGAACAACCTGCGGTCCTGAATGCCTGATTTTGGCGCACTGATGAACAGCACTCCGGCCCGCACCGTGCGGGCCGTCGTGCGTGGCGCGCGTATCAGCATCCACCTCGCCGTCGGCATGATCCTGGTCGGCGTGCTGATGCTGGATCGCTGGAAGAAAATCAACGCACAGGCGCTGATGAGCTGGTGGTGCCAGGTCACGCTCGGCATCTTCGGCGTCGAGCTGATCCGCAACGGCTCACCGCACGACGGCGGCCGCATCACCGTCGCCAATCACGTGTCGTGGCTGGACATCATCGTGATCGGCGCCAGCGAACCGACGCGCTTCGTCGCCAAATCCGAAATCCAGAACTGGCCCATCGCCGGTTCACTCGCCGACGCCTGCGGCACCTTCTACATCCGTCGTGGCAAAGGCGGCTCACGGCCGCTGCTCGACAAGCTGGTTCCGCATCTGAGAGACGGTGGCTGCGTCACCATCTTCCCCGAAGGCACGACCACCGATGGCCTCAGCGTGCTGCCCTTCCATCCACGCCTGTTTGCCGGCGCCATCGAAGCGCAATGCGTGGTGCAACCGGTGGCGCTGCGCTACGGCCTTTCGGCCAGCGGCGACAACATCGCGCCCTTCATCGGCGATGACGATCTCGTCAGCCATGTCCTGCGCATGCTGAAGGAGCCGGAGATCGTGGTGGAAGTGAACTACGGCGCCGCACTGTCCTGCGAAGGCCGCACCCGCGAAGAACTCGCCGAGCTTGCACAGGCCAGCATCGCCAGGATCGTCAGCCCCACGCAACGCATGGCCTTGCAACCTTCGCTGGAACTGCCGATGGAATCGGACTTCGATTCCGCCCTCACCTGATTTTCCCCAAAGTACCTTGGCACAATTGGCCGCCTTCGGGCGGCTTTTTCTTATGTACAGGATGTACGGTACCCCGCGGGCGCAGGATGCGCAGGAGCGGGGTTCTCTCCCCACGCACTGGCACAACTAAAAGGCCACGCGAAAAACAGACGCATGCGCTGCAACACCTACCTCAACAACCCCACCCTCAACTCCCTGCTATCACTGCGCCCATGATCATCAACCGCCCGCACGTTATAGCTCCCCGACTGCAACGGCACCCATCCCATAGCAACCCCGGGCTTGCTGGTGCCGATGAAGGCATCATCCACAAACCAGTAGACCGCGCGCACATCTGCATCAACGTTGGCATTGAGCGCAATGTTGTCCTGTCCGACACGGCCCGCACGCAGTTCGTAGGAAACTCCTTTCACCGGCGACGTGATCACAGGCACTGAGCCACCGGGGCTGTCGCCAGAGGCGCAGGCACCTGCAGCAGGCGGCCTGCGGCGCGGCATGCCCGCCTGCGCGAACAGGCGTTGCAGATCCGAAGGCCAGAACTCGAAGACCTCGCTGCGCGTGTAGCGTGGATCAAACGGCGCGCAGGCCTGGAGGCCTGTGCGCGTATCACTGAAAACCCGGCGATGAATCTGGCTGACGCGGATCGGCGACTTGCCGGGAATGAACCAGGTCGTCACTTTCTGCGGGCACTCGGCGTTCGGCAAATCCCCGGAGGCCGCGCAGACTTCCACGCGCGCGAGATTCGGCGGCCCGCGAAAAGTCGGGTCGAACATATTCGGCTGCGCCAGCTTCACCGCGTCAACGATCTGGAAGAACAGCGGCGCCGCCGCCTGTATGCCGACGAACGCGGGATTGCTGCTGCCATCAAAATTGCCGACCCATACCACCAGCACGTAGGGACCAAACGTGCCTGCGGTCCACGCATCACGAAAGCCCCAGGAGGTTCCGGTTTTCCAGGCGATGGGCAGGCGCTGGCTACGCTCTGCATAGGGCGCGTCGGGGCGCGGGTTGTCACGCAGGATGTCGAGCACCATGAAGCTGGATTCTTCCGACAACAAGCGCAAGCCCTTGCTATCCCTGTCCGCAGCGCTCGTCACGCTGTAACGCAAAGGCTTGAGCACGCCGCGATTGGCGAGCATCGTGTAGAGCGTGGCCAGTTCCTCCATCGTGACTTCGCCACCGCCGAGCGCGAGCGCCAGTCCGTAGTAAGACTCGCTGCGCATCTGCGAGATGCCGGCATTCTTCAGGAACTGGTAGAAGCTGGGCTGCGCGAGTTTTGCCGCGAGTGCCACGGCAGGAATATTGCGCGAGCGAATCAGCGCGTCATGCGCGGTGATCGGGCCGACGAACTGGCCATCGAAGTTTTCCGGCGAGAACGGACCGAATGCCGTCGGCGCATCCTTGAGGACGCTTTGCGGATGGATCAGGCCCTGGTCCATCGCCAGTGCGTAGATGAATGGCTTCAGTGTCGAGCCCGGCGAACGCTTGGCCTGCGTGCCGTTGACCTGGCCCTGGATACTCGCGTCATGGAAATTGGCCGAGCCAACCAGTGCCTTGACCTCCTGCGTGCGGGTGTCGACCAGCATGGCGGCCGCGTTGCGCAGATCGATGCGTTTTCCGCGCTCGGCGTAGTCGGCGATCTTCAGCTCCAGCAGGCGTTGCAATCCGCTATCCAGCGACGAATGGACCACACCCTGCGCGCCAGCCCCAAGCAACATCACGGTGAGATGCGGCGCTGCAAAGGGAAGATTGCGCAGGCTGCGGAAGTGCAAGGGCATCGCGATAAGCCCCGACTGTTCACCCGCCTGCGGATGATCCTTCACCCAACGCGAGAACAGCCGCAGGCGCGCTTCGCGCAAGCTGGAGGGCTCACCCTGCGCAGGGTCGCGATTCAGCGGCGCTTGCGGGATCAGGGCCAGAGTCAGCGATTCAGGCAGGCTCAAACGATCTGCCGTCTTGCCGAAATAAATCAGGCTGGCCGCACCCACGCCTTGGATATTCTGCCCATAGGGCAGCAGGTTCAGATGCGCTTCAAGGATTTCCTTTTTCGAATAGAAAAGCTCCAGCTGCAGTGCACGCGCAATTTGCTCGAGCTTGCCCAGGGGACTGCGCGTATTCAGATGCCAGATCAGGCGCGCCAGCTGCATGGTGATGGTCGAACCGCCCTGGCGCACGCCGCCTGAATAGGTCGCGACTGCCGCGCGCACCAGCGCCGTCGGATTGACGCCAGGATGCAGGTAGAAATGCTGGTCCTCATGCAACAGCAGGGCCTCGCGCATTTCCGGCGCCACCTGATCCAGCGGCGTCCACAGGCGGTACTGCTCGTCGGACGCGAGCGTCAGGCGCAACAAGCGTCCCTGTGCGTCGAATACCGCGGTCGATGTCGGCGCAAAACTGGACAGCGGCGGATGCGGCCACAGCCGCGCCGCCACCAGCAAGATGGCGAGCGTTGCCACCAGCAGCAACGCCCACCGCCATCGATGCCTGCGCACTCGCATGATCTCAGCCGCCGGCGCTGCCCTTAAGGCGCAACGACCGTGATACGTCCCGCCACCGAGCGGGCTTGCACCTGGCGCTCATACATCGATTCGCCATACGCCGGTGGCACGGTGTAACTGCCCAGGTTGGTGGCCTTGATGCGATAGCGGAACTCCTGCACATCGCTGGTCACGCGACCGTAGACGATCACGCGGTCTTCGCGAACCTCGGCGTTGTCCGGGAATCCCGGAGGGCGATAGGCCAGGAAACTGCACAGGCAGGCATTCTCCTGAGCGGTGTCGGCGCCGTCCTCACCTTCCCCGGCATTGGCATCGTCGGCTGACGCTTCAAGATGCTGTTGCGGCGCAGGCGCTTCACGCGGCATGACCATCTCGAAGCCACCGGGGAGGAGATCGACCAGCACGGCGTCGTTGATCGCGTCACGGTTGATCGCGCGGAACTTGATGTGGACATCCACTTCCTGCCCGAGCTTGACGCTACTCAGGACCTTGCCGTCGGCATCGGTGTATTCACGGATGATCTCGAATCCGTTCTTGATCGCCGCTGTCGGAGGCTTGCGATCAAAACCGGATTGGCTCATCAACCAGAATGAGCGCAGCTCGGAGCCATTGCTGTAACGCAGCGTGGCTGCATCCGGAGAGAACGCGATCTTCGGCAGCACGCCGGCCGGCAGGGTCAGGTCACGCACCGTCTTGCCATCACGCAGGATCTCGCTGATGCCCAGCTTGCCCGCAGCCATGGTGCCTGCAGTCTTGGCGTAGGAGTCGAGGGCCAGGATGGTCGTTGCTGCGGACAGCGAGTTGTATTCACCGTTCTGCACGCGCTTCACCAGAAGATCGAGGAAATCCTCCGGCAGCTTGCGCAGGCGATCAGGGAAATGCTGCGACAGCACGTAGAGCAGTTCCGCATCGCTGGTCATGCCGTCGTGCCAATGGCTGACGGGATGGGTGCCGCCCAGCTTGACCTTGGCGATTGCCTTATCCGCGAGGCTGTCCTGCTTCATCATCTTGTAGGACGCCGCCAGCCAGGCCGCCGCGATATCGGCCTGCCATTGGTCGGCATAGCGTTCCTGCAAGCGCTTCTGCAAGGCGCCCGCTTCATTGGCCATGACGTTGCCCTGGCGCGTCAGCAGGTAAATGGCGTAGGCACTGTTGCGCTCGTCGTCCAGATTGTTGCCATCCCTCTGTGCGATATTGCGCAGGTAGGCATTGCCGCTGTTGATCAGATCGCGCGGCACGCTCTGACCGTGATCCAGCGCTTCCAGAAGAACATGCTGGACATAGATCGAGACAAATTCCTCCGACTTGGAAACGCCTGCCCAATAGCGATAACTGCCGTCGGCGTTCTGGCGCGAGCGCAGTTCTTCGATCAGGCCCTGCAGGTTGGCGCCCTGGTAGCTCTTGACGTCACCGAACTCGGGGCGCGATCCCAACACGATCGCCGGCATCGCCTGGCTGACCAGCTGTTCCGTGCACGAATAGGGATAATCACCAAGGTAACTGCTGAGGCCGTGGGCCAGCGTCAGCGGCAACACCGAGACACCGGCTTCCAGTTTCCTGTAGTGCGGATACAGCTCGCGCGCCACCGGCACGTCCTGTTGCTTCTTGGTGAAGCTGCCGGCCTTCAGCAGCGTCATGTACGGCGTGGCGGGACGCACCGACAGGGTCGTCGCCAGCTTTCCTGATTTGTCTTTCCACGAAGCGTTGAACTGCAGTGAGGCCGAGCCCAGTTCATCACGCGCGCGAACCTTGAAGTGGACGACGGACTCGTGCATTTCGCTGATCTTCAGCGTCGTGGTTTTCGCACCGATCACTTCCAGCTGCGAACTCGGCAGCACGCCAACCGTGATCGACGCGTCCTTGCCGGAACCTTCGGCATTGTTGGAAACGCCGACACTGACATCGAACTCGTCACCCGGCGTCACCGTCGTCGGTGCATTGGGAGACAGAACGAAATCCCCACGCACCAGCGTCTTGCCTTCTGCGATGCCGATGTCTTCGCCCGATACCGCCACCGCCATCAGGCGCAGCGAACCGTTGAAGTAATCGGGCACCGTATAGCTGAGTTCGCGCTCCTTGCCATCCGCATCGACGATGCCCGACCACCAGGCCACCGGCTTGTCGGTCTTGCGCTTGAACGGATTGAGGTGGCGACCCAATGCGGCCTCGCCATCACCGCCCGGCGCCGCCGACAATCCCAGTTGGCGGAATTCCGGCAGGATCAGATCGAGGATCTGGCGCGTGTCGACACCCAACGCGCGCTTCTGGAAGAAATATCCCAGCGGATCCGGCGTCTGGTAACGCGCCACCTGCAGGATGCCTTCATCCACCGCGAACAACACGATGCGTGCCGGCTTGCTGGTCTTGTACCTGATCTTGAGGACATCGCCTGGCTTCACCTTCTCGGGAGAATTCAGCGTGATGCTGTTCTTGCGCTGATCCAGCGCAATCGAGAATGGCTTGACGCCGTAGGACAACGGCGACATGTAGATTTCTTCCGAAGCCGGATCGCGCACGAAGCTGACGCTGACGTAGGCATTGCCTTCCAGGTTCTCCGGCACACGGATCTTCTGCGTCGAACTGGTCGTACTGGTTCTGAACCAGCGATAGGCGTAAACCTTGTCGCGCTCGATCGTGATCAGGCCGGAGCCGGTGTACGGCGCCTGGATCTGCATTTCGATTTCATCGCCCGCCGCGTAGTCCTTGCGGTTCAGCGTGATCTGCAGTTCCGCGTTCTTCTCCAGAGAACGCGTCAGATTGGCGCTGCCGGCAACGCTGTATTCGATGCGCGAGAACACCTGGCCGTCCTTGTCGGCAACGACATAGGCATAGTTGCCCGGCGTGCCTGATTCCAGCGTGATCTGCTCACCCTTGGCGCTGATCGCATAGGGCTTTTCATCCAGCTTGATCTCCTTGACGCGCGATTCGTATTTGTAAGTGCCGTTATCCTGCTTGAGCAGCATCGACACATACCGACGCTCGATGCGGGTCAGGGTCAGCCCACTGACCGCCGTCGGCTGCAGCTTGGGATTGATCGCCAGCAACTGGATCACCCGCTGGGTCCCGCGCGAGACATAAGCCAGATCGCCGTCAGCCTTGTAGCCGATCAGGTAAGGCAGGCTTGATACCAGCTGCGCAGCTTCCGCACTGACGCCACGACCGCCATCCGGCTCAAAACCTTCGGCGACCAGATGGAGTCGATACGTCGCGCGCGCAAAGCGCTGCAGGTTGAGATCAAAGCTGGCTTCGCCCTTGTCATCGGTCTTGCCATCGGCCAGCGCATCCTCGAAGCCTTCCTTGGCGGCCTGTGGATCGACGAACTGATAATCGCGATAGCGCGCAAATGCGGGGAAGCTCGGCGACAGCGTCATGCGCGCCGTCACGCGACGGTTTTCCGCCGGCGTGCCAAACAGGTTCTGCAGGCTGACCATTCCCTTGAGTGCCTCCGGGCTCACCCAGCCCTCGGTTTCCTCGTGAGACAGATGCGCTGTCATCTTCAGGCGATCAGGCTGGAACTCCTGCACCTTGACCTGCAATGAACCAATCAGGTCCTGGCGATCATCTTCCTTCGGGATATAGACGTTGAGCGTGTACTCGCCGGTCGGCGAGGTGTCACGCGTGGAGAAGCGGAATTCCTCGAAGCCCACGGCGGACAGCGCAATGCGTTCCTTCTTCACCAGCTGGCCGCGTGGGTCCGTCACTTCGATCAGCAACGGCACGCCCTTCAGCGCGGCCGCCCAATCCTGTGACTTGATGATCAGGCCCGCACGAACTTCATCGCCGGGACGATAGATGCCGCGATCCGAAAACGCGTAGGCCGTGAGCTTGTTGCGATCCACCGAGTTGGCAATGCCGCCGACATCGAAGCGCGACAGATCCAGTCCGTGCACGCGATACCCAATCGGCATGAACGAGCTGTCGCCACCGCGACGCGCCAGATACAGCGCAGGCTGCTTCTCGTTCTTGAAGCTCTTGAAATCCGCGAACTGCGCGCGGCCACCGGCATCAGTGGTTTGCGTCAGCACCGGCTCGCCGTTCTTGCCGATGACCTCGACGCTGACGCCCGCCAGCGGCTCACCGGTGGCGATGGACTGCACGAAGACATCCTGCGCGCCATTGCTGGCTTTCTTGACGATCAATCCGAGGTCGGTCACCACCACCATGCGTGTGTCGTTGAGACTGGCGCTGTAGCTGCTGTAGCCGCCACCGTCGTCGCTGTTCCCCTCGCCATCGCCGCTGTTCTGGGTGTCGGCCTGTTCAAGCACTGCGTCGGTCTTGGGATCGTAGGCCTCGACCTTGAGCAGGAAGATGCCGCGGCGATCCCCTGCGTCCTTGGCGAGGAATTCCCCAAGGTCCACCGGCTCGTAATGCGCAGTTCCCGGCGGCGACTTCGGCAGCTTGATCACCTTGGTCTGGCGCTCGGTGATGTTGCTGACGTCAAAGCCCCAGTTCTGCGGCGTCGGCTTGCTGAAATCGCCATTGAACTGCGTGACCAGATGCTGGATCTGCTTGGGCAGCAGGCGCCCCACTTGCACACGCAGCGCGGGAATATCGCCGCGCGTGAACACGGTGAGCCTGTGCGATCCCGACATCGCCAGCAGCGAACCCTGCGAAGCGATGCGCAGTTCCTTGGGGAAATCCGGAATCCGCAATACACGCTCGACCGGATCCGCCATCAGGTAGCCGCCGAAGGAACGCAGTCCCTTGTCGACTTTCACGTAGACGCTGCGTCCGGGTTCGCCCTTGTAGCTGAAGCTGTGTTGCTCGACGTGCTCGCGCTCGTTGGGCACGTACTCCATCGGCAGTTTTTCGGCGAGCGCAAGCACCTTGGGCGTTACCGTGGAAGCCGACCAGGCGTAAGGCTTGTCCTTGTTGTAGCGCTCCCACGAGGCCTGCACCTTCTCGTCCGGATTCTTCAGTGGCAACAGCAACGCGGCGGTCTTCGAGACCATGTCCTTTTCCAGAACGGAGTATGCCGTCTGCAGCATCATGACCTGGCTCGGCTCGTCCTTTTCGTCACGCACGATATCGAGGTGCAGTTCATTCACCCGCAAGCTGTACAAACCCGGCACCACCACGCTGGCGCTCAGGGGCTGCTCGGTCTTGTTACCCCCACCGGCGGCACGCAGGCCCGAATCGATCTCGACCTGCGCGCGCCCTTCCTTCGCCGGAACCGTCAGCTGTTCGCTGTGGATGAAGGCGTTGAGCTTGTGCTTGTCGTAGACCACGGTGAACTTCGGCGCAGGTTTGATTTCCTGCTCGGAACTGTCGGTCACCTTGTTGAACAGCTTGAGCGCGATGCGCTGCTCAAATGCGGCCTGATCAACCGGATGCGAGAAATTGACGCTGACGACCACATGCTTCTGCCCGGCATTGACCGGATCCTGGTAGAACTCGGTGTTGGCAATGCTGGCAACGAAGGCCGGCGTGCTGAACTCGAAGCTGTAGTCTTTCAGGCGCACCTGATCGGCCAGAAAGCCCTTCTTGTTGAACTCGACTTCATACTTCGCGTCGATAGGCCAATCGGCCTCGGGCTGGAAGCGCAGGACCTTGTCGCCATCCCAGCTCCACTGGCCCTTCACCTGCGGGGAGATACTCAGGCCGATCTTCTTACCGGTGACCGGTTTGCCGACCGCCTCGAGCCTCGCGACGGAGCCGGAGAAATTCACCACCAGCGCATTTGGTTTTCCCACCGGCTCGCATTCATAGCAGGTGCGCGCTGGCGCCTGCACCGTGAAGGTGATTTCCACCGGTTTGGGCAGATGCTGGTACCACTGCCAAAGCGCATATCCGCCACCCAGCGCCAGCGCGACTGCACAGGCAATGATGGCGCTGGCACGCGGCCGGACGCGGATTTTCGCCAGCAGCGCACGCCAGGCACCTTGCAGCGCGCGAACCCACGCAGGCGGCGTCCAATACCAGTCGCCCCAAACCGCCCCCAGCAGGGTCCGCAGGAACACTGCCACCCAGGCCAGCGCATGGGCCGTTGTTTGGAATACTTTCAGCAACAAGGTCTTGATGCGATCCATACGCTTGGTTCCATGAATGGGACTGCAGGGTTCGGCACAAAAGGGAGAGACATTGCCCGTCCAGGCAATTGGAGATGCTGCTGCATTCTAGTGAAAGATTGTGCAAATCTTTTGCAATCCGTAAGGATCTTTCATGCAGCCGGCCTTGGGTGCCGCTGCCACCGGCTCCAGCCCTGCAAAGGTAGAGGGAAACCCACGGCGGCCCGCCCCTTTGGGCTAAAATACCCCGTCCGCGAATCGAGTCCCGCATGAGCACGCCTCCAGAATCCCCCATCATCAAACCTATCGTCGCCGGTGAAAAGCTGCGCGGGGCGGAGAAGATGGCGCGCATTCCCATCAAGATCGAAGCCACGATCGAGCCGCTGCGCAAGCCGACCTGGATTCGTGCCAAGACCCAGGGCACGCCGGAAGTCGCGCGCATCAAGAAGGCGCTGCGCGACAACAAGCTGCATACCGTTTGCGAGGAAGCCAACTGCCCCAACCTTGGCGAATGCTTCGGCAAGGGCACGGCCACCTTCATGATCATGGGCGCGATCTGCACGCGCCGCTGCCCGTTCTGCGACGTGGCGCATGGCCGTCCGAATCCGCTGGATCAGGATGAACCGGTCAACCTCGCCCGCACCATCCGAGACATGGCATTGCGCTACGTCGTGATCACTTCGGTAGATCGCGATGACCTGAAAGATGGCGGCGCTGCGCATTTCGCGGCCTGTATCCGTGAAGCGCGCGTGCTGTCACCGAACCTGACGATCGAAGTGCTGGTGCCGGATTTCCGTGGCCGCATGGATCCCGCGCTGGTGATCTTCAAGGACACCCCGCCGGACGTGTTCAACCACAACCTCGAAACCGTGCCGCGCCTCTACAAGCAGGCTCGTCCAGGTTCCGACTACGAGTGGTCACTGGATCTGCTGGAACGCTTCAAGGGCCTGCACCCGGAAGTGCCGACCAAATCCGGCCTGATGCTGGGCCTTGGCGAAGAGATCAGCGAGATCGAACAGGTGATGCGCGACCTGCGCGCGCACAAGGTCGACATGTTGACCTTGGGCCAGTACCTGCAACCTTCAAAGCATCACCTGCCGGTCGCACGTTACGTGCATCCAGATGAGTTCGAACGCCTGCGTGTGCTCGGCGAAGAGATGGGTTTCTCGCACGTGGCCAGTGGCCCGATGGTGCGCAGCTCCTACCATGCCGACCAGCAGGCCCATGGCGTGTTGCAAGGCTAGGCCATGATGACGATTGAACCAACGCATATCGCGAAATTCTCGGCAGTCTTCGCGGAAGCCGTACTGACCTGGCTAGATTCCGGTGAGCCGCAGTGGCTCACTTGGGACGGACATTCCCATCGCTTCGATTTCTCCAGCATCGAACTCGATGAACCGATCATGCCGGTCATGCTGATCGTCGATGAGAACTGGGAAAAACTCTGCGGAGAAATCAGTGAGGTTACCGATCCCGAGTCTTCGCACTTCGACAACGAAGCATTGCGTAACGGGATTGAAGACCAGCTGGTCAACGAAGGCGCTGGTGAGCGCATCCTCAAGATGCACCTGAAGCGCCTGGAGAAACTCGCCGAGGAAGGCGAGCTGGAAGACGACAGCGACCGCACTGAGCCCAGCAATTCGGAAGACCTGTAGGGTGCGCCATGCGCACCAGTCTGCCTTTTAACTAGAGTGTTGATGCGCGCGGCGCACCCTACGTCTAGGCGCCCTGCAAGACCGTATCAATCTCGATCTTGCCACTCAGGATCTTGTGCACCGGGCATTTGTTGGCGATGCCCAACAGGTATTCGCGCTGCTCGCCGGTGAGATCGCCGACAAATTCAATCTCGCGATGGAGCTTGGTGGAATCTGCGGTTTTCTCCATCGAGATCTGCACGCGCACATCCTTCAAGGGCATCTGCTTGCGCTGCGCCACCATCGTCACCGTAATCGCGGTGCATGAGCCCAATGCCGCCTGCAGCAGTTCGGTTGGCCCCGGGCCCTGGTCATCCCCGCCGACGCTGACCGGCTCATCGGCAATGATCTGATGATTGCCGATCTCGATGATCTGCTTGAGCTTGCCGTCTGCCGCCTTATGAACCTTGATCATTTCTTTCGCCTCGTTTCGAGCAGCTTGAGTCGTTCGGGAGTGCCTACATCGGACCAGTGACCGTTGAAAAGTTCGCCTGTTGCATGGCCGTTGGCCGCGGCCTTGCGAATCAAGGGGGCCAGCTTGAACGCGCCGGGCTTGCAGCCCTCAAACAATGCAGGATCAAGAATGGAAATGCCACTGAAGGTGTATTGCGCGCCCGCATCATAAATGCGTGAAGACACCAGGCCGAAATCGCCCTTGATGTTGTGCGGCGGATTCGGCACCAGCACCAGATGCGCCAGATCGCCACGCGCAAGGCCACGACGCGTCCAGTTCCTCCACTCGCACTCGATGTAGACGTCGCCATTCACCACCAGGAAAGGATCGTCACCGAGCAGCGGCAATGCCTTGAAAATGCCGCCACCGGTTTCCAGCGCCGGCCAGCCTTCGTGCGAATACTGGATGCGTGCGTTCCAGCGCTTGCCGTTGCCCAGCGCCGCTTCGATTTTTTCGCCCAGCCAGCCGGTGTTGATCACGAACTCGTGAATGCCGGCCTGCTTGAGCTGCTCGAGGTGATATTCAATCAGCGGCTTGCCGCGCACCTGCAGCAAGGGCTTGGGCGTGACGTCGGTGAGTTCACGCATGCGCGAGCCACGGCCGGCAGCCAAGATCATTGCTTTCATGCCTGCAGCCCCAGTTCGTCGAATAATTGCACGAGGCCCGCAAGCTCAGCATGACGCCCCGCTACTTCGCGCACATAACGAATGAAGCGCGGCGTGTCCTTGAGGTAGTGCGGCTTGCCATCACGGTAGTTGATGCGGGCAAAGATGCCCAGCACCTTGAGGTGGCGTTGCAGGCCCATCAGTTCAAACTGATGGTGGAAGGCACCGAAGTCGCTGGGCAGCGGTAATCCGGCCGCGCGCGCTTCATTCCAGTATTGCGTGGCCCATGCGCGCACGCGCGGTTCGGGCCAGGACAGGAAGGCATCCTTGAACAGCGAGACGACGTCATAGCTGATCGGCCCGTAGACCGCATCCTGGAAATCCAGGATGCCGGGATTCGGCGTGGAGATCATCAGGTTGCGCGGCATGTAATCGCGATGAACGTAAACCTTGGGCTGCGCCAGCGCATTGGCGACCAGCACGTCCTCGGCTTCCCGCAGCAGCCTGGCCTGCGCAGGCGTCAGTTCACGCTGCAGATGCCTGGCGACATACCAGTCCGGAAACAGCGCAAGTTCACGGCGCAGCAAGGCGTCGTCATAAGGCGGCAATTCTTCCGCCTTCGACGAAAGCTGCCAGCGGATCAGGGTGGTGATCGCAGGGGCAAACAGTTCATCGGCATTCGCCTCATTGATCACATGCAGGTAAGTCTGCGTGCCCAGATCGGACAGCAGCAAAAAACCCTGCGCCAGATCCTGCGCATGCACGATCGGCCCGTTCAGTCCGGCAACACGCACCAAACCGGCAATGTGGATAAACGGCTCGCAGTTTTCCTTGTCCGGCGGTGCGTCCATCAGCACCCAGGACTGGCCTGCGGCGCTGAGACGGAAGTAACGGCGGAAGCTGGCGTCCGCAGACGCAGGCGCAATCGTCAGGTCCTTGCGCCCAAGCTGGGCGCAGGCCCAGTCATAGGCCTGTTGCGCCCGAGGATCGCTGTTCAATTGAATAGTCACGGATGTTTTCCAAAGTTCGGTGAAGCTTACGCGGGCAGTGCCTGCGCTGTCACCGGCGCGGTGTAGGCTCGCGCCCACATTCTTTGCACACGCGGTTTGCTCGGCCGGCTCTCTGCAGGGTCAGTCATGTCGATCTTCCTACCAATGCGAGCCTTCCGTCGCCTCCCGCACCCGCTGCTTCGCAGACACCGTGTCGGCGCCGGTTTACGCTGGCCCTGCAATAGCTGAAAATGCGGCATCTAAAAGGACCCCCCGTGATCCGTTCCGCTGTCCATGCCCGTCTAACGCTTGCTCTCTGCGCGCTGATTACAGTGTCTGTGACCGTGCCCGCGGCCGGCTCCGGGGCATCATCCCAACCGATGAGCGGCGCCAAGCGCAACGATCCACGCAGCGTGGCCATGTGCACGCAACTGCCGCTGGCGGCCAATCTGCCGACTCTGGTCGAAGGCAGCCCAGACGGCCCCGTGCATCTTTCTGCTGACAATGTATCGCTGGACAAGGACGGCATCAGCACCCTGATCGGCAAGGTGCGCGTGATGCAGGGCGGGCAGGAGTTTTCCAGCGAAGCCCTCAACTACGACGACAGCAACCGCACCGTGCAGATTCGCGCTGAATCCCTGTTCCGCAGCAAGCAGCTCAACATCAAAAGCGAAGCGGCCGACTTTGACCTGAATACCCAGACCGGCGTCTTCAAGGACGCCCTGTTCACGCTGCCCTCGCGCGCCGCGCGCGGCAGCGCCGATGAAATTCAGGTGCAACAGCAGGGTTCTGCTCAAGTGCACAAGATTCGCTATACCACTTGCGGACCTGAATCGAACGCCTGGTACCTGGTCGCTGGCAATGTCCATCTGGACTACAACGAGGGCATGGGCACTGCCAGCAATGCCCGCCTTGAGCTGGCGGGCATCCCGGTGTTTTACGCGCCTTACTTCCGTTTCCCGATTGATAACGAACGCCACACCGGCTTGCTCTTTCCCACCGTCGGCCTCACGCAGAACACCGGCTTTGATTTTCGCCAGCCGGTGTACCTCAACATTGCACCGAACATTGATGACACCTTCACGCCACGTTACATGTCCAAACGCGGCACGCAGCTGGGCAACAGCCTGCGTTATCTGTTTGAGCAGAGCGAAGGTAAAATTGATCTTGAATACCTCCCCGAAGACCGGGTGACGCAAACGCGCCGCACTTATTTCGAACTGCAGCACGACAGCCTGATCAACCAGCGCCTTGCCCTGGACGTGCACGTGGCGGATGTCAGTGATGATCAGTACTTCGAGGATTTTGGCGGCATCCAGACCGATGCCAGCGCACTGACTTACCTTGATCGCAGTGCGCGACTCACCTACCAGGCGCCTGCGTCCTATACGATCAACGCGATCGTGCAGGACTACCAAACCATCGACAGCACGATCCTGCCTGCCGACCAGCCTTACCGCCGCCTGCCGGAAATCCGCCTGGACGCGCTCACGCAGAACAGTTTTTACAATACCCGCGCAGGCATTGGCGCAGAGTATGACTTCTTCGAGCGTCCTAACTCGGTCGACGGTCAGCGTCTTGACCTGCAGCCTTTCCTGCGCATGGAAAAAGACAACATTGCCTGGTACAGCAGCAGCCAGATTGACGCGCGTTACACCGCGTACGAGCTTTCGAATACCGCGCCCGGGCAACCCAGCAGCCAGCGGCGCTCGGTACCGACGTTCAGCAGCGAAGGCGGCCTGCGCTTTGAACGCATCACCGATAACGGCAGCGTACAAACGCTGGAACCGCGCCTGATGTATCTCTATACGCCGTACCGCAACCAGAACAACATCCCAACGTTTGACAGCGGTGATCCCGACTTCGATATCACCGAGCTGTTCTCGCGCAATCGCTATTCAGGCATTGACCGCATCTCGGATGCCAACCAGGCGTCGTTTGCACTGTCCTCGCGCCTGCTGGATCCAACGACAGGGCAGGTTCGCCTGACCGCAACCGTGGGCCAGATCTACCGGTTCACCGCACCCCAGGTCTCATTGCCCGGCTTCACCTCGCCGGGCAGCGGCGCCACGGACTTTATTTCCACCCTGGATTACCGGCTGTCGTCGCATTGGGTGGCGTCCTCGCTGCTGCAGTGGTCCCCTAGCGATCGCCAGTTCAACCGCGCCAACTTTGCCATGCGTTATCGCCAGGACGAGACCAACGCCAGCAGCAATCGAGTGGATGTGATCTATCGTTATCGGCGCGGTGTACTCGAACAAAGCGATGTCGTGGTCTCCACGCCCCTGTTCGAAGGCTGGCGTGCTGCAGGGCGCTGGCGCTACTCGATCGCAGATAACCGCACACTGGATGTTTTGGGCGGTCTCGAATATGAAACCTGCTGCTGGGCGCTGCGCACCTCTTACCGCCGTTACATTGCCAGCACCAACGGCAAGTTCGACAACGGCATCTATGTCCAGCTGGAACTCAAGGGCATGAGCCGTCTTGGCACCGGCTTTACCAGCCTGCTGCCCATCAACGACACCCTGGCCCAGTAAATCACCGCTTTTGCATCAGTCGTCCAGCGCGTTCAAGTTGGCCTGAGCGGCAGTATTCCCCTGCTTGGCGGCGAGCCGATACCAACGTTCGGCCTCCGCCAGATCCCGACGCACGCCGTGACCATGCTGCAATGCGTAACCGTAATTATTTTGCCCCCAGGCGTTACCCTGTTCCGCGGCACGCCGGCACCATGCTGCCGCTTGCACGTAGTCCTGCGGTACACCGTTGCCGGCCAGGTAGAGCACACCCAGGTTGTTCTGCGCTGTTGCGTTGTTCTGTTCAGCCGCCTTGCGGTACCACTGCGCGGCGGCCGATGCATCAACAGGCACGCCTTGGCCCTTCTCATGGAGCACGCCCAGAAAATTCTGGGCCCAAGCATCGCCCTGGCCCGCGGCCTTGCGGTACCACTGCACAGCAATCGCAATATCCTGGGGCACACCTTCGCCGCGTTCGTACAGGCGGCCAAGCAGACGCTGTGAGGCCGCATTCCCCTGCACAGCAGACTGCCGGTACCAATCCGCGGCTGTGCTGGCATTTTGCATAACGCCCAAGCCTTCCTGATACAACCAGCCCAAGCGCTTCTGGGCAATGACATGCCCCTGGCGACCCGCTTGCTCGTACCAGTTGGCAGCTTGGCTGTAGTCCACCGCAATCCCAGTACCGTACTCATAGCAATGGCCCACGTTGTACTGTGCCGCGGCGTAGCCCTTATCAGCCGCCTTGCGGTACCAGGCCACCGCCGTAGGCAAATCACGGGCGACCCCGCCGCGCCCCAAGCGATAGGCAATGCCGATGTAGTTCATCGAGCGGGCGTTTCCGCGGGCCGCAAGCACGCGGTGCCAGTACAGAGCCTTCTCTAAATCTGGCTTCAGTCCGGTTGTGCCCTCGTACATGCCAGCAAGATTGATCTGGGCCGGGAAATACCCTTTCTCTGCCGCCACCGTGTAGTGTTTTATGGCCTTGCGCGCATTCTCTTGCACGCCCTCTCCCTTCATATACACCAGGCCCAGCATATAAGCGGCAGACGCATCGCCCTGATCGGAGGCCTTCTCAAACCAAAGCTTGGCCTGCCGAAGATCCATGGGGAGTTGACGCCCGTGGTAGTAGGCCAACCCCAGCCAGTATTGAGCTTCTGCATTGCCCTGTTCAGCCAGGCGCGTACGCTCGGCAAGCCGATTGGCGTCGCTAGTTGAACTGCTCGCAGGAGCATCAGGCGCATCGATGGAAGGTGCCCCAGGTTCGTCACTTTCAGGCGATACCGGCACATCCGCGTGCGCAGGTCCGATATAAACAAAGCCCAGCAAGATCATAAGGATCGCGGTACGCATAACTTGGGACTCCAGGCGGCGGAACCAGAAACTCAGTGCAAACGGCTGCTGCCAGCTTTGCAGCCATCTTCCAGCCATTGGAAAATATCGAATTTCCTCCGCTTGCCGAGAGCATCCCATCACATTATTTATCGACTTTTTATAACAGGGTGAGTGGTTTGCCGCTGATGACAGGGCAGTCGGAACCTTACCGCCAGTTCAACGTCTGACTGGACGAGCGTGTTAACCTTGCGCCCGTTTGGCTCCTGAGCTCACCACTCCGATTTCGTTTGCAAAATCATCGAAACACTGTCCATGAAAACATCGCTAGCCCGGCTGTTCGCCATCCTCATTTTTGCCTTTAGCGGCACCGTACATGCTGCCCAGGCACTGGATCGCATCATTGTCGTGATCAATGACGGCGTGATCCTGCAAAGCGAGCTGGATCAGGCGATTGCCGATGCGCGCCAGCAGATCAAGGCTCGCGACATTGCGGATCCCCCGGAAGATGTCCTGCGCTCACAAGTGCTGGAGCGCCTGATCCTCACCAAGCTGCAAACCCAGCGCGCCGCCGAAGCCGGCGTTCGCATTGATGACCGAGAGCTCAACGAAGTCATCACCAACATCGCTTCGCAGAACGGCATGACGCTGCAGCAGTTTGCCGAGAGCGTGAAGAAAGACGGCAACGACTACCTCGCCGTGCGCGAACAGATCCGTGACCAGGTCCTGATAAGCCGCCTGCGCCAGAAGGAAGTCGATGGCCGCGTCTCGGTCACCGACCAGGACGTTGATCTGTTCCTCGCCACACAGGGCCCGGAAGAGAACAAGGAATATCGCCTTTCACACATCCTGATCGCCGTCCCCGATGGCGCCAAGAACGAAGAACGCAACAAGGCACGCCTGAAGGCTGAAGACCTGGTGCGCCAACTCAAGGCCGGCGCTGACTTTGCGCAGGTTGCCATTGCCAACTCCAACGGCCAGCAAGCTCTGCAAGGTGGTGACTTAGGCTGGCGCAAAGCAGCTGACCTGCCGGGCCTGTTTGCAACGGCTGCCGCCAAACTCTCCAAGGGCGATATCAGCAGCCCATTGGAAGCGGGCAGCGGCTATCACATCATCAAGCTGGTTGATGAGCGCGGCGGAACAGGTCGCGAGTCCGTCGCTGAAACGCATGCCAAGCACATCCTGCTCAGCACCAATGCCTTGCGTGATGAAGAACAAACCCGCGCGCTGTCGCGTGATATTTATGACCGCCTGCAAAAGGGCGAAGACTTCACCGCGCTGGCGAAAAAATACTCCGATGATCCCGGCTCCAAAAACAGCGGTGGCGACCTGGGCTGGCAAGCGCCCGGGGTCTTCGTGCCGGAGTTCCAGGTGCGCCTGGATCAACTCAAGATTGGCGAAATCAGCCAACCCTTCCACACCCAGTTTGGCTGGCATATTGCCAGCGTGATCGAGCGCCGTACGCGTGACACCACCGAAGAGTCCCGTCGCAACCGCGCGCGCATGGCCCTTGGCCAGCGCAAGAGCGCGGATGAGTACGACAGCTGGCTGCGCAAGCTGCGCGAAGAAGCCTACGTCGAATACCGTCTCAAGAGCGACGCAGACGCCAACGCCGCCAGCAAGTCCTGATCCGTGGGCCATACGCCGTGAGCAGGGCAGCGCAGGGCGTTAAACGTCTGCTGATCACGCCGGGAGAACCGGCCGGCATTGGGCCGGATCTTGCGGTGATGCTGGCGCAAGAAGCACACGAGCTTGAGCTGGTTGCCGTCTGCGATCCGGCGCTGCTGCAGCAGCGCGCCATGCAACTGGGCTTGCCGCTGACACTCGAAAGCGTACAGCTCGATACCACACCCATGCCCAATGCCGCAGGCACGCTCAAGGTACTGCCGGTGTCGCTGGCTGTGCCGGCAAGCGCAGGCACCCTGGACGTGCGCAATGCGCACTATGTGCTCGACACGCTGACTCTTGCCGCACAAACCTGTCGCCAGGGCGCAGCGCAGGCGCTGGTCACCGGGCCCGTGCAAAAAAGCGTGATCAACGATGCGGGCATCGCGTTTTCAGGTCACACCGAATTTCTCGCCGAACTGTGCCATGCTCCCATGCCGGTAATGATGCTGGTGGCGAGCTCAGAGCATCCACTGCGCGTTGCACTGGCCACCACGCATCTGGCGCTCAAGGACGTGCCCGCAGCCATCACGCGCGAAACACTCATCACCGTCCTGCGCGTGCTGCACAAGGATCTGCGCAGCAAGTTTGGTCTTGAGCACCCGCGCATTCTCTGTTGCGGCCTGAATCCACACGCCGGCGAAAGCGGCCATCTGGGCCGTGAAGAAATAGACACCATCGCGCCAGTGCTTGAAGCCTTGCGCAGCGAGGGCATGCGACTCACTGGCCCCCTGCCCGCGGATACTTTGTTCACACCCAAATATCTTGATCACGCGGATGCCGTGCTGGCGATGTATCACGACCAGGGCCTGCCCACGCTCAAGTACGCAGGCTTTGGGGAGGCGGTCAACATTACGCTGGGCCTGCCCATCATCCGTACCTCGGTCGATCATGGCACCGCGTTGGACCTTGCTGGCACCGGCAAGGCCGATGCAGGCAGCCTGCGCGCCGCCATCGCACTTGCTGCATCACTGACCTCATGACGATCCAACACGAAGCCAAGAAACGTTTTGGCCAGAACTTTCTGCACGATGCCGGCGTGATTGATCGCATCATCCGCAGCATCAATCCACAGCGTGACGACGCCTTGGTTGAAATCGGCCCTGGCCTTGGCGCACTCACCGCACCGCTGCTGAAAAAGCTCGACAGGCTGCGCGTCGTGGAACTGGATCGCGACGTGATTCCGCACCTGCGCGCCAACTGCGGCGAAGATGCGCCGCTTGAAATCATCATGGCCGATGCGCTCAAGGTGGATTACGGCGCGCTCGCGCCGGCGCAGGGCAAGCTGCGTCTTGTCGGCAACCTGCCCTACAACATCTCCACGCCGATCCTGTTTCATCTGCTTCGTTACGCAGATCAGATTGCGGACATGCATTTCATGCTTCAGAAAGAAGTGGTGGATCGCATGGCCGCAGAGCCGGGCGATGATGATTACGGACGACTCACGGTGGCCCTCGCCGCGCGCGCGCATGTCGTGAAGCTTTTCACAGTGGGCCCTGGCGCATTCACGCCTGCGCCTAAAGTGGACTCCGCCATCGTGCGCCTGGTTCCACGTCCGCCTGCTTTTGAGATTGTGGATCAAACCTTGTTTGACCGGATCGTTGCGGCTGCGTTCTCACAACGCCGCAAGACACTTTCCAACGGACTGAAAACATTGATGACCGCGGATCAGATCCGTGCAGCAGGCATTGATCCCAGCATCCGCGCCGAACGTCTCAGCGCAGAACAATTCGCCAATCTCACTGCGGTTGCCGCACGCGCTTGACACTCACGGTCAGGGGGCAATACTAGGAGCCCCACTACAAAACCGTGGAGTGCTCGACATGGACAAGACCTATAGCCACCTGCTTGCGGCGATAGAGCTCAATGAGGGCGGCGAACGCGTACTCCAACGCGCACGCGATCTCGCAAAGTTTTTTGGCGCGCGCCTCAGCGTGATTCATGCGGTGGAGTACCTGCCACTCGACGCTGGCGAATCGATGATTGCCGCCCCTGTCGATCTCACCGAGCAAATGCAGCAACAGGCACGGGATCAGTTGGGTGAACTCTGTCAGCGCCTGGGCTTGCCCACCGACTCCGCCATCGTTGCGCCCGGCGGAGTGGTTGCAGAAGTCTTGCGCCTCAGCGCAGATTTGAATGCCGACCTTATCGTCATCGGCCATCAGCAGCGGCGTGGTCTCTCCGCGCTGTTCTCACACACCGACGAAAGCATCGTGCATCGTGCGCCTTGTGATGTGATGGTGTTGAGGATCGATGTTTAATCTGACTTTGCACTTGCACACAGGTCAATCAAGGCAGATTTGTCGAGACAATGACAGGCTGACCGATGGTCACCGTATCCATCGTCGTGACGACGGTTCCGACCTGTATTCCTAGCGCAGACAATAGTGGATTGATCGCATTCGCAACCAGGCCGTTGACCAGACCAAGCAAGGGCTGAATCAGAGTCGTAATCGTCGCCAGCAGATTACTCAGGTCAATTCCCTGATTGCTGACGGCAGACTGCCCTAACTGCAGAGAAATGCTAGTGACTGCTCCACGAGTCTGTGGATTGGGGTCGGTACCGTTTGCTATCACCACAGGATTGCCCGGCGCCCCGTTCGCGCGCCAGATCGGCGCAACGCCATTGGCCTGTGCCTGAATCAGAGTGAACTGTGTGACATCATGCAAGGGTGAATAAGTTGTTGCCCCCACATTGATACTACCGGATAGGGTCAGCCCCACGG
>Ga0116227_10007422_pt1 | contig 21405 bp, 17 predicted proteins | sample S1TSphgellanicum_FD_89693 | JGI IMG/M metagenome (GOLD analysis project Ga0116227, IMG submission 89693) | Host-associated microbial communities from peat moss isolated from Minnesota, USA - S1T2_Fb - Sphagnum magellanicum MG | ecosystem: Host-associated > Plants > Peat moss > Unclassified...
GTCATCCGCAACTGCTCGAACGGAACTACATACGCCTGATCCTTTGCGACGTTAACTGCGTTAGTCATACAAGCCCCTAAGTGTGGAAGAAATACACGACTGTGCAAGTGGGCTTGGACGCGAGCGGTCATAGGAACCGTGTACAAAAGAGGCTCTCGCGTCTTGCACAACCTGTTAGATAAACAATCGCTCGGCCGAAGACCGGGCTGCGTCATCAGCAAGCGCTTAATCCAATAACCGCCGTTGAGGCACCGCCTTGCCGCGAAGCGCGCAAAAAGCGCGACGAAGCTCACGGTTGGACGAAATTATTCAAATTCGCCACAAGTTACCGGTAAAAAGCAGGGCGTTGACCGGGCGATAAATGCGAGTTAAGCGCGGTTCGCCTGCAATTGCTTATCCAACAGGTTGCCGCTATTCTACCGTGCCGACTCTCAAAATGTGACTGTCGGACGAGAATTGCGCCTCGAACCGCGCCCCGGACCTGCCGTCGGGCTCATTACGAGGCCACGGCTGTCGGGAGCGCGCGAGCGGCGCCCACGGCGCGCCGCGCCGACGCCTCTGTAGTCTCCGGTTAGCCACCGTACAGAGGGCATCGGCGCGACGATGTTAGATTCGAGCGTAATTTCCCGCTCACGTTCCCTGCCCCACTGATGCCGCCCACCGTATTCATCGTCTCCGACGGTACCGGGATCACTGCCGAAACCTTCGCGCATTCGATCCTCTCCCAGTTCGACCAGAAATTCCGCCTGGTTCGGGTTCCCTTCGTGGACTCAACCGAGAAGGCCTACGCGACGCTCGAAAAGATCAACGAAGCGGTCAGGCAGGACGGCCGCCGCCCGATCGTCTTCACGACGCTCGTCGACAGTGCGTCGAACAAGATCGTCAAGGGCTCGAATGCGCTGGTGCTGGACATGTTCCAGACCTTCGTCGAGCCGCTCGAACAGGAACTGGAGCTGAAGTCGAGCCACGCGATGGGCCGTGGGCACCAGAACGCGGACACCGAGGAGTACAAGAACCGCATCGAGGCGATCAACTTCTCGCTCGCCCATGACGACGGTCAATCGAACCGCAATCTGGCCGATGCCGACGTGATCCTGGTGGGCGTATCGCGCAGCGGCAAGACGCCGACCAGCCTCTATCTGGCGATGCAGTACGGCGTGAAGGCGGCCAACTATCCGCTGATTCCGGAAGACTTCGAACGCGGCAAGCTGCCCACGCCGCTGCTTGAGCACCGCACGAAGATGTTCGGGCTGTCGATCGATCCGCAGCGGCTCTCGGAGATCCGCAACGAGCGCCGTCCGGGCAGCAAGTACGCGGCGCCGGAAAATTGCCGTTACGAGATCAACGAAGCGGAAGCGATGATGCGGCGCGAGGGGATCAAGTGGCTGTCGTCGACGCACAAGTCGATCGAAGAGATCGCGACGACCATCCTGCAGGAAATCAAGCTGGACCGGCCGGCGTATTGAGGAAGGCGAAGCGGCTGCTGGCTTCAGGTCTGCGGCGGCTATGCCCGGTTGTGGCGAAGATTACCGCGTGCCGCGCTGCTGGCGGCACTGTTCGAACAGGCACACGGCGGCAGCCGCCGCCACATTCAACGACTCCATCCCGCCCGGTTGCGGGATCGTCACACGCAGCGTGACCGCATCGCGCCACGTCTGCGAGACGCCCGCGCCTTCGTTACCCATCACCCAGGCGAGCGGCCCCGACAGATCGCAGTCGTAGATCGCCTCGGCGCCGTGCGAGTCCGTAATCACCACCGGCACGGCAAGGCGCTCGATCAAGGTCTGCGGCTCGACGTCTTCGTGAATCTCCAGCAAAAAATGCGCGCCCATACCCGAGCGCAGCACTTTCGAAGACCACGCGTAAGCCGTACCCGGCGCACAAAACACCTGCTGGATACCCGCAGCGGCCGCGCTGCGCAGAATCGAGCCCACATTGCCCGCATCCTGCACGCCATCGAGCACCACACAGGTTTGCGCGACCCGCTCCGGCAGCGCCGGCGCGAGTTTATCGACCACCAGCAGAATGCCCACGCCGTTGACCACATTCGACAACTGGCCGAACAGCGCATCCGGCAACGTCACGATACGGTGCTCGTCGATCCGCGAGACGATGGTCTGCGCCTCGTCGTGACGCAGCGCGCCCTCGGTGACGAGACAGGTTTCGGGTTGCCCGGCGACATCCAGATACGCGCTCGCAAGGTGAAACCCTTCGAGCAGCGCGTGACCGCTGCGACGCTGTTGATGCGTCGAGCCGGCCAATGCCTTGAGGCGTTTGTAGAGCGGATTGTCCCGCGAGGTGATGGCTTTCACAGGCAGCGAAGACAGTGAGAATATGAGAAAGGCGCAGGATACCCGCGCGGGTGTGTCAGGAACGCGTGGCGTTGCCGAACGGCTCGTCCCACGCCGCGTCCACGACCTCGGCCGCGATCAGCGTGCCGGCGCCCGATGTGCCCGGCACGCTCACGTTCAGCCCGGCGATACGCAGATGCGCCTCGCGCACCGGCGCAAACGAGCGCCGATGATGCTCGCACGGCCCGTGTTCGCGCAACGCCGCCAGATGCTGTGGCGTGCCGTAGCCCGAGTGCGCATCGAAGCCGTACACCGGAAAGGTCTGATGCAATTGCAGCAGCATGCGGTCGCGCGTGACCTTGGCGAGAATCGACGCCGCGGAAATGGACTTGACCAGCGCATCGCCGCCGACAATTGCCTCGCTGCGGATAGCCAGCACTGGACAGCGATTGCCGTCGATCTTCACCAGCGTCGGCACAACCGCGAGGCCTTCGACGGCGCGCTTCATCGCCAGCATCGTGGCATGCAGGATATTGAGCGTATCGATCTCTTCGACCGACGCCGAGGCAACGCAATACGCCAACGCCCGCTCGACGATCTTGTCATACAGTTCGTCGCGTTTTTTGGCGGTGAGCGCCTTCGAATCGTCGAGGCCGCGGATCATCGGCTTCGACGGATCGAAAATCACCGCCGCCGCCACGACCGGCCCGGCCAGCGGCCCGCGCCCGGCTTCGTCGACGCCGCAGACAATCTCGTCCGGGGCGTTGAAGTTGAAGCCGGGTTGCTCCGCCGCCGCAGCGGACTTGCGCCGGGGCACGCGTGCACCCGTCATCTGCGCCCCTTGCGCGTTTCGACCACGTTCGCCACGACTTCCGCGGCGCGCTGGGCCGTGTTCTGCTTCAGCACGTGATGCATCTCCGTGAAAATTTCCGTCAGCGTGCGCCGGTTGGCTTCGTCGCGCAACTGTTTCAAGGTGGCATCGGCGAGCGCCTCGGGCGTCGCGAAATGCTGCAGGATCTCCGGCACGACGAAGCGCCCGGCCAGGATGTTCGGCAGGCCCACGTAGGGCAGATAGCCCTGCCGCCGCATGATCTGACCGGTCAGCCAGGGCACCTTGTAGGAGATCACCATGGGCTTCTTCAGCAGCGCGGCTTCCAGCGTCACCGTGCCGCTCTTGACGAGAATCGCGTCAGCGGCGGTCATCGCCACCTGCGACTGCCCTTCTATCAGCGTCAGCGCGAGGCCCGGACTGGCATCCACCAGAGGCTGCAGCAATTCGCGCAGCGCCGGCGTCGCCACCGGCATCACGAAACGCACCCCCGGCTCGCGGTGCTGCATCAACTCCATAGCGGCAAAGAACGTCGGGCCGATCAGATTGATTTCCGAGCGCCGGCTGCCCGGCAGCACGGCGATCACCGGCCCGTTTTCCGGCAGCCCGAGCGTGCGGCGCGCGCCCAGCGTGTCCGGCACGAGCGGAATCTCGTCGGCGAGCGGATGACCCACGTACGACGCCGCCACGCCGGCCTTTTCCAGCAACGCGGTTTCGAACGGAAACACGCACATCATGTGGTCGACCGCCTTGGCGATCTTCTTGATGCGGCCGCCGCGCCATGCCCAGATGGATGGGCAGACGAAGTGGATCGTAGGAATGCCGGCCTCGCGCAGCGCATGTTCGAGGCCGAAGTTGAAATCGGGCGCGTCGACGCCGACGAATGCGGCCGGCGGCTCGGCCAGCAACTGGCGCTTCAGCTCGTTGCGGATACCGAGAATCCCGGGAATGTGCCGCAGCGCTTCGACATAGCCGCGCACCGACAGCTTTTCCATCGGCCAGTGGGCATCGAAGCCGGTGGCGATCATGCGCGGGCCACCGATGCCGTAGTACTGCGTGCCGGCCGGCAAGCGACTGCCGAGGCCATCGAGCAGGGATGCGGCCAGCAGGTCGCCGGACGGCTCGCCGGCCACCATTGCGAGCCGTAGCGGACTGGGTTGCAAGGTCATCGGTTAGCGGATGATGCCGCGTTGCGAGGCGACCACGAAGTCGACCAGCGCCTTCACCGGCGCATCGCCTTCGCCGCCCGCGGAAGCGAGCTCGGTCAGCTGCACCTTGGCCTCTTCCAGCGACAGACCGTTCTTGTACAGCAAACGGTATGCGGCACGCAGCGCCGAGATGGCATCCGGCGAAAAACCGCGCCGGCGCAGACCCTCGACATTGATGCCGTGCGGCTCCGCCTTGTTGCCGGCGGCAATCACGAACGGCGGGATGTCCTGCACGAGTGCCGACGCGCCGCCCAGCATCGAATGCGCGCCGATGCGCACGTACTGGTGCACGCCCGACATGCCACCGACAATGGCGTAATCGCCGATCGTCACGTGGCCGGCCATCTGCGCGTTGCTCGACAGGATCACGTTGCTGCCCACATGGCAGTCGTGGCCGATGTGCACGTAGGCCATGATCCAGTTGTCGTCGCCGAGCGTGGTGACGCCCGCGTCCTGAACCGTGCCGGTGTGGATCGTGGTGAACTCACGAACGGTGTTGCGGTTGCCGATGACAAGCCGGGTCGGCTCGTCCCGGTACTTCATGTCCTGCGGCCGGCCACCGACCGATGCATAGTGGCCAATGCGGTTTTCTTCGCCAATGGTCGTGTGACCTTCGATCACGCTGTGCGAACCGACCGTCGTGCCCGCGCCAATGGTGACGTGTGGGCCGACAATGGCATACGGTCCGATTTCAACCGTTTCGTCGAGCTGCGCGCCCGGCTCGACGATTGCAGTGGGATGAATCCTGCTCATGCGCCCTCGCTTCTGATTCCGTTGCGTTATCTGGATGCCGCGCCGGCGTGTGCCGCCTGACCGGCATTCCATTGCTGGCCGCCCCCCAGACGGAGATCCATGACAGGACGTCCGCCGGCGGCCCAGCGTTACCGGCCTACGACTACTGGCCGTCCGTGTCTGTATGGCGGACTGCGCACATCAGGTCGGCTTCCGCCGCAACCGCGCCATCTACCTCAGCGCGTGCCTTGAACTTCCAGATGCCGCGCATATGCCGTTCGAACGTTGCGTTCAGAATGAGCTGATCGCCCGGCTCCACGACGCGCTTGAAGCGCGCATTGTCGATGCCGACGAACAGGTATAGCGTGTTGCCCGGATCATGCGGTTCTTCCGAGAACGTCAGCAGCGCGGCGGTTTGCGCCAGCGCTTCGAGGATCAGCACGCCCGGCATCACCGGACGGCTCGGGAAGTGACCCATGAAGTACGGCTCGTTGATCGACACGTTCTTCAGCGCTTTGATGCTCTTGTGCGGCTCGAGTTCGAGCACCCGGTCAACGAGCAGGATCGGATAGCGATGCGGCAGCAGCTTGAGAATCTTATGAATGTCGAGATTGATTTTTTCGGTGCTCATGGTGTTTCTGCTCACGCATTGACTGCGCGATGATGACTGCGGATACGGGTTCGGTGGATTGGTGACGCTTGCTGCCGCCGCTTGACGTGACCCGGCAGCCCATGCTGCCCGGTCACCGCAACCGACGCTTCCTGCTTGATGCCCTGGCGCCTGCCTAAGCGGCGCTCACGCCTTGTTGCCTTGCGCGCTGGTTGCCGCGGCCGCTTCCAGCGCCTTGATACGGTCGCGCAGCTTGTCGATGTTGCGCAGCAAAGCCGCGCTCTTGTTCCAGTTGGCGTGATCGACGGCCGGGAACGCGCTCGTGTACATGCCGGGCTTCAACAGCGACTTCGACACACCCGACTTCGCCGTGACGATCACATAATCGGCCAGTGTAACGTGTCCGGCAATACCGACCGCGCCGCCAATCATGCAATGCCGGCCAATCGTCGTACTACCGGCGATGCCCGCGCAGCCGGCAATCACCGTATAGGCGCCGACCTTGCAGTTATGGCCGATCTGCACCAGATTGTCGATCTTCACGCATTCTTCGATGACGGTATCGGCCATCGCGCCGCGGTCGATCGTGGTGTTGGCGCCGATCTCGACGTCCGGCCCGATCGACACGCCACCGACCTGGGGGATCTTCACCCAGCTACCGGTGCGAGCCTCGCCGTCGCCGACAAAGTCCGGCGCGAAACCGAAACCGTCTGAACCGATCACCGCGCCCGCATGAATGATCACGCGCTCGCCGATCTTGCAGCCGTAGTACACGCTGACGTTCGGATACAGGTGCGAGCCGGCGCCGATCTGCGTGCCGCGGCCAATCACCACGTTCGCGTCCAGCCGCACCTGCTCGCCGATCACCGCGCCGGCTTCGACCGTGACATGCGGCCCGATCACGGCGCTCGGCGCAATCTGCGCCGACGGATCGATCGTCGCGCTGGCGTGCACGCCCGGCAGCGCCTTCGGCGCGGCCAGATCGATGAAGGCCTGCGCAACACGCGCGAAGTAAGCGTAAGGGTTGGGTGTGACGATGAAATTGCGAGCGCCCTGCTCGCCGAGCTTCGCGAGATCGTCGGCGCTGATCAACACGGTGCCCGCGCGGGTGGTCTCGACCTGCGACAGATACTTCGGATTGGCGAGGAACGCCAGCTGGTTCGGGCCAGCCTGGTCGAGCGGCGCCAGACTGCCCACGCGCTGCGACCGGTCTCCGACTACTTCACCGCCGAACCGCTGGACGATGTCCTCGAGCGTAAAAGCCATGCGTGTACTGCTCCTGCTGTTCAGTTGCCGTTGTTCGTGGACGACCCGCCCGTGCTGCCTGAGGTGCCCGAAGTGCCATTGCTCGGCGCGGCCGCCAGGGCCTTCAGCACCTGGTCCGTAATGTCGATACGCGGGCTGACATACACCGCTTCCTGAACGATCAGGTCGTAGTGCTGCTGCTCGGCGATCTGCTTGATCACCTTGTTGGCGCGGTCGAGGACGGCGGCCAGCTCCTCGTTGCGGCGCTGGTTCAGGTCTTCACGGAACTCGCGCTGCTTGCGCTGGAAGTCAGTATCCAGTTGCGACAGGTCGCGCTGCTTCTCGGCGCGGTCGGCCGGCGCCATCGACGCCCCGTTCTTGTCCAGCGCGTCCGACATCGACTTCAGCTTCTGCGCCATATCCTGCAGATCCTTGTCGCGTTTCGCGAACTCGGCCTCCAGCTTGGTCTGGGCAGCCTTCGCAGCAGCCGACTCGCGCAGGATACGATCCGAGTTGACGGCCGCAATCCTGGCTTCCTGCGCGTGCGCTACCCCAACGCCCAAAGTCATTGCCAGCGCAAGCGCGCACGCCACACGTTTCGAAAACATACCGGTTCGCAAAGTCATCCTCTCGATACTGTAAAGAGGTCCGGGGATAGCCCGGACCGTCCAATCAGAATGCCGTTCCGATCTGGAACTGGAATTTCTGGTACTGGTCGCCATCGTGCTTCGTCAGCGGGAAACCCAGGCTCAGCTTGAGCGGCCCGATCGGCGAGATCCACGCAAGCCCCACGCCGTAACCGTACCGCAAGCCGTTCGCACCGATGCTGTTGCCCTCGTCGCCCCACACATTACCCGCGTCGAGGAACGAAAAGACCCGCAGCGTGCGATCGTAACCCGTGCCCGGCAACGGGAACGTCAATTCGATACTGCCCGCCAGCAGCTTCGAACCGCCGATCGGGTCGCCCGTCGAAACGTCGCGCGGGCCCAGCGAACTTGGCTCGTAGCCACGCACGGAGCCGATCCCGCCCGCATAGTAATTCTTGAAGATCGGGTAAGGCTTGCCGCCTAGGCCGTTGCCATAGCCGCCCTGCAAGTTGAAACCGAGCACGAAACCACGCGCAAACGAATAATAGTACTGCGCGTTGATATCAGCCTTGTAATACTGCGTACCGCCCAGCGGCGTGCCATATTCCGCGTTCGCCTGGGTGAAGTAACCGCGGCTCGGCACCAGCGCGCTGTCGCGCGCGTCGCGCGACCAGCCCACCGTGATCGGCACGTTGTCCGACACCCGGCCGAACTCGTTGACGTAGTCCAGATAGCTTTGCGGCGTCGCTGAGTCTACGTCGAGCCGGTTCTGCTCGAGGCCCGCGCCGAAATATACCGTATCGACTTCGGAAAACGGAATGCCGAACTTCAGGTCGCCGCCAATGGTGACGATCTTGAAGCTCGAATCCGTAGAGTAATAGAGCGGTTGCTGGGTGCGGTAGTACATGTCCGTAATGCGCTTGATGCCGTCCACCGTGAAGTACGGGTCGATCTGCGTGACGGTCAGCGTGCGGTACGTCTTCGCGGTGTTGATGTTGACCCCGAGGCTGGTACCCGAGCCGAACACGTTGTCCTGCGAGACGCCCGCCGAAATGATCGGACCTTCGCCCGAACCGTAGCCCAGACCCAGCGTGATCGAGCCGGTCGGCTTTTCCTTGACCTTGACGTTCACATCCACCTGGTCCGGCGTGTCTTCCACGGGCACGGTCGTCACGTCGACATCGGAGAAGTAGCCAAGGCGATTCACGCGATCCTTCGACAGCGCGAGACGGTTCGAATCGAACCACGAGCTTTCGAGCTGGCGCATTTCGCGGCGCACCACTTCGTCGCGCGTGCGGGTGTTGCCCACCACGTTGATGCGGCGTACATACACCCGGCGGCTCGGATCGATCTGCAGCGTGAGGTCGACCTGATGGTGCAGCGGGTCGATCTGCGGCGAGGCATTCACCGTGGCGAAGGCATAGCCGTACTCGCCGAGCTTGTCGACGAGCGCCTTGGTGGTGGCCTGCAGCTTCTCGGCCGAAAAACGCTCGCCGGTCTTGATCTTGACGAGCCTGTCCAGTTCGGCCTCACGGTCCAGCAGATTGCCGGCCAGATGAATGCCGGAAATCGTGTACGGCTCGCCCTCATGCAGCGAGACCGTCAGGTACATGTCTTTCCTGTCCGGCGAGATCGACACCTGGGTCGAATCGATCGTGAACTCGAGATAACCGCGGTTCAGGTAGTACGAGCGAACGTTCTCCAGATCGCCGGTCAGCTTGTCTTTCGCGTACAGGTCGTTCTTCGTGTACCACGAGAACCAGTTCGGCGTGGACAGCTGCATTTCGTCGAGCAAGGTACCGCTGCTGAACACCTTGTTGCCGATGAAGTTGATCTGGCGGATCTTCGCGCTCGGACCTTCTTCCACCGAAAACAGCAAGGCGACGCGATCGCGGTCGATAGGCGTAACCGTGGTCTTGACTTCGGCTGCGTAGTAGCCGTGCGTCAGATACTGACGCTTGAGTTCCTGTTCGGCCTTGTCGGCCAGGGACTTGTCGTAATAGCGGCCTTGCGACAGCCCGACCGGGTGCAGCGCCTTGATCAGGTTGTCCTTGTCGAACTCGTGCAGACCGGTGAAGTCGATTGTGCCGATAGCCGGACGCTCCACCACCTGGACGATCACGATGTCGCCTTCGACGACGACCCTCACATCATTGAAGAAGCCGGTGGCGTACAGCGCGCGAATCGCTTCGGAGGCCTTGTCGTCGGAAAACGTATCGCCTTCCCGGATAGGCAGGTAGGCGAACACGGTGCTGGGCTCGATGCGTTGCAAACCCTCGATGCGGATGTCCCGCACCACGAAAGGCGAAGTTGCGTGAGCCACCAGTCCATGCGCCGCTAACGCAGCGGCTGCTACCGTCTTAGGAACCGAGCGATGAGGTTTCAACAACGTACTTCCCCAATGTATAGCTAAATCAGGCCAGACGGCCGCCTTTCGTGAGCGCCGACAGACACTTTAAAAATGGATCAGACGAGCCAGATCATTGAAAAGCGCGATCGCCGACAAGGCGACGATACAGGCCAGCCCGGCTCTCTGGAGAACGAGCTGCCAGCGGTCGGAGACCGCTTTGCCGGTTGCAGCTTCAACCAAATAATATAACAGATGCCCCCCGTCCAATACCGGAATCGGGAGTAGGTTAAGTACGCCCAGACTGATGCTGACAAGGGCCAGGAACGACAGGAATGCTGACGGACCGAGCCTTGCACTCTTGCCTGCGTAGTCGGCAATCGTCACCGGGCCTGACAGGTTTTTCAGCGACGCCTCGCCGGTAATCATCCTGCCAAACATGCGTACCGAGTACGCGGCCAGATCCCACGTACGGTGTGCGCCCAGTTGCAGGCTCTCGAGCGGGCCGTAGCGCACCTCGATGGACGGCACCTGGGTCGCCAGTTCCGCGCCGATCCGGCCGATCGACTCGCCGGTGGTGTCGTCGCGCTGCGCGAGCGGGACGACGTGGATTGCTTCGGTCTTGCCGGCCTGCTGCGCGTCGCCGCCACGCTCGACCTGCAGTGTGATAGCCGTACCCGCGTGCGTCTTGACATAGGCGATGAAGGCGGTGGCATTGTCGGTCGGCTTACCGTCGATCGACACGAGGCGGTCGCCCGCCGCGAGACCCGCGTGTTGCGCGGCGCTGCCGGGCTGGACGCCGGCCACGATCAGCTTGCCGCCACCCGGCTCGAAACCCAGATGCGACATGAAGTCGTCGTCGACATCCTTCTCCGCGACGTCGCGCAAATCCAGTGGGAAGTCAGAGGTCCCATGGCTGTCTTTGGCGCTCAGAATCACGCGGCGATGATCGAACGCGGCGCCCAGCAGCTTCCAGCGCAGGTCGGACCATGAACGGACCGGCTCGCTCGAACCGCCGTCCGGATTGCGCACCCCGACCACCGTCTCGCCGCCGTCGAAGCCGGCGAGCGCGGCAGCCGTGTTCGGCGTCGGCGCGGCGACGATCGCAGCCGGCTCGCTCACGCCGGTGGCAAATACAACGGCGAACAGCGCGATGGCCAGGATGAAATTGGCGACCGGGCCGGCCGCGACGATCGCGAAACGTTTCGCGACGTGTTGGCGGTTGAAGGCGTGCGGCAAGGCTTCAGGGGGAATCGGCGCGCCCGCTTCGCGCTCGTCGAGCATCTTCACGTAGCCGCCCAGCGGCAACGCGGCAATGGTCCATTCGGTGCCTGTCTTCGGACTCACCCACTGAACCAGCGGTTTGCCGAAGCCGATCGAAAAGCGCAGCACTTTCACACCGCACAAACGCGCGACACTGTAGTGGCCATACTCGTGAACCACCACCAGCACGCCGATCGCGACCGCGAAGGCGAGCAGTTCGATCAGCAGGTTCATAATCGCCTCACTGGACGGCACGTTCCGCGCGAAGAGCGTCTTGCGGCAAACGCTGGATAAAGTCGGCAGCCGCCCGGCGCGCGGCCGCGTCGGCTTCGATCACGTCGTCGAGCGCCTGGGCGCTGCGGTTGGGCAGCGCGTTCAGCACCGCGTCGACCACCTGGGCAATCGCCATGAAGCCGATCTTGCGGGCAAGGAACGCTTCGACGGCGATCTCGTTGGCAGCATTCAACGCCGCACTCGCAATGCCGCCCTCGGCAAGCGCTTTCATGGCCAGCGCGAGACACGGGAAGCGCGCGTAATCGGGCTTTTCGAACGACAGCGACGCGACCTGCACGAGATCGAGCTGGGCCACGCCGGAATCGACACGCTCGGGGAACGCAAGCGCATGAGCGATCGGCGTGCGCATGTCGGGATTGCCGAGCTGCGCGAGCACCGAGCCGTCGGCGTACGACACCATGGAATGAATCACGCTCTGCGGATGAATCAGCACTTCGATGCGCTCGCCCGGCAGCGCGAACAGCCAGTGCGCCTCGATGACTTCGAGGCCCTTGTTCATCATCGTCGCCGAATCGACCGAAATCTTGCGGCCCATGACCCAGTTCGGATGCTTGCAGGCTTCGTCAGGCGTGACGTTGACGAGACTCGCCGGCTCGCGCGTGCGAAACGGGCCGCCCGACGCGGTCAGGATGATCTTCGACACGCCGCCGTGCAGCGCGGCCTCGCGCGGCAGGCACTGGAAGATGGCGTTGTGTTCGCTGTCGACCGGCAGCAGCACGGCGCCGTGATCGCGTACCGCGTCCATGAAGATCGCGCCGGACATCACCAGCGCTTCCTTGTTGGCGAGCAGGATGCGTTTGCCGGCGCGCGCGGCGGCCAGGGTCGGGGCGAGCCCCGCTGCGCCGACGATCGCCGCCACGACCGTATCGCAAGCGTCGCTCTTCGAGACGTCGACGAGCGCCTGCGGACCGTAGCTCACCTCGGTCTTGCAGCCGGCCTCGCGCAGCTTCGCGGCGACCTGCGCCGCGGTAGCGGCATCGCCGACCACCGCCACTTCGGGATGAAAGCGCAGGCATTGTTCGACGAGCTTGTCGCCGTTGCGATGCGCGGTCAGCGCGTAGACCGAAAAGCGCTCGGGATGACGCGCGACGACGTCGAGCGTGCTGTCTCCAATCGAGCCCGTGGAACCGAGCAGTGTCAGACGTTTTTGCATATCTCTTTCTCTAGCCGAGCAGCAGCATTGCGAGCGGCAGCACCGGCAATAGTGCATCGATGCGGTCAAGGACGCCACCGTGTCCCGGCAGCAGGCCGCTGGAATCTTTGACGCCGGCCTGACGTTTTAACAGCGATTCGAACAGATCGCCGACGACGCTGAACACCACCAGAACCGTCAGGACGACCAGCGTGCGGACAGCGCCGAGGCGCCCCAGCAATGCGGAATACAGGGTCGGTTCGAACGCATGCAGCACTATAGCCGCTGACGCGACGATCACGACAGCCAGCCAGCCGCCGACGGCGCCTTCCCAGGTCTTACCGGGGCTGATGGCGGGCGCCAGCTTGTGCCGACCGAACGCCTTACCCGCAAAGTATGCGCCGATATCGGCCAGCCAGACCACCAGCAGCAGGGACAGAACGAACGGGACACCCTTGGCGCGTGCCGCCACGAGCGCATGCCAGCAGGCGACGAACACCACAATTCCGGCAAGAAACAGGAACAGGCGCCAGGCGCCCTGCGCGAGCGCCGGTTTGCGCAACAGGACGTACGGTCCGGCCAGCACCCAGAAGACCGCGGCGGCCTGCAGCAGGGAACGCGGCGGATGCACCTCGGTGCCGAGCCGCGTGCTCGCCACCAACGCCACCGCCGCAACGAGAGCGTAGACGACCGGGCCGACGCCGCCCACTTTCAGCAGGCGCGCCCATTCCCACGCCGCAAAGACGAGCACGAACGCGATCAACGCGCCGAACGCGCCCACCGGCGCGAACAGCGTGACCGGCAAGAACACAGCCAGCAGGACGATCGCCGTGATAACACGGGTTTTTAGCATGGAAGCGAATCGACGTTTTGCGATTGCGGCTCGAGCTGAGCACTGGTGCGGCCGAAGCGGCGTTCGCGCTCCGCATACGAATCGATCGCGTGGCGCAGCGCCTCGGCGTCGAAATCCGGCCAGAAGGTATCGGTGAAGTAAAACTCGGTGTAGGCCAGTTGCCACAGCAGGAAGTTGCTGATGCGCTGCTCGCCGCCGGTCCGGATGAAGAGATCGGGTTCCGGCGCGTACGCCATGGCGAGGTGCTCGGCGAACGATTCCTCGTTGATCTCGACGGCCTCGCCGGCCTGCGCCGATTGCTCGGCCAGCTTGCGGGTGGCCTGCATGATGTCCCAGCGGCCGCCGTAGTTGGCGGCGATGGTCAGCGTAAGACGGGTATTGCGGGCGGTTTTGGTCTCGGCGCGGCGGATCAGATCCTGGATGCGCTTGTCGAACATCGCCAGGTCGCCGACCACGCGCAGGCGAATGCCGTTGGCGTGCAGCTTGCCGATCTCGCGCTCCAGCGCGGTCACGAACAGGCGCATCAGGAACGACACTTCGTCGTTCGGACGGCGCCAGTTCTCGGAGCTGAAGGCGAACAGCGTCAGATATTCGACGCCGGACCGTGCGCACGCCTCGACGGCGGCACGCACCGCGTCGACGCCGCGCGTATGGCCTGCCACGCGCGGCAGGCGGCGCTGCGTTGCCCAACGGCCGTTGCCGTCCATGATGATCGCGATATGTCGCGGCACCGCCGCGACATCAGGCACGCGAACGGTTGAGCTGGTATAGGTCATGGCCGTCGGGACAGTGACTGCAAAAAAAGAAGTAAAGACCTGAAGATGCTGGAGCCTGACGGCCTCAGACCGTCATGATCTCGGCTTCTTTGGTCGTCACGAGCTTGTCGATTTCCGACACGAACTTGTCCGTCAGCTTCTGGACGTCGTCGCCGGCACGACGCTCGTCGTCTTCGGAGATTTCCTTGTCTTTCACGAGCTTCTTCAATTGCTCGTTGGCGTCGCGGCGCAGGTTGCGCACCGCAATCTTGGCCGTTTCCGCTTCGCTGCGCGCGACCTTGGTCAGTTCGCGGCGGCGCTCTTCGGTCAGCGCGGGCATCGGCACGCGGATCACGTCGCCTTGCGTAGCCGGGTTCAGGCCCAGATCGGATTCGCGGATCGCCTTTTCGACGACCGGCACCATCTTCTTTTCCCACGGCTGCACGCCGATCGTACGGGCGTCGATCAGCGTCAGGTTCGCGACCTGCGAGATCGGCACCGGCGAGCCGTAATAGTCGACCTGGATGTGATCGAGCAGGCCCGTGTGCGCACGGCCCGTGCGGATCTTCGACAGATCGTTCTTGAACGCGTCGATCGAGCGCTGCATCTTCTGCTCGACGCCCTTCCTGATATCAGCCACAGACATTTTTAAACCTCCGAACCTTCAAAACGGTGCGAGCCGGCCAGCGCGCGTACAGCGGCGGCCCGGGCCCGCGTTAAAGCCCACGTTATGTGAACGAGAGTTTACACGTGGACGAGGGTACCCTCGTCCTCGCCTTGCACAATGCGCTTCAGCGCACCTGGCTTGACGATAGAAAACACGCGGATCGGCAGCTTCTGGTCGCGGCACAGCGCGAAAGCCGTGGCGTCCATCACCTGCAGATTGCGGCCAATCGCCTCGTCGAAGCTGATCGTTGTGTAGCGCGTGGCCGTCGGGTCCTTCTTGGGGTCGGCCGAATACACGCCGTCCACCTTGGTGGCCTTCAGCACGACTTCCGCGCCGACTTCCGAGCCGCGCAGCGCAGCCGCGGTGTCCGTCGTGAAGAACGGGTTACCCGTGCCGGCCGCGAAAATCACGACCTTGCCTTCTTCAAGCTGGCGGATCGCCCGGGGGCGGATATACGGCTCGACCACCTGGTCCATGCGCAGCGCCGACTGCACGCGCGCCTCGATACCGGCGTGGCGCATCGCGTCCTGTAGCGCCAGCGCGTTCATCATGGTGGCGAGCATCCCCATGTAGTCGGCCGTTGCGCGGTCCATGCCCGCCGCACCGCCTGCCACACCACGGAAAATATTGCCGCCGCCGATCACGACAGCCAGTTGCGTACCGAGCCGCACGACCTCGGCCACGTCCGCCACCATTCTTTCGATCGTCGCGCGATTGATGCCGAAAGCATCATCGCCCATCAGAGCTTCACCGGAGAGTTTGAGCAGGACGCGTTTATAGGCAGTGGGCATAGGGGTATCCAGATCGCGCAGAACAGGGCAACAACAAGGAACTAACTGTAGGGGTGAAATGCTGATTCGGGCAAGCGTCGCCAAATTGACGAACCCCAGGGTTCGCCAGAGGCGGCTGCACGGCGAGGGTCAACCCGCAGGCAGCCTTGCGGCGCCGCCGACCGCGGCAGGGTCTTGCCCCGCCGCGGGTCCAACGGTATTGCGGTGAAGCTTATTGTTGCTTTGCAGCAGCCACTTGGGCGGCCACTTCGGCTGCGAAGTCGTCCTGCTTCTTCTCGATGCCTTCGCCGACCACGAACAGCGCGAACTTCTGCACGCTCGAACCTGCTGCCTTCAGCATCTGCTCGATCGTCTGCTTGTCGTTCTTAACGAACGTCTGGTTCAGCAGCGACACTTCCTTCAGGTACTTCTGCACGCTGCCGTCGACCATCTTCGCGACGATTTCAGCCGGCTTGCCCGATTCAGCGGCCTTCTGTTCCGCGATGCTGCGTTCCTTGGCGATCAGATCGGCCGGCACTTCGTCCGACGACAGCGAGACCGGCTTCATGGCCGCGATGTGCATGGCGACGTCCTTGCCGACCTGCTCGTCCGCGCCGGTGTACTCGACCAGCACGCCGATACGCGTGCCGTGCAGGTACGCAGCCAGCTGGTTGGCGGTCTCGAAGCGCACGAAGCGGCGGATGGACAGGTTTTCGCCGATCTTGCCGACCAGCGCGAGGCGCACTGCGTCGACCGTCGAGCCTTCCAGCGGCAGCGCTGCCAGCGCAGCGACGTCAGCCGGGTTTTGCTTGGCGACCAGTTCGGCGATCTGCTTGGAGAAAGCCAGGAAGTCGTCGTTCTTCGAAACGAAGTCGGTTTCGCAGTTCAGTTCGACGATTGCACCGACGTTGCCGCCGATGAACGACGAGATCACGCCTTCAGCCGTCACGCGCGAAGCGGCCTTGCTGGCCTTGTTGCCGAGCTTCACACGCAGCAGCTCTTCAGCACGCTCCATGTCGCCTTCGGCTTCCGTCAGCGCCTTCTTGCATTCCATCATCGGCGCATCGGTCTTCGCGCGCAGTTCTGCAACCATGCTTGCGGTAATTGCCGCCATCATTCGCTCCTTGAGTCTGTCTTTCACACACCGCCCGCACTTCGATGCCGGCGGCAAGAATTCGTTTCCGCATGGCGCGAATTTTTCTCGCGCCCTGGCCAGGTGTCATGACTTAAAAAAAGGGGGCCTGTAGAAAGCCCCCTTTTTTGCCGGACACAGGGCAGCTTTACGCTTCCGCGTTGACCTCGACGAACTCGTCGCCGTCACCACCACGTGCAGCCTGCACCACTTCGTTGACCGCGTTTGCACGGCCTTCGAGGATCGCGTCGGCCACGCCTTGCGTGTACAGGGCGACGGCCTTGCTGGCGTCGTCGTTACCCGGGATCACGTAGTCGATGCCTTCCGGCGAGTGGTTCGTGTCGACCACAGCGATAACCGGCACGCCGAGCTTGTTCGCTTCCGTCACAGCAATCTTGTGGTAACCGACGTCGACCACGAAAATTGCGTCCGGAATGCCGCCCATGTCCTTCACGCCGCCGATCGACTTTTGCAGCTTGGCGATTTCGCGTTCGAACAGGAGCGCTTCCTTCTTGCTCATGCGTTCCGTTTCACCGGCTTCCAGCGCTGCTTCCATGTCCTTCAGGCGCTTGATCGAAACCTTCAGCGTCTTGAAGTTGGTCAGCATGCCGCCGAGCCAGCGTGCGTTGACGAACGGCATGCCAGCGCGTTGTGCCTCTTCGGCGATCGTGTCGCGCGATTGACGCTTCGTGCCGACGAACAGGATCGTGCCGCGGTTTGCTGCCAGCTGACGCACATACTTCAGTGCGTCGTTGTACATCGGCAGCGTCTTTTCGAGGTTGATGATGTGAATCTTGTTGCGATGGCCGAAAATGAAGGGGGCCATCTTCGGGTTCCAGAAGCGCGTTTGGTGACCGAAGTGGACACCTGCTTCCAGCATTTGACGCATGGTAACTGCCATGAAAATCTCCGCTAGGGTTGGGTCTTAAGCCGGCGGCCGTATCTGCCGCGCCGTCTTCGCCATCTGCGAGGACCTGACGCGGCGGACACCCTGGGTGCTGCCGGCTTGCGAGTCTGCTGCCTTGGGTTGTGCCGCTGCATTTGCCACGGCGCCCGCCACCAAAGGAGAGCACCGCCTCAGCACAACCTGAAAACGCCTCATAGCGCAGGCAACTATCGCTATGAGCCAGTCTTTTCCACAAAATCAAATAATGTGGAGCGACTTAGCCAGAGATTATAGCACGTGACTATCGGCAGACTCAACCTGCCCGGTAGCCCCTAATCCGGTGAGCGGGTTGCACCTGCCCGAAGGGGGAGAACCGGGGGAGTACCCCTTGTCCAGTCGGCCAACGCTCTCTCAAAACCCTGCGAACGCAGGAATATGGTGCGATAATCTTCAAATAATCGCATTTCAGGCCCGACTCATGGCTATTACGCTCAAAAACGAACACGATATCGCGCAGATGCGCGTCGCCTGCCGCCTCGCAAGCGAAGTGCTCGACTACATTACCCCGTTCGTCGCCGCCGGCATCACTACTGGCGAGCTCGACCGCCTGTGTCACGAATACATGCTGAAGGAACAGGGCACGGTGCCGGCGCCGCTCAATTATCAGCCGCCCGGCTACCCGCCGTATCCAAAGGCCACCTGCATTTCGGTCAACGACGTGATCTGCCATGGCATCCCGGGCGACAAGACGCTCAAGAACGGCGATGCGCTGAATATCGACGTCACGGTGATCAAGGAAGGCTACTTCGGCGATACGAGCCGCATGTTCATCGTCGGCGAAGGCTCGATTCTCGCGAAGCGGCTCGTGCAGACCACCTTCGAGTGCATGTGGCTCGGTATCGACCAGGTCCGGCCCGGCGCGCATCTCGGCGACATCGGCCATGCGATCCAGCGCCACGCCGAGGGGCAAGGCTACAGCGTGGTGCGCGAATATTGCGGCCACGGCATCAGCACGGTGTTTCACGAAGACCCGCAAGTCCTGCACTACGGCCGTCCGGGCACGGGCATCGAACTGCAGCAGGGCATGATTTTCACGATCGAGCCGATGATCAACGCCGGCCGTCGCGATATCCGCACCATGCCGGATCAATGGACCGTGAAGACCAAGGACCGCAGCCTGTCCGCGCAGTGGGAGCACACGGTGCTCGTCACCGCGAGCGGCTATGAGGTGCTGACGGTCTCGGCCGGCACGCCGGCGCGGCCGCCGGTCGTCGCTTCGGCCACCACGGCCTGACGGTCCTGAGTTCCTACTCGCGCGCGCCCATGAGCAGTGTTCCAGCCGTCGCCCATTCCGATGCCACGTCGCTCAAGGCGGACTACAAGGTGGCCAAAGCCAAGTCGCTGGAACGCTTCAAGCTGGCTACCAACGTCGAATCGTTGATGGGTGCGCTCGCGCGCACAACCGACGAGTCGCTGCGCGGCGCATGGAACGCCTGCGACATGCCGCCCTCGCTCGCGCTGCTGGCGGTCGGCGGGTACGGGCGCGGCGAGCTCGCGCCGCATTCGGACATCGACATCCTGGTGCTGCTGCCCGATCAGCCGGTCGCTCATCTGGAAGCGCGCATCGAACGCTTTATCAGCCTCGCGTGGGATCTGGGACTGGAACTCGGCAGCAGCGTGCGCTCCGTCTCGCAGTGCCTCGAAGAGGCGGCCAACGACGTCACCGTGCGCACCTCCTTGCTGGAAGCGCGCCGCATTACGGGCAGTGCGCCGCTGTTCGACGACTTCGCGCAGCGCTATCGCGCCGCGCTGGATCCGCGAGCGTTCTTCCAGGCAAAAGTGCTGGAAATGCGCCAGCGGCACGCCAAGTTCCAGGACACGCCCTACGCGCTCGAGCCGAACATCAAGGAAAGCCCCGGCGGCCTGCGCGACCTGCAGCTGATCCTGTGGGTCACCCAGGCGGCCGGTTTCGGCAGCAGTTGGCAAGAGCTGGAAACGCGCGGCCTGATTACCGAGCGCGAAGCGCGCGAGCTGGAGCGTAACGAAGGCTTTCTGAAAGCGCTGCGCGCCCGGCTGCACGTGATTGCAGGGCGCCGCCAGGACATCCTCGTATTCGACCTGCAGACGGCCGTGGCCGAAAGCTTCGGCTACAAGCCGACCGCCACCAAGCGCGCCAGCGAACAGCTGATGCGTCGTTATTACTGGGCCGCCAAGGCGGTCACCCAGTTGGCGACGATCCTGATCCAGAACATCGAGGCGCAACTGTTCCCGAACACGAGCGGCATCACGCGCGTGTTGTCGGACCGCTTCGTCGAGAAACAGGGCATGCTGGAAATCGCCCGCGACGACGTGTTCGAGCGCGAACCGAACGCCATCCTCGAAGCCTTCCTGCTATACGAGCAGACGCCCGGCGTGAAGGGCCTGTCGGCGCGCACGCTGCGGGCAATCTACAACGCGCGCGACCTGATGGATCAGCACTGGCGCCGCGACCCGGAAAACCGGCGCCTGTTCATGGAAATCCTCAAGCAGCCCGCCGGGATCACCCACGCGCTGCGCCTGATGAACCAGACCAGCGTGCTGGGACGTTACCTGCTGAACTTCCGCCGCATTGTCGGGCAGATGCAGCACGACCTGTATCACGTCTACACAGTCGACCAGCACATCCTGATGGTGCTGCGCAACCTGCGCCGTTTTGCGGTCGCGGAGCACGCCCACGAATACCCGTTCTGCAGCCAGTTGATCGCCAACTTCGAGCGCCCATGGGTGCTGTACGTGGCCGCGCTGTTCCATGACATCGCCAAGGGCCGCGGCGGCGATCATTCGACGCTCGGCATGGCCGACACCCGCCGTTTCTGCCGCGAACACGGCATGGACAACGGCGACGGCGAACTGGCGGTGTGGTTGGTCCAGCACCATCTGACCATGAGCCAGGTCGCGCAGAAACAGGACACGAGCGATCCGGAGGTCGTCAAACGGTTTGCGGAACTGGTCGGCAACGAGCGGCACCTGACGGCGCTCTACCTGCTGACCGTCGCCGACATTCGCGGCACCAGCCCGAAGGTCTGGAACGGCTGGAAGGGCAAGCTCCTCGAAGACCTGTATCGGGCTACGCTGGCCGTGCTGGGCGGCGCGCGTCCCGACGCCCACTCCGAACTGAAGTCGCGCCAGGAAGAAGCGCTCGCGCTGCTGCGGCTCGAAACGGTGCCCGACAGCGCCCATGAGGCGCTGTGGGAGAAGCTCGACGTCGGCTACTTCCTGCGTCACGACGCGGCGGACATCGCGTGGCAAACGCGCGTGCTGTACCGCCATGTCGAAACGCCCACGCCGATCGTCCGGGCTCGCCCGTCGCCGGTCGGCGAAGCGCTGCAGGTGCTGGTCTACGTCAAGGACCGCCCTGACCTGTTTGCCGGCATTTGCGCGTATTTCGACAAGAACGCGCTGTCGGTTCTCGATGCCCGCGTGAGCACGACTCGTCACGGTTACGCGCTGGACAACTTCATCGTCCAGCACACCGAAGAAGACGTGCATTATCGCGACATCGCCAATCTGGTCGAACAGGAACTGACCGCACGCCTCACGGCGGACGGCACCCTGTTGCCGGAGCCGTCGAAGGGGCGCTTGTCGCGCCTGTCGCGGACCTTCCCTGTTACGCCGCGCGTCGACCTTCGGGCTGACGACCGTGGCCAGTACTACATCCTGTCCGTGTCGGCGAACGACCGGCCAGGCCTTCTTTATTCGATCGCGCGCGTGCTGGCCGAGCACCAGGTCGGCGTCCAATCGGCGCGGATCAATACGCTCGGCGAA
>Ga0116227_10007423_pt1 | contig 21402 bp, 9 predicted proteins | sample S1TSphgellanicum_FD_89693 | JGI IMG/M metagenome (GOLD analysis project Ga0116227, IMG submission 89693) | Host-associated microbial communities from peat moss isolated from Minnesota, USA - S1T2_Fb - Sphagnum magellanicum MG | ecosystem: Host-associated > Plants > Peat moss > Unclassified...
CCTATGTCAGCGAGCTCGTGGGTCTTCCTCCTCTTCATCAATCCATGTCCGATCAAATGCGACCCCACGTTGTTCTTCTTCCCTTCTTTAGCAGTCAAGCTTCTCAACAAGGTTTGGGTATGTTCCACTGACTGGTTCTTGGGTACAGCGTATTCAAACAGGAACCAGTGATGAAGGTAAACCTCATGGAGCGGCACTGAAACCCCATGACTGTCGACGATTTCCGCCACGAAATTCCTAAGTCCCAAGTGACCTTTGGGAGCTTGGATGTGAAAATACTTGTTCTTTGCATCCCCGGGTTTGAACACAATCGCAGGTGATCTGTAAGTCTCCACCTTCACTGGATTCCTGCTGGGGTTTAGAAGAGAATTGCACTCATATGGCTCAAGCTTATGACTAAGCCATGACTCTCCAACTCCTTCTTTGTGAATCTTCTGGATCATCCGAGTTCTTCCCAAAGCTGCTGATGATGATGACCCGCACAACACTAGACACAGCACCAGCAGTAGCTGGTTCCCGGCAGCTCGCCAGCTTGAGCTTTCCATAATCGCTGCAACAAGTTTTACCTTAGCGCTGCTCTAGAGGTGATGATTTGGAACTACGAAAACGAAGATCCTCGATGTATTCCAAGAGCAAATTTTGCAGCTCAACAACGGCAACACATTATAATTTTTTGTCATGAAAACGAAGGACAAAACTTGTGAAATTGATTGTCTATTTTGAAGAATAGAGTTCCTTCCCTTTGGCCCACCTATGTAGGTGAAAGAAGCACAACATTTGCCAAAGCATATGACATAAAAGTGAGGAGCTATGGAGAACATGTTGAGGAACACATTGAGAACTTGAGGAACATATTGAGAACCTGATGAGAACTCATTGAAAACTTAAAGAGAACATAGTGGGAACACATTGGGAACCAGGGAGAAATTTCTCTTGTCAAAGAGTTCATCATCATTTTTGGCATGGGCTAATACCCCTTGCAAAGAACACCTGTTGTGATCATCTTAATTGATTCATGGGTGCATTTTATTTTATTTTTTGAAAAAGCCATATTCATTCACCCATCATCATTTTTTTTGGAACATTGAGCACTCCTGAATGGAAGCACCTCTTTGGACCCCAGTTGCAAAATAGAAACAAATGTATTCCCCTTATAGCTCACCTTTTCAGTTTATATAAATGGGAGTTGAACTTTGGGCAAACCATATGGATAAAGCGGAGCTACTATTGAGAACATCTTGGGGAATGTATTTGGAAACAATTTGAGAACTGAATGGAACCTCGTGGGAAGATAATAAAACCCCATGGGAACACATTGAGAACAAGGGAAAAAAATCCCTCTCCCCCCTGCCGCCTTTCAAAAAGAAAAAAACTAGACTGTTCATGAGTGTATGCTGAGCCTTCCTGTTGGCTGCATGATATTTCTCTTTCCAAAACTGTTCGTCACCATTTTTCGCCTGGGCTAATACTTCCGAAGAGCTGAGGTACCTTTTAGGGCAGCGGTGCTCTGCATGCCACGCTCCAGAAATATTTCTCACATCCAAGTTTAGTTATTTACTTTTTTCAACCCCACCCATTGAACTGAAACCGAGACTTAGGGTTTTGGATAGGAGCAGCAGATTAGGGTTTGATTGGACGTGTCGAAGGAGTTGGGTGGGGAGTTCGGAATCGATGAGCAGGTAGGTTCAATCCTTCCTTCTGTGAAGTAAAAGGGTGGTGATGATACGTTGATGTCTCTTTTGGGTTTATATGTCCATTACCATCATCTCAACATCTTGTCTGTTGATGGAACTAGAAAATGGAATTTAGGGTAGATGATGAAATTTGAAGAGGAGAAAATGGAGATGGAGGCAGCGTCGCAATCATCTAGTAGCCAAGTTACGGCGCAACATGCACCACCGTCTCTAGGAGTAGCAGTAGTAGGAAGGGCACCGCCGGATGCTGCTGCTGCTGCTACTCCTCCTCCTCCTGTAGCTGACGCTTGGCAGCGAGCTTGGAGAGCACTTGTACCCCAGTGGAATCAAGTTCGGGGCTCTTTGAAGGTATATCTGCTCGACTCTGCTCCTCGTTCTCGTTCTTGGTTCTCCTCCTAGGTTTTTTCTGGCTTAGACTGCGAGTCTATAGAAAAAATGGTTTTGTTAGGGTTTAGGGTTTCTCTCAAATTAACCGGAGAAACAGCAGTTTATAGAAGCATCCTGTAATCTAAGAATATATGGGATTATCTGTGAGTGATCAGATTAGATTCTTATTTTTCAGCTCCTTTAATTTTATTTTATTTTTCTCCTGTAAATGGATTTTTCAGACCTGTTTGTAGCTTTTGCCAGGGTTTAGGGTTTCTGGGTGTGTGCTTCAGGTGAGTTTGTTGGAGAAAAACCTAGGAGTGTGTAAAAACTGGATTAGGAGACTTGTGGATATGACTGCAATGGATAGGCATGTTTGAAAGGTGATGTGTACGAGAATGTGAAATACAATTTGGATTTGGAAATGAGGGAAAGGGCTATCTAGGGATGTAAGGAGAGGTTGAACATAGAAGTATATATAGTGCATCCATGCTTTTAGATTTTGGTTTTTTTGAAGCCATGCTGGAAATGTATGGACTGACTTGTGTGTATGGTGGCTTGGTTCTTCTACTGAAACAGAGACTTCCTGATGTGCCTATTTTGCGGGTCAACCAAATAGATGCTGCAAGACTTGATGTTGAGATGACAGCAATGCTGAGAGAGCAACTCAATAAAGTTTTCTCGTTGGCACAGGTACCATTCTGTGAATCTCTAAATGAGTGTTACTGCAGCTGACTATCGGGTTTTGTTTCATCTCTATATCTCTTCAGAGCAGATAAGCAGACTTTTTTAAGGACAAACTGGCATAACTTCCACTATTGAGGCTCCTCACATGCAATGAAGTTCTATTGTTCCTCTTGAAAAATTGCCTCATGCTAGTTGACCTGATTCAAAGAGTTTGGTGCAGCCAGGTCTGTTGTTGCGCTATGAGCTGGAGCTGAATGCACTCTTGGAGTTTCTTGTTTGGCAGTTCTCAGTGTGGGTTGATCGCCCAACACCAGGGAATGCTTTGATGAACCTGCGATATAGGGATGAGCGGGCCTTTGCTTCTCTTCTTGCTGTTGGCAATGGTCTCTTTTTGAACTCTGCAGACTACATTCTTGGTGACTTTTCATGATGATCATGATTGATTGAAACAATGCATGTTCATCTGCTCAAGAAAGGAAAACTCAGAAGCCGTGTTTAGAGACTGAGGCTTTCAGGAGGTTGAAGATTTGGCTTTAACATTGAAGGTAGCTTTGTGTTTAGACAGCAGAGAAACTTTATAGATGCCTTCTTGCTTCAATAGGTGGCAGAGAAATCCCAATTGAATCTGGTAGATTGTGTGGTTTGAAGTGTTGCTGATTGGACTCTTTGCTGATGGTTGCTTGATAGTGAGGACTGGACTGGAGGGACCTGGGTTAACAAAATCTCAGAAACTATGGTATTGCTTGGCTATGGTGGGGGGCCGCTATAGCTGGGGGCGACTGCAGCTGATTTCTGCATTTCACCGCTGGGGTGACCAAGAACGGGTAAGAACCCTTCATTCAATCAGTTTTGCTGTGAACCCCTCCCTCCCCTTTAAAAATCCCCATCATCAAGTCACAGAGTCAGGTTCCAGTAATACTTTTCTCACTTTATTATGAACTTCTATTCAGGTTATTCAGAAGTTCTCAATACTTGAAAAGATATTCCTAATCTTCATGGGAGTATTGTTTCTGCCAGAGTTCATGGGCATGTCGTGCGTGGCGACTATTACAAAGAGCAGAGAGTGTATACAAGATTGCTTGTTTTGTCAACCTCCTTTTCTTCCTCCGCTCTGGCAGGTATGTGTTTCTCAATTGTTGTAATCCTGTTTGTTTCTGGTTCCCACATGCATTTTTTTTCCACTGGTTTTCTTTCACGCTCCAAACTGATTTTCTGATTATCAATTTCCCAGATATCCCAGCATAGTGGAACGACTGCTGCGAGCACGATTAGTGTACCAAAGACCCCAAATGGACCGAGCTGTGAGTTTTGAGTATATGAATCGGCAACTTGTCTGGCATGAGTTCTCAGTAAGTCAATTTATTTTTTGAATGGTCTGTCATTTTATTTCAGGATATTTCAATTGGGTTGACCTAGTCTGGGCCACAATATGACCAAATCTGAAATGTTTGGTATTTGAACAATTTGAGCTTAGCAAACAGTTGTGGAAGTTGGGGATAGATTTCAGTCTTCCAAAAAAGTAACCCATGATACAGTTTCTTTGGCATGTAAATTGTGGGAAACAGACACTTCGATTGTCAGTCTAGTGTTCCAGTACACATTGTTGAATCATTGTCAAGTCTATTGAATTTTGGCCTCTTAAAGTGGGTGCTATTTTGATGGCTTCTACAAGATAATATCTGAGTGTACAATGTTCAGGATCTAGATTTGAGAGATGATTTTGACTTGTCTTTTGGACATTTTATTCTGGTAGAGTGCTGAACATAAACACTTTTCTGTAGAGCTTGTTGTGTCTGCCATGAACAAATATGAGGTAGCAGCTCAATTTTCATTAAAATTTACTTTTCCCACCTCATCTGGGAAGAACTTTAGGTTATTAAAAGGCATGATGATATTGGAGCTAGATGCCTAAATATTGCAATGTGATCCTATTTCTGTGCAGGAACTACTGTTGTTGGTTCTTCCCCTTCTTAACATGATGTCAATAAGGAGCATTTTGATGTTCCCATTTTCTAATGACCAATCTTCAGCAGCCAGCTTGCCAGAAGGCACTTGCCCTGTGTGTGAAGCATATCCTATTACAACTCCTTTCATGGCAATTCCATGTGGTCACCTCTATTGCTACTTCTGTCTCCGGACCCGGACCCTTGCTGATGCCAACTTTCGATGCAGAAGATGCAGTACTAATGTGGTAGCATTGAAGCGCTTTCAAGAACAGGTTGGTGCACAATGCCACTGCACAATGGCCTCAGAGATCAGTGTATTTATTGCGTTTACTTCTGCTTCGGTCCTAAAGCTTTCCTTTCCTGGTTTGAGTATTGGGTTGGTTGCTAATTATATTTTATGAGACAAAGTCATGAACTCAAATCTTGCAATGCACTGCAGTATGTCTTGTCTCATTCAATTCTGGTACAAGGGATGATCTTTAATCACATAGTCAGATTTGTGTACTTCCATATGTTGACTATGTAACTAGCTTGGTAGTCCTGTTTCATGAACTCAAACTTCAGGAACAAGATGGTTCATATGCTGCAGTTTCTGTTGTAATACTGGGCTTTGTATAATTAGTTATGCTATAACCTGAAAGAATTTCAAAATTTCAGGTCTCCCTGGAGAACTCTCAAAAAGGGGAAGGCTTATGAGGACAAGTGCAAGCTGCCAAGGTCTCTGATGCACAGCAACTGTTCCAGGTATGACGAGCATCTGAAATGGCCTTGGCTGGGGACACCTGCATGACATGTCAAGTCTAGGTGGCAGGAAGCTAGGGCTATAAGTACCACCAGTTCATACACCAAGACTAGGGACTCCATTTTTTGGTGCCAACAATGTGTTTGCAATGTGTTTCAATGTGTTGCAATGTGTCAGAATAATTTGTGAGTTTATAAAGCATGGGTGCAGGAAATTGCTATTAGGGTGCACCTGAAATGGTGTGGTAGGTAACACAGGGACTCTTACCTTTCTGAGCTTGTGAATTCTGCAGGCAATTTGATGTGAAATGGATGGTCGATAGAGGCAAAGTGGAGATGCTATTGGGGTTCTGGAGTTGGAGACCAACATTTGAAAAATAGGGGTCAAGAGGTTGCTTACATACCCACCAACAAAAACTGGGTGACAGGAAGGACAACTGTTTTGCCTATCACATCCTTTGGGATGGGCTGCGTCAAGTTGGATATCTTCAAATTCTTAATTGATTGGGCAGATTGTATAAAAACTTATATAAGGGTAGTGACAGCTTTGAGAAGTAATTTGAAGAAAGCCATCTGAACCTATCAACAACTTTCTTGATGGGTTAATCAGTGACATTTCCATTGAATGCAGATGGTTTACTTCTGACTGGCCTGTACCTATTTGTACTTGTTCCAGATGTGAACAATGGCCATCATTGAAGCTTGTGTTTTGAATCTGTGGTGGAATGTTTATCTACTTTGGTTGCTATTTGAATTACTGATTACCATCTTTTGCTCCAATTGAGCAAATCAGCAATGTGTACTTGGTTCTCCAATTTTCTCCAAAGGATTTGGAAGTCACTATCTTCCTACATTTAGCCATTTTCAGTCCTTATATTGTGTCACCCATTGTAGCTGGTTTGGCTATTGTGAGCAGTAGCATTGAGGACCCACTTGTGAACCACCAAATGACCAAGATGGTTCAGTCAACAATGATTTCTCAACAATGTTGATTCCACTGAAACAGGTAGACACATGTTGGAGATAGAAGTTGAATATGAAATATGAATGAGTCCCTTGGAAAGGAGAAACACTGAAGTTGGGACCAAAGCTTCAAATTTCAGCTTTTTCTCTCTTCCTTGAAGCCCATAGAAGCTGGAAAAAAATTTCACCTTGCTTCTCATTAACTAAATGCAAGGGACTGCCAGATGCCACTATGTGGAAACTTTTTGGAGATTGCCGGCCTCTGCAATCTGAATACAACCAACCTCCTGTGTTCCCCACTAACAAAAAGGACTTGATCTACTAAAACTTGTGTACAAATTGTGTCACAAATGCTAAAGAAGATATTAGCTCAACACCATCCATTATGTTTTTGACCTTAGAATTTTGCTGAGTTCAATAGAATATGCTGTTCCCCTAGACCTCCCATGCATATGGTGTTGAGATAATTGCCATGAGCTCTGAATGTCAAAAGCATGCAAGTGTTACATCCCCTGGTAACTGAAAAAAATGAGTTTCCTTCAGCTTGTTTCAAGATGGAAAAACTAAAAGTCAATCTGGAAAGTGTATCCATAGGACCTGAAAACTGCAAAGTCCTGGCATCCTCCACAAATTCCAGCCTAAGAACTGGTGAACCCCTAAAGACCACAAAAGACCAACTGTCAGTAAATGTCCAGTTGCAAACATTTTCATTCATACATTGACCTTGGACAAGATATGATTTAACACCAAAGGGGTTTAATGCAGCCACACCTGCCAAATAGAGCAAATAACTACAGAAGAATGCAGAGTTGAAAATCTCAAGTTCAATAGAATTAGTTTGAAAGTCATAATATGTTAAAGACAAAGAGCAAATAGAAATAATATTCACAGGAATAATATGTATTCCTTTCAGGATAATACTGAAAAACCATAAGATAAAAGTACTCTTTTACAATAGAAAAAATTATATTAGTGGGATTTCACCTGTAGAAGACACCAGAGGGTAATGTAGTCTCCAGCAAATTTTAGGACATGTACTCAAGAGGAGACTTTTATTTGCCCTAGAATTCATGGATTCATTTTAAGTAGCAAAGTTTAGGTCACTTGATATCCACTGGTTTCACCACAAATGCAAGTGAGCTGTGCAGTCACAAACAGCCCCAAGATGTTGGAGGTGCAATTATTACAACTCTAAATAAGTTTGCTGTCTTCAGACAAACAACACTCACATATTAATACATCTCACATGAAATCAGTCAGAAGTTTCAATAACAACTATCCTGTGAACTGAGCACCAAAAGCAGCAAAATCAAGCATCTTGTTACACATCAAACCTTCAGAATTTGTTCATCTGCTCAGTGAAATACATCTGATCTTTCATGTGGCAGAAGCTGACCTTGTATTTCTAGTCACCTCCCCAACTCTGTTGTGCATTACAGCTATATTAGATAATCGAACAGAGGCCATGCTCACAATAACTCTGAAAAGGTACCAGCCATAACTAGTTATTCCTGATCTGCATCTCAAATCATGATCACCAGTGATGATTTATTCATGATTTAGTGATCATGAATAAAACATCACTATTGACCATGAACAATATGATCTAGCAGTGAAGAATAACACTATGGAATAAGGGAGACTAGCAATTGGTAAAACACTGTATGAACCTTCATCTTTTTGCGAAGGCCAAACAGGTGTACATTTCAGCTCATTTCCAGAGTGTGAAATGGTAGAAAAGCATTAGCCTTTTGATGTTTTACACCATTTAGTTGATAATGCTGCAGCTTACTCAGAAGGGAATGGCAGCTCACTGAAGTTTTTCTTCCTACTATGTTGACCAGTTTTGGCTCCAGTTGAAACCTTTGCTCTTCGCTGTTTCATCAAAGCTGAACAATCACTGCAATACCACTTGCCTTTGGGTCGCTCCTTGATCCCAACGCAATCAAAGTGAAACCACTCAATCATACACTGCCACACATAATGCATCAATCACTCCGGGTTGTAATTTGCCTAGCCCTTACATTGTGTCAGTTTATTCCCAAAAAATGCTTCCAAAGTTAGGTTCAGGACTTGAAGTTAATGCCATATCTTACCTCAGGATTATCACATGCAATCATCTCGCCATAAGAAACTTGACCACAGTAGCAATATGTGGGCTCATTGGGATCAACCGGAAGATCCAAGTCCATGTTGACACTAGCCAATGTCTCGAGTCCTCTGAAGCAGCAGTATGTCAACAGTAAATTTAGTATTACAGCTTACACAAAAGACAATGATTTTAATAGCTCCTTTAGGCTTCAATGTTGGCACCCTCTGAGAGTCTGGTATTGTAGAAGAGACCCTATGGACCCCTTGAACCCTCAATCACAGTAGGAATCACTGGTGAATCACCAATTTGAGATATGATGAAAGCCACTAAGCAAGAGCCACAACAGTAGGATATAATAACCAGTTTGCAGAATGCAACCCCACTCATAAGTATCAGACCATCAACTTCATCATGAATGGCAGTGACTGGCTGCCTATACTCCCCACTGAATTCATCAGATTGGGAAGTAGATGCAGATAACTATGAAAAATCTGCTCCATACTTAGGCCAAACAATTATACAAAAAGACATGTTTCAAGTCTGTCAAATTTTCTGCCATAAACAAGTAGATTGAAATGGAGCTTGAATGAGGATGCCGATAGCTTATCAAAAAATTGATTAGTATCCTCATTCAAGCTGCATCAAGTTTGTAAGGGTAAGCTTCAGTTAGTCTTAGCTGCCCCTGTACAAGCACGTATCTAAGCCAAAAGCATAGGGAGGCCTACACAGCAGAAAGTGGTCAGTGTCTCCTGAACCCTGAATATATTGTAATCAGACCACTGGCACCTACTTGAGATGCAGTATTTCTGCTTTTGCAATGAAGGAAAAAATATCAATGTGATTGCAGAGAGATCCTCCACAATATCATGTACATAAGGAAAACATGTTGTCTGTTCCAGCCAAATTGAAACAAACATCACAAAAAATGAGTGCAGTAGTAACCTTATGATTGTCACTCACAAAGCAGCAGAGCATCACCCAAGCATCAAGGGCAGTGACTAGCTCATAACAAGATGCAATTCACTGAGCTGTAATATTGGTCTTTAAGAAGCTCTCCTTAACTGGCCAAATTAACTAAGACTAGCCTATTCAGGAACAGTATATGCAGGAAGGAATTTCAGCATCAGTACACTACTAGCCTTTGACCAACTGGGACCCTGGAGCAGACTACTAGGCAGACAACTGCCCAGCACATGTATCTAAAAAAATTCCCTGCAACAGCTCCAAATCTATCAATTCAAGGAAAACGTTATGCAGCAAATGCAGGACTTGCTCATGAGTTTACTAAGTGCCTGCAAACAAAGGAATGAAGATTCTGAACTTGAACTTGTCAGAGACACAATACATCCAAGAAAAGTTGTTGGACATACTTTTTGCGACCTGACTTTGTTCCATCTCCACCTTCTTGGAAAGCTACTCCTGCAAGTCCCTCAGTACTTGGATCTGATGCCAGCAAGCCTCCTCGGCCTGCATCTCCTGCATTCAACACAGAAAGACAAATCACAAACATGAACTTCCCAATGCATTCAAGAGTGCAGAGCACCTGGAGCAAAATGAAGAGCTACAAAACCAGCTGTGTTACCTAGGCTGCTGGATGACTCACTCATAGGAAAAAGAGCAAGAGTGACTTGCCTCTCCTAAGCTCCTCTTCAAACTTCTTCAGGTCCTTGTCCAGCCGTTGGATATGATTGTCCACCTGCATGTCCATCCTTCATAAGCATTGTACTACAGCCTCAAAACGGGATTGCAGTTACAAAGCAGTACACCATTGCTACAAGAAATCATAGCCACACAAAACCAAGTTCTTGAATCATAAAAGTAGTTTCAAATCCCACCAGGCAGATTATCTGTCTACAAAAATATTCCAAAACAACAGAACTGCAAGAATACAATATGCTGGAACATGTGGTCAAGATACCCATCAATAAAACCTGACATGAACTATTTGAAATCAAACTACTTTTGCTATTCTGAAGGCTGCTCTATCTCCACCATACCAAATCATAGGTTTTCAGAGCCAGGGACACTTTTTCATCTGCTATGGAGAGGCAAGCCTTGTGGGCATTTATAATTTCATTGGAGTGGTGAAGTGCTATTGAATCTGGTGCATTGGTGCCTGACTCCACTGCCTTCATAACGTCATCAACTCCTTTTGCACATTGCTGTTGCATATGCTTTTGGAGCGCTGCATATCCAGACAATTAGATAGTTTAGCAAGCAGTACATGGAGATAATCTCAGCATTTGGTTGCTTTCCAAATACAATCACTCATCAGACATAAATGGGAAGACTTACTTTGAAATTGCCGGTCTAGCTCCCGTAAATGTACATAATTTCTATGAAGGTCTGTTGGAAGTGAGGCCACACCTACCCATCCCACACACATTCATCAACATGATCAATACACAGTCACAAGCAACAAACAGCTTCAAGCTCCAAATAGTTGTGGCAGCTAGTTCCCACTATTCATGTTGAAGGTGAAGGTGATTATTTTATACATTGTGAGTGACACTCATAGTGGCATGACATACTGCTCCAAATAGTGGGTGTACATACAAATGTGCCTATAGTAATCTTCCCAAGATTTTCGGGCAAAATTACACAAATCCAAATCCTGAGCTGTTTCACTTTTCTGGAAGCAAAAGGAAACAAATTCATGCCATTAAATCACAGTGCACACATTCAAGAGAAATAGCTAATAAAAACATGTCCAAAACCATGCCAGTATCACATCCCTGCACCTATAAATGTGTAGTAGCCAATGACATGTTTTACAGTTTGGACTAAATGGAAGGTGCTGTATAGGGTTACTGGCTGCTTATACAGTAACCCCTTCTGGGGTTAGTGTGTCAGTCTGAAACCCTAATTGTGCTGTTGATGAAAATTTCAAGTCCACGTTAAGGGAGGCATTCTGGACAGCAGTCTGAAAGATGTGTTTGAAACCCTAATAGTGCTGCTGAGGGAAACCAGTTTTGACAACTTTTAGGGACTTCCTATCACATGATTCAGAGCCTCACTTCCAGAGCATAAGAATACATGTACTGAAGAGCTGGGGAATACTGTGTTCCACCGTTTGAGAAGAAACTGAAACCCTAATCGTGCTGCTGCTGAAAAATTCCAACTCCACATTGAGGGAGGCACTCTGGACAGCAGTCTGAAGGATATGACAGAGTTTGAAAACCTAATAGTGCTGCTGAGGGAAATCAGTTTTGACGATTTTTAGGGCTTGGTATCACACGATTCAGAGCCTCACTTCTAGAGCATCAGAATACATGTACTGAATGAAGAGACAGGGAATACCGCGTTCTGCAATTAGAGAAGAAACTGAAACCCTAATTGTGCTGCTGATGAAAATTTCCAAATCCACATTAAGGGAGGCACTCTGGACAGCAGTCTGAAGGATGTGACAGAGTTTGAAACCCTAATAGTGCTGCTGAGAGAATCAGTTTCGACGAATTTTAGGGGCTTGGTATCACATGATTCAGAGCCTCACTTCTAGAGCATCAGAATACATGTACTGAAGAGACGGAGGATATCGTCGTCCGAAACAAAAGCAGAAACGTCGCACATCAAGAAGTGAGGAAAAGGAGAGTTAGAGAGTGCAAAAGAGTAAAGAGAGAAATCACCGCAACCAGAAAACAAAGGAGAAGAGTAGGTCTTAAGAAAGGGAAATGCGCAAAGGCCAACGAGACACGTACTGGCGATGTATTCTTCCAAGTACGGCATGGTTACAGTCACTTGCTTAGCTTCTACTGTCCTCCTCCCCCGCAATTCTCAAACTTCCGGCAGGCGCACCAAGGAAGCAAGGGAAAGACTGGAAGCAAACGGAAACAGGACACGAAACCAACGCTGCTGAAGGAAAGCAGTTAACGTACTACTAGTGTACGCCAGAAGGAGCGAAAAGATTTTCTAGGTCTTGAAAGATGGGGAGTTTTTCTTTTCTGTTTTTTAGGTCAATTTTTGTGAAGTACCCAAAGTGGCGATCATCCATAGCAAGTTGTAGAAGAAATGGCTATCATCCTCAGGGAGATTTAGCCAAATCTGGCTATGAACCAGATATCAAGTACAAATCTTTCTTTTAAATATCCTTCTTCTATATCTTTGGCTACACACTCAAAACCCAATATAGAAATTTGGTGATTTTTATTAATTTTTTCCCCTCAATTTCTGGCTATTGAAAACCTCCAAAATCACGTCATTTTTGAAATTTGAATTTCGCTTTTTGGCAAAATTTCGCAAATATATACAGGCTGGGACCTGGCCAAAAAAAAATTTTGATCCAATTTTGGGTTTAGGGTTTAGGGTTCTGTTTTTCTGGTGTAATTTTGTGGAGTACCCAAAGTGGTGATCATCCATAGGAAGATTTAGTCAGTTTTGACTAAATATAAATATGAAAGGCAAAATTTTAAATACATCCTTCTGTATTTTTGGCTACCTACTTGATCAACCATATTTTAGAAATCTGATGATTTTTCTTAAATTTTGGTCAAATTCTGGCCATTGAAAATCTCAAAAAACACATGGTGAAACCACCATTTGTTTCCAATTTTGTATGTTGAATATTTATCATCCTTATAGATGTTAATTAAAGGGTAGGGCCAGCTTGTTTAGGATTTTTTTTGGGGGTACTTAAACCTTAGTGCTAGAAAAATCTAGGTGGCTATCTAGCAAGCTCATAGGGTTTGGTAGTCAATAAAGACTTATATTTTCTTTTGGGAGAATAAGGGCTTATATTTTTCCTTGGGGAGAATACTTTCAAAATATTATCAAAATAATATTGCTAAAATAATTTCATTGTGAGACATGGTAGTCAATAAGGGCTTATATTTTTCTTTGGGGAGAATATTTTAGAAATATTATCAAAATAATATTGCCAAAAGAATTTCATGTGAGACATGGTAGCCAATAAAAGCACCCCTTCAATTACAGGGTTGCTGCAAGAAACCATCACTTGTTACTAGTTGGCTACCATGTGGTGTTGGGCCCAAGTATAACTTGATAACTTTTGCTCATTGGTCCAAATTTTGTGCAAATGACAAAAATGGGAGGAATTAAAAAAAAGTATTCTGGCATTCAAAGCTGTTGTGAAAGTTCAAAAGCTTATAACATATACAAAGAATTGAGTGGTTCTTGGGGCTGCAAGTGGAGAAGTTGGTAAGGGGGATTACAATTAAAAAGCGAATGTCAAAGGGGTTTGAGCAGGGTTTTTATTTTTAGTTTTTATGGTTTCAAAAATTTCCAAATTTTTAGGATTTTTTTTCAAACTTACACCCCAAAATTTTTTTTTTAAATCCAATTTATTATTTTTATTTTTTTTGCCACAATATAAAACATTTGGACCAAAAAAAATGTTGGATTAGAGATGGATAGCAAGAGGTAGGCCGCTATTTAACTGATTTTGTGGGCAACAATTGGTTGCACTTTCTTTTGCTAGACAAGAGTTGTGGGACACAGCCAAGATGGAAATCCTCATGCCATATGGTTTTTAGGTCTTATTCTCCCTTTTTAATCATATCATATTCTCATACAGAATTGGTTGTTCAGCATGGGTGCCAATTCTGTAGACCTCATCCATCAGCAAGCATTGTCGATTTTATAATGTATATTTCATCATAGATTTGTATATGGTTTACCATATATCATATAAGACCTAACAAGTAACTAATCCAGTAACTATGATTTCCTTCGCCTGGGATGTGGCATATGAGTTTCTACTTGCCCAAGATTGTGAGTAGTTTGTGGAAGATGGATATAAGAATAGGCTTTTAGTGCCTTTCAATAGGAGCACTTGTCGAATCTGGCTATTGACATGTCAGAGATTTCCCAGTGTATTGAGACTGCTGCTTAAATCTATAAGGTTTCTCCTAGCATGGGGAGGTCATCTTACGTTTCTGGGCAGGCTCTTACACATTTTGTAAGGGCCCTTTGTTTTGTTTGTTTGACATGATGCAAGGATGGTGGCAGTCAGATCTTGGCGTAACAGGTTATTACACACGGTAAGGCCCTTAGACAGGGGCATTACCAGATTTCAGTGCGGCCTGAGGTGGAGCCTTGGATACCCATTTGAATTCATTGAGTACTAGCTCAAGATAGTATATTGAGAGATTCATTAGTCAACCTTTAGTCTCCTAGTTCCATACAAATTTCTTTTATCAAAAGGAAAAATAATTGATAAAACTCTCTCAAATCATAAATAAATCAAAGCACCCAAAAAAAGAGAGAGTACAAAGAACAAAATCCAAGGACCCACATCCAAGAAGACAAAACAACCACCTAAGAAGGTGAACCACAAAGGGAACATCAAGTTTCCAAACCCCCTCCTGCCACGAGAAGTATATCAAATAAGGAAAGGGGAGAAAAATAATTTGATGAGCTCAAAATGCCATTTGACCATGGAGATCAAGGATTCAATGGAATACTTAGTTGAGGACCTTTCCAAGCAGTAAACAGGAAATACAAACTTTTGCAACATAACATAAAAGTTGAAAACCGCTCACTAATGTGTTATGTTGGATGACAGTTGGTGAGGTAGAGAGCTGCATTATTTTTCACATTCTAAAGCCCTATTCAATTTTCTGACAACATCTTCAACACCATAAACCAAAGCAAACAAGAAGCAAGATGTCAAAAAAGCTCAAGAAATCCAGGAACCTTGCATGATCATTCTTCATAGGGAAATTGAAGCACACTTTAGGCATGCGATCCTCAATTGCACATGCAATCAGGATGTGATTAAATCAAAAGAATTGACAAGAGAACCACAAGATCTTTACTAGTATTTTCATGAACATGTGAACCGCTTGTTAAAGAATCAGAACTAGCGATTTTCTGATTCAGAAATATTTGAAGAACTGGAACTGGTGGTTCTTCAAATTTTCAAACAGCCACAGCCACACAAGACTGAACATTTCAACTTAACAATCAATAATTCCAAACACTTCAATAAGAAATAATGTGAAAGATCAGAACATTCAAAGGACGGATAAATAGTGATATTCATTTTTCCCAATTTCTCAGTTCCATCGTAATTTCACATTCGCTTTTCTTGAACAAATTTTATCATGTTTACTTTTAAGTTTTGGTGTCCACATGTGTAAAGCTTGAAAGCATGGTAGGATCATGAGACATTATATGCACATGTCAACAGGGGCCAATGCATCCACACCCATGCCATGGTCGCATGTCAAAATAGTGGAGTATTTGCAACATTAAAACATTAAAGAATTTAGTTATGCTAGGGATTTTATTGGTATTTTTATTTTTATTTTTAGTTTTGGGGAAACTAGTGTTTCCAATTTTTCATTCTCATATTGGCTTTCTTGTGCTTGAAAGAAGTACACTAGTCGAGGCTATGATAGATAGATGACATCTAAAACACGACTATGATATTACATTTGGGTATATATGGTGCCCATTACCTTGTCACAACCATAACTTGGGTTCATGATTAACTCTTGAGCATGACAAGTAAATAATCTTTTGCAAATGAAATATTGAACTCGTGACTAAAAATCAACAATGTTTTATCAAATATTTATTTCAAAAAGAAGAGGTGTACGAATCTCAAAATTGAATATTTCATTAATTTGAATAGTTGAGAACAAGTACACAGATTGCACCTTGTGTTTTGCATGTATAATAATAATGTAGTGGCTGGGACAATGGATGAAGTACCATAGGTTGGGAGTCAGAAAAAGTTCACTCCAATATCCTAGAGCATAAAGGGTTGGTCTTCTAATGGCCTTGATGTCTTCACAATTGAATACACTTGTATATTTAGTTAATGTGTATCCCTCCAAATAAGGTGTGTATTTTCAGATTTGGGGGACTTGGAAAAGAAAAATAGATAATCTAATATTTTTCCAAACCAAAAGTAGTAATAAATTAGTGAAATTTTGAACTTAGTTACAACGTTTTAACTATTTGGCTAAACGTCAATAAGGAAAATGCATTAAGAGGCTAAGATATACACTTCAATAGGCAAAGGATATATAGATGCTGTTAATTGGAAATGGTTACAAATTTGTTATTAGGCTGAAGATTAACCCAACGCCATAAGAAGTGCACTATCGTATAAGATCATGAATTGATTAGTTAGAAAAGTGGTTGCTCATTATTTTGTCAATTATAACCATGGTTAAAAGGGGGTCTTTAATAACACTTGAAACTAGCCCATACAAACCTTATGTAGTGGATCTACATACAAACCTTCCTCAAAACCACGTAAAATATCAGAATTTGAAATTTTCAATTAGAATAGAGTTGTAGATGGCTTCAAGCTGGATTTTCAGTGAGGGAAAAAGGAAGATTTGGTCAGGATATTAAAAGTCCCCACCGTTGAAAGTGAAATATTTTTGGTTTGGATAGCCAAGAAAAATACAAAATTTTGGGATATTTTGACCTAACTAACATTTTTCAACGAGCGAAATATTTCATGAATAGATAAAAGACAAAGACTTTTATGTACTTGTGAAATTTTCCTATCATTGAACATGTTCGCTCTTTTGAATACCCTACATTTTAATGGATGGCCCTGTTTTGAATCAAGAAGTGGGAAGGTTGTATGGGCCATCATCCACAAGAGGACTTTGCCAAGTTTGGCTATTAGGTTACACTAGTGGGTGCCCGTGACCTTCGGCCATTGTGAAGTCCCCTGGTTTCTTTAAACTTGGTTCGCGTTTTAGTTTTTTTTAGAAACTTTTAACTTTTTTATTTTTTTTATTTTTATGTGTTTTTTATTTTTATTATTATTTTGTGATCATCCAGTCGGACGGAAATTTCATCCATCCCCTTATTCGGGACGGACAGTAGCTAAAAGAAAAAAAGTTTCCCTAAAATTCGTCCCGTCATCAAGCCGGACAGACATTTCATCCATCCCCTTAATTGGGACGGACAGTAGCTAAAAGAAAAAAAAGGTAGTCTTGGTCAATACCAAAAAAAAAAAAAAATTGATTCTGGGCTGTCCAAGGCCTAAAATTTTTTTTCTGGTCTTCCCCTAAATCTGTCCTGTCATCAAGCCGGACGGACATTTCATCCGTCCCCTTAATCGAGACGAACAGTAGCTTAAAAAAAAAAAGGTAGTCTTGGTCAATACAAAAAAAATAAAATAAAATAAAAAATTATGGGCTGTCCAAGGCCTAAAAATATTTTTTTTCTGGTCTACCAAATCTTTTGCCTCAAAAAATCAGACTGCCCCTGATTTCTTTTGTCTCTGGAGTCAATTACATCTGGGGAAGTTACATCTGAGGAAGCGCTTCAAAAAATCAGACTGCCCTGATTTCTTTTTTTTCTGGAGTCAATTACATTGGGGAAATTACATCTGGGGAAACTCCACAGGGAACGGGCAGTGATTGAAAGAATTTTTCAAGCACTGCCCACACAGACAGAGAGACACCACTGTTGTTTTAATATATAAGATAACAAAAGCAGGAAAGTTTAGAGATAATGCTACATTTCAACAACATCCTTCAACCTATTGTCCAAATATGGCCATTTCAATTATCTTTTCCTAAACACATAAGCTAGTCATTGCCCCCACAATGAAGGAGGCAACTTTGACTAGCAGAAAACAACCCAATGGCAAGTCAACTGAATGCTCTATTTTGGCTACAAGTTTTTTTTTTGCAATTTTTTGTTATAGCCAAATTGACGATGATCTATAGGAAGATTTAGCCAGATTTGGCTACAACCTCTTTTTTTGACAATTTTATGTTACAGCCAAAGTGGTGATGATCCACAAGATTTAGCCAGATTTCACTATATACTCACATGGGCATCTTTGAAAAAAAATAAAAAATGAAAAGAAAGTAACACTCGATGTTTAATAAAAACATTTCTATACTTCAAATTTAGATGTTAACATCAACCCCATCTTCTTCCTCCCCCTCCTTAAAATTAAGAACCAATGTAGTTAGCATTTGTGATGAAAATTACATTTGTGTGAATTTGTTGAAGGTTTCAAAGAGTGTGGATTTGGGTGGCATCAATAATAGGGAGTAATTGGCACCTTTTTTTATGGCTTTGCTAATTAGCAATCAATTACCTAATCTAATTAGGTACTTCAACTAGGTAATCAATCATTGGAGAGTGTGAAGGGGCTAAACCACAACGACCCAATGCATGTATGCCCCTTAAGAGCCAAATGAAAATAGAGAGGTAGATGCATATGCTAAATTTGATGTGCATATATAAAGTATAAACACATGGGGATAGATTTTCATGCTATGAATCACAGCTGAAAATACAAAAAATATATTTTCAATCTACCTCAAGTTACAAATAAATGCTGAATTTTATAGCCTTTTGTATTAGCTCCAAGGCTGAAAAAGGATACCAACGAATTTGGGAAGCCAATTTTTATTCCAGCATTTCCTAATAATATCATGACATCAATGTTCTAGTTTTTATTAATAACTTGGGGCCAAACAACAAGCCAAAAATGTTCAAAGTTGGCCCCAAGTTTTTTCATTGTTGACTCCTAGTCTAAAGTGGGCCTTAAATTGTTTGGCAATGAGAAGGGGAGGTTACACGTAAATTCGAATTCATTAATTTTGACAGACCTTTTGAAAACACTTGAATACCTTGGATAGTGAAATATTGTGGCAGCTTCAACACAAACTATGATATTTTTTTAATGTTGCAATTTCCAAAAAATATTTTTCAAATATTTTTTCTTTTGTTTGTGAATAAAAATAAATATTTTTGGAAATTTTGGGAATTTTTTGTTTCAAATAGACTCTAAAAAAAAATTTACTTGGAACCAGCCTCAACCCTTTGAAACCAAACATTTTGCTTTTAACCCACCCCACCCTCCCCAAATCCAAAGTAATTGTCCCGACCTCCTCTTTACCAAAGTCTTGAAACCCTAAACCCTTTCTTGGATGCTTCTTCTCTCCCTTTCTTGGATGCTAAACAAGTTTGGTAGGGTTTCATCATTTTGGAAACCCCAAAAAATCCCAAGTAATTGTACCGACCTCCTCTTCACCTAAGTCTTGAAACCCTAAACCCTTTCTTGGATGCTTCTTCTCGCCCTTTTTTGGATGCTTATAAAGTTTAAGAGGGTTTCAAATCCAAAGTAATTGTACCGACCTCCTCTTTACCGAAGCCTTGAATCCCCCCCTCTCCCCCCCCCCAACACACACCCCCCCAAAGCAAATGTTATTTGACTTAAACCATGCATAGGAATATGAAAGGTTTTATTATTAATTTTCTCTAATTTTGGCTATTGCAAATCTCAATTATGGTTTAAATGTGAATTTTGAATTTCACTTTTTTGGTTTTAAATAGCCATTTAAAAAATGCTTTCACCCATGGGGACATGCTTATTTTAATGATTAGAGATGGCAATCTAAGAAACTTAACTACTAGAAAGATGTTAGCCTGCACTGTAAAAAAACCCCTCCCTATTCTGATTTTTTTTAACAAATTTCAATAATGGGTTCCTTAAGACCTGGGATTGGTTCACAAGCCATGGTATTAAAAACAAAACACCTCTCCATACAATTTGGGTTACAATGTCAAATAGGTGGGAAAAAAATTGGTGAGTAAAGGACTAAGCCAACAATAAATTAATGGTCCATAGGAGCTTGGAGCCTAATGTGACTATCCCCTACAAAAGAAAAAAAGGCCATTGACTCAACACCCACAATGGTCTTTTCAACACTATTATATAAATATGTTTTAAAATATTTCATTCTATTTACAAGTGCATTATATACATTTTAAATAAACACACCATATTTTATTCATGTGTAAAAAACACGAATTTGTGAACAAATGATTTTCACATAATTTTCATTATCAAATTGTGGGATTGAAAGTTTATGATGAAATAGTTTTTTCCTTGTGACTAAGCAAACTATTATAGATCAGCATTACATACAACAAGGATTACTACGAAAATTCAAGAGAATGTTAATGTTGTTGAGACTTAAAAACCCAAGAAGTCAATATGGAGATGCATGACATGGGGAAAAGAATTGAGAAGCAAAAGCATGGTCGGAAATCATTGGGGGAAAAGTGTAACCGCAATGGTGACCATAAAGGCAAAGGTGAAGACATGAACTCAAGGTCAGCAAATGACTATGAATTGATATTTGTAAGGAAAAAAAAGAAGAAAAATGCAAAAGTTGTGGAAGACCAGACAATGTGAAAGGGTAATTCAAAGGTGAAGGATATTGCAGTAATACATTGTTCTTTAGGGCATATTCGTGGTTGTCCTTGATACATTAGTTATCAAAAATCTTGTTTATAGTGTAAAATGTGTTGTGACATTTTTTTTGTATTCTTTTGCAACAAGTTCGCATTCTTGATTGTTAAGACTTTGCACTTGTGATTCTACAGCACATCTAGCCTAACGGATGTAATTGGATATATCACAAGTATTTTGTAATCAAGCTTTGTTGTAATGTTGAAATATTGTAATGTGTTGCAACCTCCTTCTCAACTTGTATGTTTATGGTAGTTATATTCAAATGGTACCACAAAAAAACAAAGTTTTTTCACCATTAGCAATGAGTTTTGCCTAAATGGTGTAACATTGGAATGTCTTTTGTTGGCAAATTGTAATTATTACATTTTGTGTTTTTTTTTGTTATTGTCAAAACTAGGATTTTATGTAATAAAATAGATTTGAATTGAACTTTGTGATCATAATTTTTATATTTTATATTTTTTTTGTTGTACGTTTTAAATAGGGTATTTGATCATTATTGTGGAGGTCTTCATGTACACTTAATTTGACCTTATAGGTGCACATGGTTGTAGAATTTAAATTCAAATAACCAAACTTGGACTTGGCAAAATTACCCTTGGGATTTGAGGGGGGGGGGGGGGGGGGGAGGGAATTGAGATATGTTTTGTGGTGGGGGTATAAAAGCACGGGAAAAAACACTGTTAATTCTTTATTTTTTTA
>Ga0116227_10007424_pt1 | contig 21402 bp, 13 predicted proteins | sample S1TSphgellanicum_FD_89693 | JGI IMG/M metagenome (GOLD analysis project Ga0116227, IMG submission 89693) | Host-associated microbial communities from peat moss isolated from Minnesota, USA - S1T2_Fb - Sphagnum magellanicum MG | ecosystem: Host-associated > Plants > Peat moss > Unclassified...
GAAACCCTTGGGTGTTGGGACTTGCCACAGGCACTTGGACACACAAGACTCACCACGGCCCGGACTCGGGAGTAAGCCACCACCTTACTCCCTATAGTATTCTCTGCAGCTCACCGCCGAGGCTACATCCAAATGGCACATTTTGTTGGGACTCCCAAAATGGAGTCCCAAAATTGTCCCGGCTGGACTCCCGGAACTTTGAACGGCCATAACTCCCGACTGTGGAGTTCGATCGTGACGAGGTCTAAACCAAAGTCTTAGCCCTTGTCGAGATCTTTCCAACGCCGTGTCGCACTCTCAGATCGGACGTCAGGAAGAGGTCTATTCCCTACTTTTAGTGTTCGGGAGTCAAACTGCCAGTTTGACTCCCGGCCCTTCTTTTGCCCATAACTTGGGCTGCAGATGTCCAAATGGCCAATGCGAGGCCATTTTCGATATCTACGTTTCAAGACCTTTTCAATGACATCAAGAACACCTCAATGCAAGGTGTTTTGGGTCTTGCTGTCGAGCTCTAAACATTCAGGAGTCCCAGAGGATTCCAAATCTCCAACTTTTCCAAGTGTTGGGCTTCACCCCCACACTTGGCCAAAGTAGGGTTGCAACATTAATTTTGTTCTTTTTTCTCCACATGTTGGTTTGTTCAACCCCCCTATAAAGAGTATTGAAAAGAAGAAATTATGATCAAAACATTGTGCAGTTGATCCCAAAAAGGACACAAAGCTTGAATCAACATATTTACCTTGGAATGTTTATTTAGGATGGATTGGTTGTTGCACATCTATTGTTATAAAAAAAAATTCTTTGATTTTGTGAACAATCCAGGCCTTGCAAAAAACTTAGGTAAGTTGAATGTCACTATCAAGGTTGCCTTGCTAATTGCTTCTACATAATGTACACAAAACCCATACAAAACATCTAAAAGTGCATTCTTAAATTCTTCCACCAATTCAACACATGTCACTATTCTAAACACCATTTATTAACACATAAATAAAAGGGGTCAATTACGTCATAGATAACTTGAAGATCTTGAGAGGGGTTTCATCACATCAAACAAACCAAGCATGTGTGTCATTTGTTGTATCCTAGTTGTTCACAAATACTTCATATATGTAAAGCACCTTCACACAACTTTCCTCTCTAGTTTTCCTACATACTCCATAATTGCAACTTCCTAGGTAGGTATTCTGACTACAAAGTAACACCAACAAATGTAAGCATAACTATCTAGATAAGTATTTGAATATCTTTGAACAACACATTAGTTAAAGATACAAGGTACTGCTTATCCATTAAATAAGATAATCACACCTCCACAATGAGAACCCCATGAAAACCCATTTTTGCATCAATTATTAAGGTCAAAAATTGCAACCCCCAATCATTACCTTCTTCTAGGGGGTAAGCCTAGGGGACAAGGTTGACACCTTATTACTCCATGTAAAAAACTACCTTCCCTAGCTTATTTTACTACAACTACTCAAGTAATAAGTAAGAGGTCATACAAGGAAAAATAAGAAAGATAAGGGTCTACTATCTAAAACTATACCTACCTTCCCATAAGTAATATAATCCGGGGAATATGGAATAGAATGTAGGGAGGGGAGCAATATGAGAAAGGGGGGGAGAGCCTAGGAGTAATTACTCTCCTTGATTCTATAGTATTTTCAACACCCTTAGATATTGCTTGGGGGGGGTTTTAGACTTTCCTACCATTACTATCCCTCCTTCCCCATGCCTACAAGTTTTCTGGTGACTCTACCTACCACTTGCAACCCCTGAGAAGTCCTTTTTCTACTTGGTACTTTCTATAACCAGTTGTCTTCCCTTTGAGCTCTTGGGTGAAAACATGGTTAGGTGTTTCAAAAGTGGCATTTGAGAGTCCATTTAATCTAACACTAGAGTAAATTTCTTGTGGTTTAAACAATTATCAAACCATAAATCCTATAATTATCCCTTGGGTGCAATCACATTAAAAGGAGCCACACAATGTGTGGACACCCCCAAAAAACTATACCCTTGTATCTTTGGAATGACACTATGAAAACACAATAACTTGAAATTTCAATTTTGTTTTTGGAATAGGTTTTTTTATAGCGAAATATTCAACCCACAAAATTTTGAGACAAATCTATTATGTTTCAAGAGTCCTTTTGTATAATTAAAGGACTCAAGACATTTGTGTGGACATGTGTTTATTTTGAGTAAAAAATCCTTTTCCCTTGTCAAATGTGGACCAATTAGGCTAAAAATTGGTGAGGATTTTAATCTACATACATAAAAGAGATAAAGGACTTAAAGTCCTATAGATTTTATGTTTACATATGTAATGGCATCTTATTAATGATATTTGGTTAAAATGTCCTTTTTGTCTTCAAAATCAAGCATTTTCGAGATTTTTTCACAAAAATTATTCACATCTATTTTATATTTGATATGGAAATTATATTTACATAAAATTCATTAATTACACATATCTTGAAAGTTTCAAGTTCATGGTTGAATAGAAAAAGATGGATGACATTGTTGAAAACTGAATAAAAATACCTATTGTTCATCAATCAAGGTCATCCATCATTAACCACATTTAATATTGTCATTACTAGCATCTTCATGAACATTCAGATTGTAAAATCAATCTAGCCCCTAGTTTTAGTCCTAGGTTAGATCCTCTCCCTTCGACTACCACCATTTGGTTCTTAGGTTCATCTATGTAAACTTTCATTCTCACTCTCAAACAACAAATGCCATTGTTTTTCCTTTGCATGCTATCAACCTTGTCCTTACTCCAACTGCCACTTTCAGTGATGGTTTATTGTTGCAAACCCTCACCTACCATTTTGCACCATGGTTTGACTCACAATGGAACACACAAGTTCCCACATGTGCCTTCACATTAGTAGCCAATTTAGGCAATGGTTCCCTTGTACAATGGAACGCAGTGCTTGTGAAAGAGCATCATTGCAAGCACGTAATATTTGTAGAATCATCGTTGCCCTTCTACAATCTTCTTCCAAAGATGCATATCGCATCAACAATGGAGGTTGAAAAAAGGCAACGATGATGTAGCATGGAAAGGTTGCAGAATAACAATGACAATCTACAACATTTTGGATGTTGTAACCTTGATGTTGTAGCCTTAGGAACTTGTTTGTGCCATGCCTACATTTTCTATTGGCATTCTACTATGTTTTGGTAGTTGCCTACATAGAGGTAGCAAAGTTCTTGCATTTGTAACTTTTACTTGTGTCCATCAATTTTGTCTTTGTTTTTATTTTAATTCTTTGCAATACTTAGGTTCATACGAATTTGAACTACTTGCATACTAATGTATATGGCCTAGGGCTTTGTGGGAAGATGTAAGTCTTTGAAGATGAGCCACATGCTCATTTCATGTAGCTGAATTCCTTGTGAACATGGGGGACTACCTAAGAAATAAAAGGAAAAGAAGTCGACGCGGTTCTCTTGAGCTCGATGACTCTTGTCTCGATCTTGGATCAACACATGTAGACGTTAGCTGTGATTTTGAAGTTGCAGTTGCCCAAATTGATAATGATCTCAATCTTGTTGAGTTACAGGATGTTGGTGAGCTTGAGGAAGCAGAGTTGCAAAATTTTCATAGAGATGAAGGTTTTATAACAATGTTGGCTACTTCCCATGGGTACACCTTACGTGGTCATCAGGATGAGGATCTAAGTTTAATCAAGAAAAGGAAGGTTTATAAGAGGATATGGCAACAAAACTATAAACTATGATAATCAAGGTTACATGTAGAAAAAGATGTTTGCTTTGCAAAAGAAAAAAGCTCTAGCTCTTGCATAATGCCAAGCAACTGCGTATTCAAAAGTCATAGGTGAAACTCGTTGACAAGTTCAAAGGGAGAGTGTACTTGTGGCCAAGAACATATCCTAATCCATTTGCAACTCCTTGCAAGGATATCTAGAATCTTTCTAGTATATAATTCTTGAGAAGGTTTTAGTTAGTCCTTTAGTGCAAGGTTGTGTTCCGAGGTACTTACAAGATCTAACAATAATTAAAGAAAACAAAATTATTGTAGATAATTTGAAATGTGGCTGGTCAAACCATCTGAAAGGCTAGAAAACCTTTTCCCTTATCATGGCAAAGGATATTATATGTGCTGCAACGATGTTTAACAAGAATTGTAGTGGTAGACAGGTCACTAGAACTTTGGGTGTGGATTGTAGGAACATAAAGAGAGCCTATGAAAGATGGTGCTCTTTAGACACCAACCAAGATGCTTTTTGGGTTAATAAGAAACAAAGGAAACGTGTTGATGGTTTGTGTGAAGTTGCAATCCAACAAATTTAGTCCTTTTGGACTTTAGAGACTACAGTTTCACCAAATGTGAAGGATGCGACTTGCAAGAGGATTGGAGTGAAAGAATATGTGGTGCATGCTACCCATTATCTTCAGGTTTTCGAGGTAAATTGGACTTTTCACATTTCTTCATGATTATGTTTTACACTATTTTAGAAAGCAAGGTCTCAAAACTTTCATTGTTCTTGTATGGTTTTGCATGTTGTCCCCTTTCCAAGTCTTGCCATGTGTTCCAAAAATTACTTTGTACTTCTTCAATCTCAATAATTAAAGATCATGTGCTTTTGAATGTTCATGAAGTGGTAACTCAATTCTGAATTTTCTGTATAGTATTGAGTATGGCCTTTGGGTGGATATTTTGAACTTGGTAGAAGTCTAGTAAGAGGTCAAGTCCAATTGAATTTTTATGTCAAATTATTTACACAATATGTGCTTAAGATGTGTCGTTTATAGCTAAAGTAAAAGGTATATGTTGTTGACTTTTGGAAAGTGTTTGGAAAAACTTGAAAATGATTAAATATGAAGTCTAGGTTTAGGTGTAAAAACTCTTGAGTCATTTTGAAAGTTAATCCTTTGAGTTTAAGGCTTGTTTGCTTTGAAAATTAATATTGAGTGTTTTTAAAAGTGCAAGTTCTTGAAGGTTAAGGAATTTCTACTTCGAAAACTTCTAGAAGTTCATTGAAGAAGTGATAAAAGCATAAATATAAGGACTAAAAAGTCCTTTCAAAAGTTTTGCCCTTTGAATCCAAGGTCTATCCTTTGTGATCAAGTTGTTAATGCCTATTAAAAAGTGAAAGCTCCTAAATGTAAAGTAGGTTTTGCTTGAAGAACTTTTAAGGTCCTTGAACAAGTGGTAGAAGTAGAAATATAAGGACTACAAAGTCCTGTCAAAGGTTCTACCCTTTGAGTCTAAGGTATGTAGTCCTTTGTGATCAAGTCTTTAATACTTGTTAAAAAGTAGAGGTTCTTAAATGTTCAAGAGGTTTTTCTTGGAGAACTTCTAAGGTCCTTAAACAAGCGGTAGAGGTAGAAAATATAAAGACTAAAAAGTCCTTTTGAAATTTCTATCATTTGAGTTCAAAATTTATCCTTTTTTATTAAATTCTAGATTTCTTTAAAACAACCTTCCTAATTATACAAGTTCCTGACTATTAAGGAGGGTTTGCTTAAAAACCTTTATGGTCATAAATCAATGGTAGGGCAATCCAATATAAGGACATAAGTCCTTTTGAAAGTTCTATCCTCTAAGTTCAAGTTTTGTCCTTTGTGAGTAAGTTCTATGTGCTTTTAAAAAAATACTAAGTTCTTGAATGTTAAGGAGGGTGTGCTTGGAAAAATTCTAGGGTAGTAATTCAAATGGTGAAGGAAAAACATAAGAACTTTACAAGTGTTTTTAAAAGTTTGGGCAGGACAGAAGAACCCTACTTGGTGCTTTTAAGAGTTTGGGCAAAATAAAACTTTGCAAGTGATTTTAAGACTTTTGTCCTATGAGTTCATGAAGGTATGTGTTTTTTTATTAAGATTTGAATGCAACATAAGGTGCAAATTTTTTTTGAATGCTTACAAGTGCATATCAATCAAAAGGTCAACCACCAAGTAATAAAATTTTTGCATTCCTTTTGAAGTTGTCTGTCCACTTAGGTCACTTGTGTTGGCTTGAAGTATTTCCAAATGTAATTTAATTGGTTGAATTTGAATAACTACATGCTTATAAGAGCTAAGAATGTTTTCTATACAAGTTTTCTACTTCTAGTTATTGCCTTCAAATTTATCATGCATTGGACATGTCTTAATGTTTATGTAAATACAATGTGAATTGTGTATAAGGTTTTTGGTTTTCTTGAATATGGTTTGTGGGGATAGAAAAACTTGTTGGTTATAAGACACATGAATAGCCAACTCATAAGCACACTAGAAGTTCAATTTTTTTGTGTATATTATTGATTGGTTGTTGAATGTGGTTGCCCATTGCTATGTACTACTTCAAATGCAAGCACTTTACTCACATATCACATTGTATGATTTGCAATTGGATTGTTTGAATTTTTCACCTTGTTCAAGGAAAAATATCTAAACATCCAAGTGATGCTTATAAGATTTTAAAGAATGAAACCTTGGTTTGTCAAAAAATTATGTGAATGGAATACGTGTTGTTGTCGGTATCACACCAAGATTAATGAATTGAAAGAAGGATTGAATGGGATGATAATTCGAGGGAAAGGAGTGCATGGTGGCTACACTTGTTTTTGCACTAAAATATGTCGCCCTTTTGGAGAAAATATTTGTCCACCTAACGAATGTGAAGTCCATGTGTCTTATTTTAAAAAGTTGATTTCTATATGGTCATCCATTTTGTGCCCTTTATTTGGGTTTTCAACCTTTCATCAAAGAGCATGTTTGTTGGGTCAATGTAAAAACTGTGGTGTTGAGACCTTGAAAATATGCCCTGTTGAACTAGATTTAAAGAAACCTATGACATGGCGCAAAATAAGTTATGTTATTGTTGGGAAAAACAACGATGGTTGTGATAAGAAGGTTTCTAGAGTAGAGTATTGTGAAACACAACCAAGTCAGCTCATCGGTTACTTAAGGCCTAAGTTGAAAGAGCTTGTCATGCATAATTTTATGTCAAAGTGGCAAAAGAAAGAGTTTAAGTCTTTTGTTCCAAATTTGCCACTTAACACAATACTATTTTGTATTAACTTCTTGGAGAATTATGCATTTAAGGTGCAAAATGAAATCTAGCATATGCACTGGTTCTCATTTCATATCACTATTTTTGTCCATATCACATATCGGATCAACCTTGATTATGATCTAGCAGATCCATAGACCAAAATATTAAAGGAGGTCCACTATTACATATCAAATGAGAAAGAGCATGACACATTGTTTGTGCAACATGTTTTTATGTTGAACTGGGAATTTTTACACGGCAAAGGTTGTTTCCCAAATTGCCATGTGGTATTGAGTGATGGATGTAGTGGACAATTCAAATTTGCAAGGTGTTGGTACTTTATGCCCCGTTACCACAATTTGACTAGTTGCAATGAATTACCACATGGTTGTCAGTTGAATTGGAATTACTTTGCCACGGGTCATGGCAAAGGAGAAGTAGATGGTGTTGGAGTATTGTTGAAGAGGGAAATAAAAAAGGAATAGATTAAGCCTAATGTGCAAAGATTGCAATGTGCATCGAATGTGGTGAATTTCTTGAGAGTTGAAGCAACAAGACAACATGCTCCCCACCCTAGTGCCAAAAGGACTGTCAACAAATATTCTCGGGTAGTTAAGAAAGATGACATTGACAGAACTCATCTTTATGAGTGTCAAACAATACATGGTAACGTAAGGCACACCATGTTCATTTAGTTTCATACTAGGATTTAACTTTAGCTGAATACCAAGACTTGTCCTATCGTTGTCCTAAATGTGAAGATTGGAATTTCAATGTGAGCAGTCATCCCATGTTTGACCATGGACCTTAATAAGGTTGAAACCTCTAAATCAAATAGAAGTGAAGGAAGCTATGCTAAATAATGATGAACCAGTGGAGTTTGGTAGTGGTGGGGAGGAGATGGCATAAGATGTTTGTGTAGGTGATAACATTGTTGTTTTATGCAAAAGCTTTCGAGATGAAAGTTTTTGGGTCATGTTAATTGATACACTGGTGACCAAGGTTAATGAACATTTTGTAGATGCATGGGGCCAAGAATGGTTTCAAGGAAACTACATCATACATGGTTTGTGGTATGAAAGATTATGCCCTAGTAGTAGGTCCTATTACTTGCTTGAGGACTCACCACCTACATTTGTATATTTTCATTTAGCAGTGGCCTCCAAGTTTTCTATGCCACCTACAATGCATACAGTGAGAGGTTCATTATGTATTTATGAACTATCTGATGAAGTTTTAGGGATTATCCATGAAGGTATTTCTTGTTGATAGTTGGTGGATGAGCAAAATGAGTGATAGTTGCAGGTGGTTGGAGTTAGGTCAAACAATAGAAGCTAGTTACAAGAATTTTCAACTTATTTCTTTATGGCAGGTTTTTCTCAAGTAAAGTCATGTAGTATTTGAACCAACTTGTCTTTTGGACATGCAAAGTGTAATGTACAATCTTGTTGCTTTATAAAGTCTATCATGTGATATAGATCTACAATGATTCAATTTGGCCTTCTTGATTTTGGTCCATCCTCCAATGTTTTATCATGTACACCTTCAAATACCTAGTAGTAGTTGTAGATTTCATTGATCTCCATATTTCAAATATCATTGCCACTAATGGGAGTTTTGGAATGCAATTTTAAAAATTTTCAATTATAAGGAAAACAAGTAAATAACTTGTGCCACATTTTATTTTCAGTAGGTTTTGTTTTCAAATATTGTTTATGTATATCTTTGGATGAAAAAAACTCATATATATGTGCCATGGAAGTAGAGCTTAGATATATTATGGGTATGTTGGAATGCTAACAAGTCATATAAGAGGATCAAAGTCCATACCTAAGTCTTGTTTGCATTCTATGCCCTGATTTTGATATGAAGTGTGTATCATATCAAAATTATACAATGGATGTGGAAAAGACTTATGTATTGGTGGCAATGTTTCATGGGGAGGATGGAAGCAATTTTGAAGATTGGAGGTATTGGGACTTGAACTAGGTGTTTTTACAAGAGGTTTCAATTATGTTTTACAAGGAAATTAGGTAATTTTGCTGACTTAGACACTTGATTAAAGGTTTTAGTTGAAGGTCTTATATTTTTTATTGTTTCTTTTAGGCATATCAAAAGGCATGTTATGTGTAGATATCATATCACCTTTTGGATCATTATTTGTAGGTTTGCTACATAGGTATGTTGCATATTGAAGTGCATGGTATGTGTAGGTACCATATCACCATCTGTAGCATTATTTGTAGGTCTATTGCTTAGGTTCTAAAAATTTGAAGCATGGTATGTGTATATACCATATCATCTTCTGCATCACTATTTGTAGGTCTTTTGCATAGGTATGCTACATATTGAGGTGCATGGTATTTGTAGATACCATATCACCATCTACAACATTATTTGTAGGTCTGCTTGTTAGGCTTGCTAAATATTTGAGGCATGGTATGTGTATATACCATAGCACCATTTGTAGCCTTATTTATAAGTATGCTGAATATTGAGGCATGGTATGTGTATATACCATATCACCATTTGCAACTTTATTTATAGGTTTGTCGAATATTGAAGCATGGTATGTGTATATACCATATCATGTTTTACATCATTATTTATAAGTCTATTGCATATGGAGGCATGGCATTTGTAGATACCATAAATCACCTTCTGGATCATTGCTTGTTTAGGTTTGTTGCATAACAACAATTCAAAAGTTAGATAATTAAGTGCGATAATGAAGAATAATTGTGTTTTCAATAAATGGTTTGGAGTCTTTTACTTTATTGTCTTTTGTAACAATAAACATCCAATTGATTCCTTCCCATTGTACTATGTATGAACTTGAAAAACTATAAAAGTGGACAAACCAAAAATGAGTGATCTATAAACCTTTAGCTAAAAGGAGCTTAAAGAGCTTAAAAGTAGCTCCTTTAACATTATCATTGATTTTGAATGCGTTATTAGCTTGATTAATATCAAAGTTGAGCTAACACTCTTTTTACATAGTAGTTAGTCTTGAAAAAAAATATTCAAGTGCCGATGACAAACCACTTGCTAGTGTTTATACAAATCCAAATTATGCTTACCACTTAAAGACTGAGCTACTTAAGATGTTTTTGCACATTAGTTACCTTGACAATTGTTATTCCAATGCCAATGACAAACCATTAAATTGCAAGTGCACTAGTGCTTTTATAAAAGAAAATAATGCTTACCACTTAAAAGCTAAATTAAGTTGTTTTTGCATAGTAGTTAATTTTGACAACTATTATTCAAGTGCCAATGACAAACCACTCAATTGCAAGTGTATTGGTGGTTATACAAAAACAAATAATGCTTACCACTTAAAAAGAATTTATGTAATCAATTAAATAAGAAGTTTGTCTTGAAAAAACTACTTTGCATAAGTAGTTTAATAAGTTAACATAAATTACCAACTATGAAATTAAGTTGATAAACTACTTAAAAAAATAAGTGATGTTTAGCCTTAAAAGCAGTCAATCCCGAAGGCATCTTTTATGCCAATGACTAATTATTAAATGGAAGTCTAGGGTGATTAGTAAGCACATTTACCTTAAATTGGTCTTTGTGGACTATGTCACTTGGTTGGTCTAGTAGTGTAAGTTAGGACTCAAAACTATATATGATATTGAGATTAAAATCATTGTTATTGAGATTGTTTGGAGGTATCCAATTCAATTAAATGAATTAAGGTCAACTAAAATAGTGTACAAATGAAATGACATTGCATTACATATGTGGACCTAAGCTTGTGTTGCAACTCATTACATTGGAAAAAGGAGTCTTGGAAACAAGACTAGATGTAAGTTGATTACTCAACTTTAATGTCTTCCTAGTTGAATACTTCGAGTAGTTGAAACATGTAACAACTTAGTTCTTAATTGTTTTAAAATCAGAGACCTAAACTCCCATTGTGAGGAAATGCATAGGAAAACAAAAATCCAAAAGACAACAAAATTGTGTATGCAAGGCTTGAGAGAAAAATCCAAAATTGCAAAAACTAAGATATTCTTTAATACTAAATGGATTCATGCCTCATTCATTTCACTATCATAGTGTTGAAGTTCAATTCTTTAGATATAGAAATTATACATAAATTATGCTCCTAATTGGGCTTCAATCTTATAATAGGAATCTTCAAAAAAAAGTTCTATCATATATCCTCATTGCCTTCACTAGCTCAATATGCCTATATTTTGTCACATATATCTTTGTATCCTCTTGTTGGTCCATCTCCAATTCAAGAGGTTGTTTGGCACCAAAAATTTCACTAAAGGTTAAAGTTCAAAATTTGTCGACTTTGGAAATGAATATGTTCTATTCTATTCAACACTAACAAAATGAACAGACCATGTACAATTGTAAGAACAAAAAAATCAGTGAATCTAAAGTTCACAAAAAACTAGGTTTTAGAGATGAATCTTGGATGAGGATCTTATACCCACACCTTTCTTCATTCCCTCTTCTTGGGAACGTGTGTTGATGGGTTTTTCCCTAGTAGTAGATGCATTGTGGGCACCTTTTGGTGGTTTTCAATTCTTTTTGTTGGGGTTTTTGGTGCCTTCCACATCATCCTTAAATTCATTTGCATTTGAAAGCTCTTTGTCTTCTAAAAATAATAAAAATTATGTTAACAAGCCTTGCAAGTGGTGACAGTTTGTTGGTTCAAAATGGTCTTTTGTACCATGTCACTTGATAATGCCTTACCCAACAAATTGGTTGCATCTTGGGACTTCACATCAAACTTAATCTTGTTTGGAGAAACTAGGTTGGGTTTGGGTCTTGGTGATTTAGTGGCTAGGCTTCGAGACTTCTTGGTGCCTTTTTGGGTCAATTCTAAAATTAAAATGAATGTACCACTTTCCTATTAGTTGCTTACTAAAATTAAAAGATATTTGGAAGGATTGAACTTACTAGACTCCACTATGGTAGACGCTGGTTTGATGAGCTTATCATTCAAATCTTCATCCAATGTTCCAATAAACTTCATCTTTTTCAATTGTGGCTCCACACTTGTTGCTATTTTTTGTTGGGGAAATGCATTTTGAAAATGCATCAAATTGTCCTTTCCTACAACCTCCTTTGGTCCAAGTGACATGCCACTTGTGTGTGACTTTGTGGGAGAGCCAACAAGAACAATACTGATGGGTTTTGTGCATATCACAATATCCAATAGGACTACTCTCAAGCGTACCAAAGTTGTACTGAATTTGCCATGCAAGATTTCCAAAGGTTTGTGTGAATCCTAACTTTGTGCACTTTGTGTCCATGGTCAAACCTATAAACATATCACCTAACCATGGCAAGATAACTTTAATCATGTACAAAGGCAAATCAAAGTTATATTACTTAACCATTACAACCTAACTTTAATCATGGATAGTGGCAAATCAAAATTATTGGACAAGTATGATTGAGCCATTTAGCACTGAATATTGACATGGTGATACCATGGTACATTAATAAAATAAGATTTGTCTAGAATGGATATATTGACCATCTATTTTGAAGTCAAGTAATCTAGACTTTGTAACTTCCATCACCGTATTTACCATATTTTGATGTAGTTCATCGAGGTTCATATCCTTGGCCAATGACTTCATTTCTTCATTTGCATCCCTAATTCCCCAACTAGACCACTAGTCTAGGTGTTGTTTTTGTTTACACACAAAACACTTGTTTGAGTTTTAGAACATTGTGCTAAAGAAAAATGGATGGAAATTTTGCTTACAATTAGAGATTGCAATGTCAACGCAATGGAACCAACAATGGCAATACCCACATGTTTTCACAATAAAACAATTTCTTGTACCATCATCTGGAGGCCTTGCTGGATGCATGATGGGTGATGGCTAGAAAGACATACCACCACCTTTCTTCATTGCATCAATTTGGAAGTGGATGGTCTTTTCTTCTTTGACCAGTTCTCCAACTTCATGTGTAACCCTTTGCAATTCTACTCCAATAATTTCAAATTCCTCTTTTACCTCCTTGAACAAAACCTCACTTTGGAGGGCCATCTTACATTTATCTTCTACTATTATTTTGGTCGTCTTCAACTCATCTTCTAGCTTTGACTTTTGTTGCTAGAAAGAAGAAATATTAAGTGTGTCCACTGAATTAGTGGCCAAGGTGATGGATTTCTGGTCTAGACTTGGAGAGTCCATGGTTTGCTCCAAACATGTAATATCCATCTACTCCAATTACTAACATTTTCAGTACACAATTAACATTTTTAGAAATAAAAACCCTAACTTGAACACAATGATTAAACTACTTGTGCATAGGTCTAGAAGTAAAGAATAGGTCTTCATTGCTTACAAACATTTGAAATTTTGAACAAAACATAAATGAAGTTTTCAATGATCTAATCCATTTGAAAGTTTGATGCATAGACAAAGGATTCATTACACATACTTGCAAAGTGGGCATTGCTTGCTAGTTCAATAGGGTTTGGAGAGTTGCCTCTGCTTGTTTAATATTTTTTTCAATCTCCATAGGAGCCAATTTTCAGTCCTCCATGTTAAACTTTAAACCCAGCAAATGGTCTTGCAATCTTTTTTTTTTCTCTTAAAGCTACCTCAAATGAACCCTAGTTAGCTTCAACACCTCATATTTAAATTCCACGATTTTTTTCACTTTGCCCACTTTTTCATCAAATGTTGGTCTCTTTAAAGGCATACTTGCATCCATTTCCTCCTTTTGAGTTATAGTCCCTATTGTATTTCGCCCATTTAGTGATTGTAATGAACCTTCACTACAATCCAGTTTTTCCACTTTTGGCTTCATTACACTTGAGCGTTGAACCTTTTCCTTAGTAGTTGCAGCGACATTTATAGCCCAATTAATAGGATGCCCATTCCGTTGTGCTATCTAGCCCTTCACAAACCATAACATCAACTTATTATTTGTAATGTGAGTTGTGCCATTGATCTTCCAATATAACGTCTCAATCTCTTTCTTTGCAACAACAAGAAGGAGTGGATTTGTGGTTTTGAAAACTTTGACATTGCCAAGGACTTGGGCAATGTCTGTAGTAGTTACATGCTCATCTATTAGATCATGTTTGGGATCCAACCCTTCTGACGAGAACTTCCTCACCTTGCTAAAAAATTGGGCATCTTGAAACTTGTAATCAATAGGATCCCACTTGGGATATTCCTTGTCAATATCCCGCTTGGGTTCCTTTCCTTGTCTTCCCCATGATCAGCCCCTGCAAAATTACATAAAAATTTAATGAGTATTCTGTTCCTTGAAAATAAGACATTTTAATGGCATAAGATTGTGTTTTGTTGAAAAAACATCTTACATATATTAAAAATAATTAGTACACATCTACTTTATTTCTAGAGAGCAATTTAACATTTTAGCCATCCATACCTCAAGTTATCAATAATTGAATTAAAGGGAATTTGGGAAAGCCACTTGTTATACAAAATCAACTCATAGTTTATAGCAAATCCTAAAATGAATAACATGTGTTAGTCCTATAGATGAATATGGCAATCTAGAACAAAGTACTTTGTGCCAATGATAAGCTAGTTTTAATCAAAGTCCAAAATGATTAGTAAGCATCACTTATTTTATAACAATTTTTTTGCACCTTTGAAAGCACTTATAATCAACTTAAAAATCTATGAATCATGAACAAAGTCCTTTGTCTACAATGATCAACTTAGTTCAAGGTGTTAGTGACGAATAAAACACTTTGAGCGAATGATCAAAGGTCCAAAGTGACTAATCAACATCACTTACTTTGTAGAAATTATTTTGCACCTTTGAAAGTACTTGTAACCAATTTAAAAAGGTGTTAGCCCTAAATAAAGTACTTTGTGTAATGATAAACCACTTAATCAAAGGTCCAAAGTGATTAATAAACATCACTTACTTTGTAAAAACTATTTTGCACTTTTGAAAGTATTTATAATCAATTTAATAAGGTGTTAGTCCTAAATAAAGTACTATGTGCAATGATAAACCACTAGTATTTAATCAAAGATCCAAAGTGATTATTAAACATATTACTTTAAAAAAGTAGCAAGTAGCACCTCTAAAAGCACCCATGTCCTCAAATAAAGGAAGTATACATGCATTTCACTATGTAAACCATAAACTACTTAATTAGAAAAGGACTTTCAAGTGGTTTGTAAGGAACACTTACTTGATAGAAGTTGTTGGTTGTCCCTTTTTCAAGTACTTGCAATCAACTCCAAGATGTTAATAAAGGTGAACATACTTTGTAAATAACACACTACTAAGTTTAAGGTTCTAAGTGCTAATCTAAAAACACAATTTAAATTACATAAGTAGCTTTAGTACACCTTTGAAAACACCAACTAGTTCAAAGTACCTAGTGATGTAGTCTTGCACCAAAATGCTTTAACTACAAGAAACAAGTTATCCAACACAACTGGTTGAACACAAGGAGTAGTCCTAATGACACCAAGAAAAATAATTAGTATAAGAACATAACTACTTGTCCAACAATCAACTACATAGCATACAATTTGGTGGATCTACTTGAAAGCAATTCCATCAAAAGATTTTAATGCCACATGGAAATTCTATTCTTGAAAATAAACCACATAATTTAAGAAAAAAAATTAATAGTTCAAAAATTACTGATAGGTACCTTGTCTCAACATCATAACTTTCTTGGAATAAGAGGTTTGAAGATTATAAGAGTGAAAGGAAGTTGCCCATCCCCTAATTAAAATTCACAAAAAAAGAACTAGATGGTTTAGATGTAGATTTTTTTTGGTCACTCTCCACATTATGGGGCAAGACATGGTTTGTTTTGTGATTGTGAACATATTTAGGTGATATTGGTTGGGCTTCCTTATCCCCAATTTTGATGACTTTAGCACATTTCCATGAACTTTTTTACTTGGACTATTTAGGCACAAGAGATTCTACAAAATGAAAAAGGTCTAAGTGATTTGTTAATTTCTTAACAATATAAGCATGTTGGGCACCGTTCACTTCCAAATGAGTGCCTTTGTGTGACACTACACTATCACTACCAATAAAATCTTCTTTTATAGGGCTTTCTAGTGGTGTGTAGAAAATGTCATCTTCATTTTGAACCTCTCCTTCCTAGACCAACTACTCATTGCCATTTCTTGCCTTGCTCAAGGTCTCCCCTACAACTTTGCTAATATGCTTGTAAGAACTTGTCCTAGGCACACTAGCCCTTCAATAATCAGCTATTACATTTTAAAACCTTGGATCACCACATTAAGTTGCAAAAACCAACATGATTGAACATAAAATCTAGAAATTCTAGAGCATTTAAATTTATATTGAAAAAAAATTTGGTTTATGGGTGTACATTTACCTCATGAAATGTAAATTGAGATAAATATCAACACAAATTGTTGTGTTGAAGCCCATCAATTCCATTTCCACACCTTGTTGAGCTTCAATTTGAACTATCACAAGCAACAATGAATCATGACAACCTAACATAGAAATTATATGGATGGAAGGTAGGGAAATTGACAAACATTAAATCATGAGTAGTTTGTATTTAAAGAATTGGCCTTTGTCTAGCCTTCGAAAATTTCAGAACTTGACCTAATTATGAAGCTGGAACTAGGAAGCAGTTTTGGGGTACATTAGTCTAACAATAAAGTATGAATTAACTTCAATCGCCATCATGAGATCCTCTTGTGAATGTTAGACTTATCCCAAAAGTATTTCAACACTTGACCTAAATATTATGAAATTGGAACTAGCAAACAATTTAGGGTACAACAATCAACAAGTGAGTTTGATTGAACAATTTAGTTTGTCCATAAAACAAAAAATGATCTCAATTAACTTCAACCATTGTGAGATAGACTCTTGTGAGATGGAATCTTGTGAGTGAGAAATTATAACCTAGAAAATATCAACACTTGACCTTATTATGGAGCTAGAACTATAATGCAGTTGTAAGATATAATAATCAACAATTCAACTTACAATAGTTAATAAAGAATGATCTTAATTAATTGAACAATCACCATGAAATCTTCTTGTGACTGTCAAACATTAGCCCAAGCAAAGTTGAACACTTGAATTAAATATTATGAAATTAGAATTAGGTAGAGTAGTTTTAGGGTACAAAATTAGCAATTTAATTTGATTGAACAATCCAACTTGTACAATTTCAACAATTCAATTTAATTTGAATAATCTCAATTAACTTAAATCACTACAAGATTCTTTTGAAACTATCAAACATTAACCCAAGAAAATTTCAGTGTGTTTGACCTGAACAATATGAAGTTGTAACTGGGACTTGACATGAATATATGAAGTTGGAACTAGGTTTAACAATTTATGGCTATATAACAATCAACATCTAGTTTGAAATAAAACAATCCAATTCGTACAGAACTTGACTTTAATCATTGTGAGATTTGCTTATGAATGTCAAACATTAGTCCAAGAATATTTCAACGTGCTTGACTTAAATATTATGAAGTTGGAATTTAGAAGCAGTTTCAAAGTATAACAATCAACAATCCCATTTAAATTAATAATTCAACTTGTACATGAAACAAAAAAAAACCTCAATTAATTTCAATCACCATGAAATATTCTTGGGACTATCAGACATTACTAACCTTCAGGCATTGTTAACTTGCCCCTCACCAAGAATCATGGCCAACAAATGTTGGAAAACAGGGTTAGTAGTTTAAGTTGTTAACATTCTAATTTGAATGCACATTGAAACCTAGGTTTTTTCAATCTCATTAGATGAAATCAAGGGGATTTGTTTTGCAACTTTGGTAGAATGAAAATTTCCTAATTTTGCACATCAGAATACATAGCAAGTTAGCTTCTACATCATTCATTTGAAAGCAAAATTGAACAATTCTTTTTTAGTTGAACAACAATTGACACAAGTTGTAAAAAAACTAGCAATAGAGGCTAAATAACTTGTTGTAACTAAATTTAGGTCTACTTGATGAACCTCAAATGTTTCTAAAGCTTATTTCAGTTCGTGGCCCAAGTTGTAAATAAATTAGTTGGTTCGAAGGAGATGACAAACTATAATTTCTAAGTTCCAATGGTTAAAGCTTTATAGCTCTTCTTGAAACCTATTACAAATTCCAATATTGACAAAACCTCATGCATATTAATTACAGAAATAGATGAAGAAAACAACTATCTACCCACCTTGAGGTGTTTCAATTATGAAATTGTTGGAGGCGAATGAGCAATAATTAGCTTTGAACTTGTGAAGCTACCACCTTTGATGGAAGAACTGCTCATTCTTGTATAGAGAAAAGATTGATAACACAAAAAACTATAACTTGAATCAAAAGTTCAACACTTGAAATAATAGGAATAATGTGAAGAAAAATGCAACACATACATGTTAGATGATGGCAAAGAAAGTTGTTAACAAGCTCATAAAGCATCCCAAAACACAAAGATGAAAAGACTTTGTGTAGGAGTCAAGGCACCTAGAGCGAGATCAAGAAACTTGGACGACAACAACATCCACCCATGGTTAACATGTGATGAAGAAACCCTAGGTACTAACGTAAGGTAAAGTAGGCGTGCGAAAAAGAATATTTTGAAAAACTAAACTATTCTCATCTTGTTTCAATTTCGCCCTAAACCAGTAGCTACATGCCACATATTCCTTGGGCCCACCCCATCCTTACAAAGGACAAAAAAAGAGGGTGCCCTTGGCTATTTTTAGTGTGATTTCACCCCCCTATGCTTTTAATCATAAATATTAATAAGCCAATTTATGAATATCCTTAAACATGTGATTGATAAAAAAATCCATGCAAAAGATTTAAAAATTTAATGCGAAATAAACTCTTGAGGAAAATTTTTATAGCAATCGCGTTATTTAAAATTTTTAAAAATTAGAAAAATATATATTAGGAAAGTTTCAATGCGCTTCACTAATAAATTCTTCATTTGATGATGCTTTATTTTTTTTTTTTTATTTTGAAACTACTTTGACATATTTTTTGAATCCACATTTATCATTTTCTTTATGTGATAAATGTAATGTTGTCATTTCAAAAGTCCATTACAAGTCCATAATCGTCTTAAAATTCATCCAAATTTTTTATGATGATTTTCATTAAAGTTTGTGACAACATGAATAATTAAAAAATTGACAATGTTAATTTTGAATATGGCTTTAAATTTTACATTTGTATGTAATCCAAAATATTTACAAGTGTGAGAGTCCAAACAATCCCCCTATTCATGTTTTCACCCTCTTGCCTCCTACCTATAGCAGTGCCTTTTAACATGCAAGGGGGTAACTTGCCATTCTATTCCCCTTCTTATTCCCACAACCAATTACTAGTTGTTACCCTTCTATGGCAACTAGTACCTTGGTGCTTTAGAGACTACTCATGGTCAGCCCATTACTTTCTGTCCTAGAGAAATGCAAAGATACCAACTTTAGGAAGCATCCTACTTACATAACATAACCTATCCTACCTTCCACACTTAGTACAATAATAATGCAACACAAGAAATTTGAATCCTTCAACCATCTTCCATTAAAATCACATACCAAGTACATACATATTTCTTCATTCCCCCCCATCACTCTCCAAGGAGGGTTCTACATACCCCACAAAACTCCCTAATGAATCCCTCATCCTCTCCCACTTCCTTTAGTCCCCCCTTTCCCACATACCACACACAAGGCCCACATTAACCCTTAGAAAATAAGGCCCTTATCCTAATCCCTTCCTAGAAATCTCCTAGATGATTGGGTGGATTACCCCTAATCATTCACTAACCCAAGTTACCTAATCCCATTAACTTCACCCCTTGGATAAAAGGATGGTAAGTCTACCACTAGTAACTAATAGTCATTAAGAGGCCTATGGAACTAATTAATCTAGAGATTTCTACCCATTAACATCACATATGGGAACAACTCTTGCGGCAGCTGCCATATAATGCCTTTTTTACAATCCTCTTCATCAAATCCCAAACACATTACAAGTTTTGACACAAACTTTGTAGTTGGCAGAACTACATTTATATCACCTCTATTAACACACCTTAAATCACAAGTGAACAAACACCATCAAAAGAAAGATATTTAATTGTTTGGCACTGTACACACATAACCACAATCACAAAATTTGACACCATAATTCTTTAGACCTCCTGGTTACTTCCACAAAATATATAACTAGATAATGTTGTAACCACTTTACTATGCCATAATCTCTCTCTTGATAGATGAGCAAACTATTGAAATAAGGCATGTTTTCCCCAACACCAGTTTCATGTGCACAATGTGTAAACAAGTTAGCTGGTGGACAATGAAAACAATGCCACAATATAATTTAGCATTCAATTGTATATGTCTCTATCCACACAAATGTTTATAGTAAAACCATGTCCATGATAGCTATGTGGAAGATATCATGTGTATGCAATTGTGGAAAAAAGTCCACAACAACACTTTGAATGCCACAGAATGTTGAGTGCAATCATAATCTTATGAAATTTAGTCACTAATTGTTAGACTATCACCTTTGCCATGAATAGTAGGGATGCATTGCCATGACTACCCATTATGTGGAAAGATAACATATGTAAACATTGAAACAATTTCCTTGAACAAGAAGAAAAATGCTCACTAATTGCACAACAAATCAAGTCAAGAAAAGTAGGATATGGGCAACAATATTCTTGGTTGAAAATGTAGAACAATTTGACCCAACTAGCAGAGGGCCCCAAGGGCATCTACCACAACTTTTTACTATTTTCCCAACTTACTTTCCTCATTGTCCAAGCTTGTTAAAACATGCAGTGTTGACATGCCTTTGTAGGTCACTTTGGGCACCTTCACCATTTCCTCCAAAACATCAATATCCTTTGTTATATCTACAATGCTTGCAACTAGACTTTCCTCCACTTGAGGGCTTAACATTGGCTTGTGATATGTTAGGGCTACAATTTACAAAAGCACAAATGAAATTGCTAATGATGCACAAGAAACAAGACAATGAAACCAAGTGGCCCATTATCTTCCCCATGGATGAATGATTTCATATGGATGAATGTCATTTTTGCATGGGTGAATTTAATTTATGATTTGGATAAAATAAATAAATGTTTGGATGAAATTCATCCATGATTGGAAGATAAATAAATTCAAAATTATTTATGTCCATCTTCATTTGTCATCCAAGTATTAATATTTCAAACTTGAATGTCATTTAATAATGATGGATAATGAAATTATGTTAACAGGGAAATATATGATGATGGGACTAAAATAATTTTTAAATTAAAAAAATCATTTTCATGAATAATGTTAAGCAATTCAATAAATAATGTCATGGAATGAGTGTCAACCCCCCCCCCCCCCCCCCCCCCCC
>Ga0116227_10007425_pt1 | contig 21401 bp, 20 predicted proteins | sample S1TSphgellanicum_FD_89693 | JGI IMG/M metagenome (GOLD analysis project Ga0116227, IMG submission 89693) | Host-associated microbial communities from peat moss isolated from Minnesota, USA - S1T2_Fb - Sphagnum magellanicum MG | ecosystem: Host-associated > Plants > Peat moss > Unclassified...
ACTTCGTTTCGGAAATCTTTCGGGTTGGCGATCCCGGCAGGTTTTTCGATCTTGGTCAGCTCTCCGTTCAGCAGCTCACGGTTCAGCATCTGCCCGGTATCGGGATCCTTGAAATCCTGATCCTCGATCCATGCATCGGCATAGTCGAGATAGCGGTCGAACAGATTCTGCCCGTAATCGCCGTAGCTCTCCAGATACGCTTTCTGCACTTCATTGCCGATGAATTCAGCGTAACGCGCGGCCAATTCGGATTTTATCGTCGCCAGATAGGCGCTTTCGGTCTCCGGCGGGAATTGTTCGCGCTTGATCGCCTGCTCCAGCACATACATCAGATGTACCGGGTCCGCCGCCACCTCGTCGGAGGAATGGTTGAAGGTGGCGGAGAGCACCTTATAGGCGAATCGGGTGGAGACGCCGTCCATGCCTTCATCGACACCGGCGGTATCCCGGTATTCCTGCATGGTGCGTACTTTGGGGTCGGTTTCGCGGATATTCTCGCCGTCATAGACACGCATCTTCGCGAAGGGGCGGGAATTGGCGTGCGGTTTCAGCCGCGACAGCACGGCGAACCGCGCCAGCATTTCCAGCGTGTGCGGCGCGCAGGGCGCCTCTGCCAGGGCGGAACTGCTGATCAGCTTCTGGTAGATCTTCGCTTCCTCGGTCACCCGCAGGCAGTATGGCACCTTCACCACACACACGCGATCGAGAAAGGCTTCGTTGGTCCGGTTGTTCCTGAAACTCTGCCACTCGGCCTCGTTGGAATGGGCCAGCAGGATGCCGCCGAAGGGGATGGCGCCGATATTTTCGGTGCCCAGGTAATTGCCTTCCTGCGTGGCTGTCAGCAACGGATGCAGCATCTTGATCGGCGCCTTGAACATCTCGACGAATTCGAGAATGCCCTGGTTGGCGCGATTCAAGCCGCCGGAGAATCCATAGGCGTCGGGGTCGTTCTGGCTGAACATCTCCAGCTTGCGGATATCCACCTTGCCGACCAGGGCGGAAATATCCTGGTTGTTGTCGTCTCCAGGTTCGGTCTTGGCCACAGCGATCTGCCGGCGGCGCGATGGGTAGAGCTTGACCACCCGGAACCGCTCCAGATCGCCATCCCACTCGTCCAGCCGCTTCAGCGCCCAGGGGCTGGCGACGCCGGTGAGGATGCGGCGCGGTATGCCGTATTTTTCCGCCAGCGGCCCTGCCATGGTCTCCGGGTCGAACAGCCCGAGCGGGCTTTCAAATACCGGGCTGATCTCGCTGCCGGCCTTGAGCACATAAATGGGCTGCAGCTCCATCAGCGCCTTCAGCCGTTCCCCGAGTGAGGATTTGCCGCCGCCAACCGGCCCGAGCAGATACAGAACCTGCTTGCGCTCCTCCAGGCCCTGGGCGGCGTGGCGGAAGAAACCGACGATGCGCTCGATCGTCTCCTCCATGCCGTGGAATTCGGAAAAGGCCGGGTAGATGCGCACGGTACGGTTGAGAAAGATGCGGCCGAGCCGGGGGGTGCGCGACGTATCCACCAATTCTGGCTCGCCGATCGCCTTCAGCATCCGTTCGGCCGGGCTGGCGTAGCAGCCGGGATCATCCCGGCAGGCAACCAGGTAGTCCGCAAGGCTCATTTCCACCTCGCGCCGCTGATCGCGCAGGGCGGTATGCAGGGCAAATACACTATCGGTCTGAGGCATCACGATACTCCATGAGGAGCCGGGCCGACGAAGAGTGCGTCTGGTCAGGCTACCAGCAGATCCACGCGTAATTCCAGTTGGGCGGCCTTTTTACCCGTTCAAGAAAAAGCCTCCCTTCTGGCCAGCGCTCACGCTACCTTGGTCTCGGCCTGCGATGCGAGCGCAATCCGCAAACTCGGCCAAGCAACTTGCGTACCCCCGTTCGCCGTTGCCAGAGAGACGCAGTATTCGCCTTGGATATATCGAGTCTGGCGCTGTGCGTGCGCCCCCTCGCTGTCCGATTGCAGGACCCTCACATAGAGAGTGCGAGTCAAACGTTGCAGATGCCTAAATGGCGCAACACGAATTGTATCGTCGCCGGAGTCGGGTGGCGCATGGCGCGGTGGCCTGTCAGGTGACGGCGGCTCTGGCCTGGAATCGGGGATCTTGCCAAACGCTGGTGGTCATCACCTGCCTGAGGAGCGCGACCGCATCCCAGATTTCGCTAAAACCCAGATAAAGCGGGGTGAAGCCGAAGCGCAGGATGTCGGGGGCGCGGAAATCGCCGATCACGCCGCCGGCGATCAGTGCCTGCATGATCGGCCAGGCATGGCCATGGCTGAGGCATACCTGGCTGCCGCGCTGGTCATCGTCGGGCGGCGACTCCAGGGCGAAGCCGAACCCGTCCAGTTCCTGGGCAATAAGGGCGGCGAACAGGCGGGTTTGTGCCAGGGATTTCCGCCGGATATCCGCCATATCGGCTTCCAGCAGCAGATCGACCCCAACCTCCAGCGCCGCCAGGCTGATCACCGGCGGGGTGCCCACGGCGGCGCGGGTAATGCCCTGGGCCGGGCGATAGGTTGGCTCGAAGGCGAACGGGCTGGCATGGCCGAACCAGCCGGACAAAGGCGGCGATGCCAGATCGTGCAGGCGCTCGGCCATATAGAGGAACGCCGGCGCGCCGGGCCCGCCATTGAGGTATTTATAACCGCAGCCGACCGCGAGATCGGCGTTCGACTCAGCCAGCGAGACGGGCAGGGCGCCGGCGGAATGGGCCAGATCCCATAGCATGATCGCGCCCGCCGCGTGGGCTTTGGCGGTGATTGCGCCCATCTCCCAGAGCCGGCCGGTGCGGTAATTCACGTGGGTGAGCATGACCACGGCGGTGCCGCTGCCGATGGCGGCTTCGATCTGCGCCGCCGGCGCCAGGCGCAATTCATGGCCCTGGCCAAGCAGGTCGGCCAGGCCTTCAGCCATATAGAGATCGGTGGGAAAATTATCGGGTTCCGAGAGGATCACCCGGCGACCCGGCCTTAGCCGGAGGCCGACGGCGAGCATTTTGAACAGATTCACGCTGGTGGAATCGGCGACCAGCGTTTCGCCCGGCCGCGCGCCGATCAGCCTGCCGATCTTCTCGCCGATTCGCTGCTGCAGATCGATCCAGCCATGGGTATTCCAGCTGCGGATCAGGCCGTCGCCCCATTCCCGCTCGACCACCTGGCGGACCCGCGCGGGGGTGGCTTTCGGCATGGCGCCGAGCGAATTGCCATCCAGGTAGATGATGCCCTCCGGCAGCACGAAACGGTCGCGAAACCGGCGGAGTGGATCGGTGGCGTCCAGCGCCAGGCAATTGGCCCGGGTGATGTGCGCGCCCATCAGCCCGCCGCGAACCGGGCGAAATCCTGAGCGATGGCTTCGTAGATATGGCGCTTGAACGGCACCACCAGCTTGGGCAGCTCGGAGAGCGCGGCCCAGCGCCAGGCGGTGAATTCCGGATGTGCGTCACGGTCCAGCGCAATGTCCGACTCGGCGCCGAGGAAGCGGAGGGCGAACCATTTTTGCCGCTGGCCCTTGTAGCGGCCGCGGAAGGCGGAGGCAGCCACTGCTTCCGGCAGGTCATAGGTCAGCCATTCGCTGTGTTCGCCGATGATGGTGGCGTTGTTGGTGCCGATTTCCTCCAGCAACTCGCGCATCACCGCCGCAGCAGGGTCTTCGCCAGCATCGATGCCGCCCTGTGGCATTTGCCAGCTATCCGCCGCTCCATCCGGCAGACCGGCGCGGCGGCCGATGAATACCTGGCCCTCGGCGTTGAACAGGGCGGCGCCGACATTAAGGCGATAGGCGGGGTCGGTCATGGCGGTGCTTCCTGGGCAAGGGCGCGCGGCGGCGGGATGGCGGTGAGCGGTGCCAGAACCAGGCCGCGCGCGGCCAGCCCGTTGGCCCAGACGGCCAGCCGCTCCAGCAGCACCGGGCGCGGCGGCCCTGCCAGGCCGATCGCCGAGCCATGCTCGGCGGCGAGTTTTTCCAGCGTGGCCAGCGAGGTGTCGATGGTCTCGGCGGTGGCGGGGGAGTCGGGTGCGCGGGCGCGATCGATCACCAGGTCGGCGACGCGAGAGAGCCCCTGGGCGGCCGCTTCATCTTCGGGCGGCGGCGCGCCAGGCCGAGGGTCGAGATAGAGCAGGCCGCGATGGGCGATGGCGGACATCACGTCGCCATAGGCCTGCCGGCTGGCGGCGAAACGTTCGCCCGCCATGCCGTCGGACGCGCCGGTGGCGCCGACGCAGCCTTGCACGTTCGATAGCGACCAATCGAGATTTTCCCGGTTGCGCTCCGGGTCGCCGCCGGTGAGCAGGGATTTGACGCCTTCCTCCACGGCGGGAAAGCCGGAGGGCTCCATCGGGATGGAGACCAGGCATTCGCGGCCCTGGCGGCGTGCCGCCAGGGCCAGCCTGGCGGCGTCGGTCGCGGTGGCATAGGCGGAGAAGGCGATATCGATGGCGATCGGCAGGGTATTCAGCACCTGTTGGCTGATGGCGTTGTCCAGACCGATGCCATCGATCACCACGGCAATGCGGGGATGGCGCTCGGCCTGATCGAAATGGGCGGCATAGAGCTGGGCTGCGGTGGTGCCGCTATCGGAAATGCGCGGCAGCACGCGGTCGGTGAGATCGATCGCGGCTTCCTGCAGCGCCGGGTCGGGCTCGGCGATCGCGTTGGGGTTTGGCGGCGGGATGGCGGCGGCCACCGGCGGTGGTGGTGGTGTTGCCGGTCTGATCGGGCGGGCCGCCTGGGTTTGCGGTGGCGTTGCGGGCAAGCCAGGCGGTGGCCCGAGAAATTGCAGGGTGGCGGCGGCAGCCGCGAGCAAGGCCAGGGTGACTGCCCAGAAGATGAGGAGCGGACGGAAGCTGGTCATTCAGGCTGGGCTGGCCGCGCATCATCGGGGTCGCCGCTCGCCCCGGATTTTATCCGGGCTACGGGTTCCCCTCCGCCCGCAGGCGGGTGGAGGGGGGATAGTGTCGACTCAGCGGGAGGCATGCCGTTGGGCGGACATATCCTTCACCACCGTAAGGCCTTGTTGCAGCTGATAATCGGTGTTCGGGTTGGCCAGATCGAATTTCGGCCAGCTGGTGGGGGGCTTCTGGTCGATCTGTTTGGCCTGGGGCGGGATGTCGTCGCGCGGGGCGGGCGGCTTGGTGGGGGCGCTGCCGCCTTCGTTTTTCAGCGCGTGGTTCAGATCGGCTTCGCGATCGGGCAAATAATGCACCTCGTCCTCGCGGGATTCCTGAACCTCGATATCCGGCGAAATGCCGAGACCTTGGATGGAGCGGCCGGAGGGCGTGTAGTAGCGCGCGGTGGTGAGGCGGATGGCGCCGTCATTGCCCATGGGAATGACGGTCTGCACCGAGCCTTTGCCGAAGCTGCGGGTGCCGACGATGATGCCGCGATGGTGATCTTGCAGCGCGCCGGCGACGATTTCGCTGGCCGAAGCGGAACCGCCATTGATCAGCACGACGAGCGGCAGGCCATCGATCAGGTCGGTCCCCTTGGCATCCCAGCGCTGGCTATCTTCCGGATGGCGGGCGCGGGTGGAGACAATTTCGCCGTCCGGGATGAAATCTTCGCAAACATCGACTGCCTGATCGAGCAGGCCGCCAGGATTGTTGCGCAGGTCGAACACCACGCCCTTCAGCGCGCCATGGCTCTGCTCCTTCAGCTTGGCGATCGCTTCCCGCAGTTTCGGGTCGCTCTCCTCGTTGAAGCTGGACATGCGGATATAGCCGATATCGCCATAGAGCGCCGATTTCACCACCTGGATGTGGATCACCTCGCGGGTCATCACCACGTCGATAGGCTTGTCGATATGCTCGCGCTTGACGTTCAGCGTGATTGTGCTGCCCGGGGCGCCGCGCATGCGGTCCACCGCATCGTTCAATGAGAGGCCTTCGACGGATTTGCCGTCGAGAGAGAGGATCAGGTCGCCGGCCTTCATGCCGGCGCGGGCGGCCGGCGTGTCGTCGATCGGGCTGATCACCTTGACCAGGCCGTTATCGGACGTCACTTCCAGGCCAAGGCCGCCGAACTCGCCCTTGGTGGTGATCTGCATGTCGCGATACTGCTTGGCGTCCATGTAGCTGCTATGCGGATCGAGGCCGGTGAGCATGCCGTTCAGCGCGTTGTCCACCAGATCGCGGTCTTTCACCGGGGCGACGTAATCCGCGCGGACCTTTTCGAACACTTCGCCGAACAGGGTGAGCAGATGGTAGGTATCTTGCGGGCCTTCCTCGGCATCATCGGCCCAGGCCTGGGTAAAGCCGGGGGCAATGTGCAGGCGATGCAAAGCCGGGCCGGTGCCGATGCCCACCGCGAAAGCGGCGCCGAGGAGAAGGCCGGTGCGAAGTTTCATTCCACTATCCTTATGGCGCCCAATCCCGGTCATATGGGGTCGGGGCGCTTCTTGCAGTATCTGTCGGTCGATTAAAGCCTAGAGCGGGTTCAGCCTGGCTGTAAAATCCTGCAGCACCCGTCCACCCGCTCCGGCCGATGTTTTGGCGAGCATTTTAATCAGCCTTTCCGCACCAAATTCCCGCCCCGCGATTCCGGTCAGGCTGATAATGGTCTAACCCCGCGTGTTCAGGAAGGGCGCAGGGTCCACTGGCTGGCCGTGATAGCGCAATTCTACGTACAAGCTATGTCCGCTGCCAGGCTTGGCGTCGAGCCCTGGCATGCGGCCGACCGGCTCGCCTGCGCGCACCGAATGGCCTGGGGCGGCATCGATCCTGCCGAGGCCGGCCAGAACAAAGTCGTAATCGCCGCCGCATTCCAGAATGACCAGCTGGCCGTAGCTGCGGAACGGCGCGGCGAAGGCGATTCGGCCGGTGCAGGGGCTGGCGACATAGGCGGCGGGCGCGGCGCTGAAGGTGATGCCGGTGGCGGGCCCATCCTCGGCCGGGGCGCCGAAGGCGCGGAGCATGGCGCCGGCGACCGGTGCGACCATGCGGCCGGGTGCGGCGGAGAGGGCAGGGCGGGTGACGGCGGCCATTTTGGCGCGCGCCGCCTGGGCCGCGCCGGTTTGTTTGCGGCTTTCGGCCGCCCGCGCCTCCTTTTCGGCCTTGGCGGCCTCCTTCGCCTGCGCCGCATCCATGGCGGCGATGGCGCCGCGCAGGGTTTCCGCCTGGGCAGAGGCGGCGGCGACAAGCTGCGCCGCTTGCCGGCCGGCCCGCTCGGCATCCGAGACATTTTCGTTGGACTGGGCGATTTCGGCCTCCAGCCTGGCTTCGGCCTTGGCCTGGGCGTCACGCGCCGTCGCCACAGCCTGCGCCTGCTGGGCGGCGGCGGCGGCAAGCCGGGCGGCCTGGTCGGATTGCGCGCGAAATTCGGCCGCTTCCTGGTTCAGCGTGGTGGCCAGGCCACGGGTGATGAGCAGCCCCTCCAGCGCCTGATCGGCGGGGGCGGGCACGGCGAGCACGGTTTCCGAAGGCGTGCGGGCAAGGCGCAGGATCAGCGGCAGCAGGGCGGAAAAGGCGGCCGCCCGCGCGCTGAGCGCGGTTTCTGCCTGCTGTTCCGCCAGCCGTGCCAGAGTCAGCTTCACTGTGCCGGCCAGCATGTCCTGCTCCAGCACTCTGAGCGCTGCCGCATCCTGCACAAGCTGGTCGGCCAGGCGGGCGGATTGCGCCTGGGCCGCTTGCGCGGCGCGTATCGCGGTTTCCTGAGTGTGTTGTTGCTGGCTACGCAGCTCTTCGGCCTGCTGCAGGCGGCGCGCGGCATCGGTGCGTGGTGATGCAGATGCCGGGTGAGAGAAGCAGAGCACAAGCAGGAGGCAGCACGGGTGAAACCCGCGCATGACGGAAATACGCCTGATATATGGAAGGGCTATCGCATTTGCCGCTTGGGTGCCCCCCTCATCCAACCCTCTCCCCCCGAAACCGTGTGGGGAGGGTTAGAGGCGGGAGTGCCCTGGCTTGGCTCAAAGCTTCAACAACATCGAGTCGCGCACGGAATCGTCGCCGCGCAATTCGTTGGTGGAGACCGGGCTGCGGAACGCCAGATGCTCCCATTTGCGCCACTGGTAGCCGGCGTGGAACATGAAAGCCAGTAAGCCGAGGAACAGTATCACGCTGATCACTTTGTTCTCCCTTCATGCCTATACGTAAATCTTAACCGACCAGCGACCCGCCCGTCATCTCCTCCGGTTTGGGGAGGCCCATCAGATCGAGCAGCGTCGGGGCGAGATCCGCAAGGCGTCCATTATGCAAGGCTGCACCGAGTCTGCCGCTGAGAAAAACCGGAACCGGGTTGGTGGTGTGGGCGGTATGCGGGCCGCCGGTGAGCGGATCGCGCATCAGCTCGCAATTGCCGTGATCGGCCGTAACCAGCAGGGCGCCGCCCGCGCGTTCGATGGCCGCGGCGATCCGGCCGAGGCCGGTATCTACTGTTTCCACCGCAGTTACCGCGGCTTGAAGGCTGCCAGTATGGCCCACCATGTCGGGATTGGCATAGTTCATCACGATCAGGTCGTATTTGCCGGACTCTATTGCGGCAACTGCCTTGTCGGTCAGTTCCGGCGCCGACATTTCCGGCCGCAGATCGTACGTGGCGACTTTTGGCGAGGCGACCATGATGCGGTCTTCGCCCGGATAGGGCGTCTCCTCGCCGCCATTGAGGAAATAGGTGACGTGCGGATATTTTTCGGTCTCCGCCATGCGCAATTGGCTGCGCCCGGCGGCAGCGACCACTTCGCCCAAGATATTGGTCAGCGGCACCGGGGCGAACAGCGCATCCATCTGCCCGGCCAGCGCCTCACTATACTGTGTCATGCCGGCAATGGCGGCGAACTGGATGCGGTCAGGGCGGGGGAAGCCGTCGAACTGGTCGTCGATCAGGGCGGCGAGGATTTCGCGCACCCGGTCGCTGCGGAAGTTGAAGCACAGCAGCACGTCACCATCGCGCATGCCTTGATAAGGGCCGATCACCGAGGGGTTTAAAAATTCGTCGGTGACGCCCTGGGCGTAGCCGGCTTCGATCGCGTCCGACGCGGTGGCGAAACGGTCGGCCTCCGCCAGCGCCATGGCCCGCCAGGCGCGGGCGACGCGCTCCCAGCGATGATCGCGGTCCATGGCGTAATAGCGGCCGCTGAGTGTGGCGATTACTGCCGTTTGCGGCAGGGCTTGTTCCACCTCGGCGAGGAATGCCGGCGCGGTGCGCGGGCCGGTGTCGCGGCCATCGGTGAAGACATGCAGGGCCACCGGCACCGCGGCCTCGGCGAGGATGCGGGCCAGGGCGATGGCATGATCCTGGTGGGCATGCACGCCGCCATCGGAAACCAGGCCGAATAAATGGCAGGTTCCGCCGCTGCGCTGTGCGGCGCCGATCAATTTGGTCAAACCGGGGGTTTTGGCCAGGCTGCCATCGCATATGGCGGCGCCGATGCGGGCGAGCTCCTGACGCACCACGCGGCCGGCGCCGATATTGAGATGGCCGACTTCCGAATTGCCCATCTGCCCGTCCGGCAGGCCGACATCGTCGCCGCTGGTACGCAGGAAGGCGCGGGGGCCGGCGGCCCAAAGCCGGTCGAAATGCGGGGTGCGGGCCTGAGCGACCGCGTTGTCCGCCTGCTCCTCGCGCCAGCCGAAACCATCCAGGATCAGCAGCATGACGGGGCGGGGGGTTGGCATCTTCCGGGCTCCTTTTGGTGTCAGGCATCGTCGGCAAGCCGACAAAGATGCCGCCTCAAACAAAGGCCAAGGGCCCGTTCGACCCCGCAACCCGCGTCGATTAATGTCGCACGGGCCCTTAGTCGCCCGAATTGGAGTCGGCGGCTGGTCTCGTCATATGGCGGATATGGGAGTCGAAGCGCGCCTGGAAATCGGCATAGTGATCGCGGTGGCCATGCGCGGCATGGGCCAAGGCCTCATGCGGGGTCATTTGTATTTGCGCCACCTGGGCATTGGCCGCCAGAGCCGGGCCGATGGTGATCACATAGGGGTCGGTGCTGACCGGGGCTTGCGCGATGCCCGGCGGCAGGGCGTTGCCGGTGGCAAGGGCGCTGCCGGTTCCCATGAGCCAGCCAATGGCGCGGGCGCAATATTGGCTGGAAAGCGGCGTCATCACCTCTTCGGCCAGGCCGGCGCGATATTTCATCAGCGCGCGGCAGACATTGCCATCGCTGAGCGCCCAGGCGCGGCTGAGATACTGCACGGCCAGATGGATGTTGATGGAGGGCTCGAATAATTCGCCCAGCGAGCCATGGAAGCCGAGCGAGGCGGCGGTCGCGGGCAGGATCTGCATGATGCCGACCTCGCCGGAACTGCCAATGGCGTTGGGCCGGTAGCCGGTTTCGACCATCGCCACCGCATCCGCCAGCTCCGGCGGCACACCCGCTTGGGCTGCTTCCTGCATCACCTGGGCCATGAAAAACGCCCGGTCTCCATCCACGCCCGGCATCGAGGCATAGGCGGGGGCGGTGCAGAAAAGGCTAAGGGCGATGAGCCGGCGCATGGGATGCTGGATGCGGGAAGCGAACGGAAATATCAACCTTTAACACAACCTCAGGGCGTGACGCCGGCGATTTTCTCAAAAAAGGCAACTGCGCCGAGGCGCCCCGGTCCCCCGCGCGGACATTGATGTTTTGTGGGCCATCACATCAGCGTCATAACTACAATCATAGGTTGTGGTTGAGCTATCCGCTCCGGTAAGGCATGGTCGGATAGTTCACAGAGCCGGATGCCATTGAGAGCGCATGATGGATCGATGGCATAGGAGTGATGTGATCTCACCCAGTGACGACCACGCCATGCCGGCCGTTCTGCGCACCCGGGCGAGGGGATGCGCCGCCTGCCAGGATGCATCGGCCCTGTTTGCGTTCAGCATGGCGTTTCAGCCGATCGTCGACATCCAGGCAAGCCGCATCGATGCCTATGAGGCCCTGGTAAGGGGCCCGGCCGGCGAAAGCGCGGCCCACGTCCTGGCCCAGCTCACCCCGCAAAACACCTATGGTTTCGATCAGGCGTGCCGGGTGAAAGCCATCGAACTGGCGGCGCGGCTGGGATTGAACCGGCAGCTCAGCATCAATTTTCTGCCCAATTCGGTCTATGAGCCGCGCGCATGTATACAGACGACATTGCGCGCAGCGGACCGAACAGGGTTTCCGCGCGACCTGCTGACCTTCGAGATATTGGAATCGGAGAGAATTGCCGACACTGGGCATCTGCTTGCCATTATCCGGGAATATCGCCGGCACGGCTTCAAGATTGCGCTGGACGATTTCGGCACCGGGTATTCAGGGCTGGCCCGCCTGGCGGAACTGCGGCCGGACATTGTGAAAGTCGATCGTATCCTGGTGCAGGATTGTGACAGGGACGATGCCAGGCTTGCCATCATCGCCGGCATTATTACGATTGGCACGGCGATCGATGTGAAAGTCGTGCTTGAGGGCGTGGAGCGCGCCGGCGAAGTGGATGCCTTGCGATCGGTCGGCGGGCGCTTCATCCAGGGGTTTTATTTCGCCAGGCCAGCATTCGAAGCGGTTGTGCGGGACGCCGACATCGCTTGGGGTGAGCCGCTCGATCGATAAGGCCGCGGACTGATACGAACCCGCATTCGGGCTTAAAGCGGCTTCGGCCTGAAGGACTGGGCCGTTTCCAGTCAGGCTGATAACGCCCTAAGCCGCCGCGCTCTGGCGTTTGGGTGCGCCGAGCGAGTGCGCCACGGCGGCCACGACGTGATTGACCGAAATGTCCCAGGAGGTGCGGTGAAATGCCAGGTCCAGCTCGTGCCATGGCCGGCTGGCGCGGCCGAGAACGCAATCGTAATGAAGGTCCATCAGCGCCGCGAGGTTGCGAAAACTCCAGTCGCAATAGGCATCCATCAGCAATTCGACGATCAGGCAGCCAGGCCGGCAAAAGCCCAGATTGGTCAGCCCAGAGCCGTGCGGCGACACAATCGCCTCTGCCTGGCGGAACAGCCGGGCCTGGTCGGCCAAGCTCAGCGCCTCCAGCCGAACCGGCGCGAAGCCCAGTTCGGCGAGGGCGCCGATCACCTCCGCCTCATTGCGAAGCGGACGAATGCCTGAACCCCGATGGTCGATATAGAGGCGCCTCGGCAGCCTTGCCGGCGATGGCGCGATATTCACCGAGATGCGCCGGAAGAACTCGGCCAGGCATGGATGGTAAGCCGCCTCGCCGCACACCGATAGCGGCAACACCAGCGTCTCCACCCGGAACGTCTCGGCCTGGCCGACGTGGCGCACCGCCAGGCTTGGCAGCAAATCGAGCAATGCAAGCGCTTCTGCCTGCGCGGCGCTACCGGCGGGTACAAGAAGGCTCTGCGCCGCCACCAGGTAATTATCCGGCACCGACACCAGCCGGGCCAGGCCGCCGAGCATCGCGTGGCGGTAATCGGCATGGCCGGCGGCGAGCAGGGAAATATGAGTGCCAGGAAGGCTGGTGACCTCGCCAAGCGGCAAGGCGATGCCACGCACCAGGGCGCGATAACGATGGTCGCGCGGGTTCGTATGGGCGAGCGTCTCGGCAATCACGGTGTCGCCCACCGCCAGGATACCGGCCGAGGAATGCACCAGCACATCGCGCAAAACGAACAAGGGCGGCGCGAAACTATCGTAATATTGAGACGACCAGAGCCCCGGCTCCGGCAATTCCCGCACCGGCCACAGCTCGAAAAAATGCCGCCCCGTCGGCAAAGGCGGGACAATAATCCTTGCGGGACCAAGGGAGTGGACGTGCTGCACCGATGAGGATACGGCCTGACTCCCGGTGACGAACGCCGCGACGGAGCGCTGGCGAAAGACCGTTTCCGCTAAAAAACCCATCAGGGTTCCCGCCAGACGATCATTTTTGTGCCTCCTTGCACCTTCTGCGCGAGTATAAGGTCCTCGTGCACGCCGGTTTCAAGTCGTCCGCTCTCCGAAACAAGGAGGGTTGAGGGAACAATCCAGCCCGCCTTCCGCAAGGCGCCAACCGCCAGCGGCAGCAGCCCCCGCTCATAAGGCGGGTCCAGAAACACGATCGTCTGGCCGGTTCCCGGTGGCGGCCGCAACGTGTCAGCGGCCAGGATTCGTGCCCGATCGCCCAGCTTGCAGGAGGCGACATTCGCCCGCAAAGCCGCCAAGGCCAGCCGATCGGTTTCGATGAAGGTCGCGTTCTCTGCCCCGCGTGACAGCGCCTCCAGCCCCAGGGCGCCGGTGCCGGCAAAGGCATCCAGCACTGAGGCGCCCTCGATCAGCGCCCGGCCGCCCCATGGGGCGTGCATCAGCATGTCGAACAAGGTCTGGCGCAGCCGTTGCGCGGTGGGCCGCGTCGCCTGGCCGTCCGGTGCCACGAGGATTTTTCCGCGCAGGCTGCCGGCTATGATGCGCATACGGATACCAGTGGCATCAAGCCGCGCCGGGCTCCTGCGGCAGTTGCTCCCTCAGCACCTTTGGCGGCACTTCGGCGATCGCGCCGCGTTCCAGATTGCCAAGCTGGAACGGGCCATAGGCAATCCGGATCAGCCGCGTGACTGAAAGGTTCAGATACGCCATCACCCGGCGGATTTCGCGGTTGCGGCCCTCGCGCAGGCTCACCGTCAGCCAGGCATTGGTGCCCTTCCGGCTATCCAGCCCCGCCTCGATCCCGGCATAGCGTGTGCCGTCGATCACCAGGCCGCGCGCCAGATCGGCAAGGGCGGCGGGCTCGATATCGCCATGCACCCGCACCCGGTAGCGGCGTATCCAGCCATTCGAGGGCAATTCCAGCTGGCGCGCCAGCGCACCGTCATTGGTCAGCAGCAGCAGGCCTTCGCTGTTCAAGTCGAGCCTCCCGACACTCACCATCCGCGGCATCTCCGCCGGCATCTTCTGAAACACCGTCGGCCGGCCTTCCGGGTCTTTATGCGTGGTCATCAGCCCATCTGGCTTGTGGTAGCGCCATAGCCGCGCGCGGGCAGGGGCATCGATCACCTGCGCATTGACCTGAACGATGTCGCCCGGTGTCACGAAGGTGGCGGGATGGCTGACTTTCTCGCCGTTCAGCGCCACCTTGCCCTCGGCGATCATCTTCTCCGCGTCCCGCCGGCTCGCGACCCCAGCGCGTGCCAGCCATTTGGCGATGCGGTCGCCCTCTTTCGGGGTGCCGGCTTCGGCCTGGGGGTTAGTCTCGGTCACCTGGCGGCCTCGATCAGCGCATGGAAAATCAGCGAATCGCCTGGGTCGATCAGAAATTCCGGGTGCCATTGCACGCCCAGGCAGAACCGGCGGCTCGGGTCCTCGATGCCTTCGATCACCCCGTCCGGTGCCACCGCGTTCACCCGCACGCCCGCACCGGGTGCGCGCACCGCTTGGTGATGCGAGGTGTTCACCTGCATCGACTCCGTGCCGACAATCCGGTGCAGCTGCGTGCCATGGACAACCCTTATGCTATGTCCAGGCTCATGCCGCGGATTGGCCTGCTCATGCGGCAGGGCATCCGGCAGGGCATCCGGAATATGCTGGATCAGCGTGCCGCCAAGAGCCACCGCCAGAAGCTGCTCGCCGCCGCAAATGCCCAGGATCGGCATGTCGCGCGCCAGTGCGCCGTCCAGCAGGGCGCGTTCTGCCGCTGTCCGGCCGGATTTCAGAATCACCGTCGCATGCGTCTCGGCCTCGCCGTAAGACTCCGGATCGACGTCGAACGCCCCGCCGGTGATCACCAGCGCATCGATCAGGTCCAGATAGGCCGGCGCCAGGGCGGCATGATGGGGCAGGGGGATGGGCACGCCGCCGCAAGCCGCGATAGAATCGGCGTAATTGGTGCGCAGCGCATACCAGGGATAGACCGAGTAGCCGCCCGGCGATTCGGAATCCAGCGTGATGCCGATGATCGGTTTCTTGGTGTCTGCCATGGAGGGAGTGGTACTTGGCCCGGCCGCTTCTGGACAGGGTGAAAAACCAAACCGGCCAGGCGCCGATGGCGCTGGCGCTGGACCAGGCGCGCCTGGCTTCCGGCCGCGGTGAGGTTCCGGTGGGCGCCATCATCACCGGGCCGGACGGCGCGGTGCTGGCCGCCGCCGGCAACCAGACGGAAGCTGATCACGATCCCTCCGCCCATGCGGAGCTTCTTGCCATGCGGCAGGCCGCCAAACGTCTCGGAACGACACGGCTAACCCATTGTGATCTCTGGGTAACCCTGGAGCCATGCCCGATGTGCGCCGGCGCTGCCAGCCTGTTTCGCATCCGCAGGCTGGTGTTTGCCGCCTATGATCCCAAGGGTGGAGGGGTGGAGCACGGCCCCCGACTGTTCCAGGCGCCAGGCTGCCTGCATGTGCCGGAGGTGATCGGCGGCGTGCGGGAGAGCGAAAGCGGCGACCTGCTAAAGGCGTTCTTTCGCGCGAAACGGTGACACACGCGGCGGCTCCGCCACTGGCGCCTCGGCGAGTCGCCGCGTCATGCTGGCCGCACCTGCAGCGGCCAGAACGAAAGCGAGCAGCCAATGCCCGGTTGCATCCGGCCCCTCGTGCCAGACCAGCACCAGGAATAGTAGCGTCACCACCAGCATCAGCCCGCGCGCCGGCAGGCCGCGCCCGGATGCGATAATGCACAAGGCGAAAAACACGCCGAAACAGGCAATCGCCAGCGCCCTGACGATGTCATAGGCCCGCGCGCCCGCATCCAGCAGGGCAGTTTGCAGGAGATCGGCCAGTGCATCGGCGCCGGTGAACAGATGATGGAGAAACTGGTCCGGCCCAACCACGTAAACCAGCGCGGCCAATGCCAAGCCCGATGCCCAGACAATGCCGATCGTTCTGTCCCTCATGCGGTCCCCGCGGTCATCCGTTCGGATGCTGGTGTGAAGCGGCGCCGCGCGCAAGCGGCACCACACGAAACCGTGATGCTTTACCAGCGCGAAATAATGCACGCAGAAGTTGCAACGAGCGTGACAATTAGCCTTTGCCGTGCAATGCTGTTGAAGCTCACAGCGCGAGGAAGCTCACCCAACCTACGACCCATTATTGCCTGAGGTCGTTCAACCGAAGATCAGCGTCATTCCACCACCGGCCTGCGCTCGCGTTTCGAGCCGATTAATCTCTGCTTAGCAACCTCTGTTTAGCTTGGGGCGGCCTCACCGTCGCATCGGCACCAAAGACGATTGGCAAACAATGAACAGCTCATTTCCAACCGGCATACTCGGCTTTCTCGGCTACATGAACACCGCCCATCCGGGGGTGCATGCCGATCTCATTATGTGTGTGCTCGCAGTACTCGGCCTGGTGTGGCTGCCGGTGGCGGTGCAACTCGCCAGGCAGATGCCCAAGCTGATCCAGCCCCGCCATACCGCCGAGCTGGAACAGTTTCGCAGTGCCAGGCGAGACCAGCTGACCTCGCTGCCCAATCGCACCAGCTTCAGCGAAGCCCTGGCCACCCGCCTGCAGTCCGGCACCAGCACGGCGCTTATCCTGATCGACCTGGATGGCTTCAAATCGATCAACACCGTTCATGGTCACCGCCTGGGCGACGAGTTGCTGGTCGCTGTCTCTGGCCGGCTGCGCCAGTTGCTGCCGGGCGTGGACCAGATCGCGCGGCTTGGTGGCAATGAATTCGGCATCCTGCTCAGCGCCGTCCACGGGCGTGACAGCATTGAAGGCGCCGCCCTGAACATCCTGCGCACCCTGATGGCGCCGGTGCTCGCCGGCACCCGCATGGTGGAGTGCAGCGTCAGTATCGGCATGGCCCTGCTGCCCGAGCATGCGCTGGATGCCGATAACGCGTTTCGCGCCGCCTATGCCGCACTGGACGACGTGAAGAAGGCCGGCGGCGGCGGCTTCCGCTTTTTCAATCCAAAGCGTGACGAGGCGGCGGTGCTGCGCGGCGTGATGAAAGAGGAACTGCGCAACGCCATCCCTGAGGGCCAGATCATCCCGTATTACCAGCCGATCGTCGATCTGCAGACCGGCGATATGATCGGCCTGGAAGTGCTGGCGCGCTGGAATCACCCGACACGCGGTCTGCTATTGCCAGAACTGTTCATCCCGTTGGCCGAGGAGATGGATCTGGCCGGCCAGATCACCCAGTCGCTGATGCGTCGCGTGACGCGCGATTCGCGCGACTGGCCGGCCCGGCTCTATTTTGCACTGAATGTCTCGCCTGGGCAGTTGCGCGAGCTAATCGGCTTGGTACGCAATCCGCCGGTCTGGCAGGAGGGCGAAATCGACCCGCGCCGCCTGGAGATCGAGGTCACCGAGAGCGCCCTTATCGAAGACCTCGATCTGGCGCGTGAGATGATGATGCTGATGCAGGCGCGCGGCACCCGCGTGGTGCTGGATGATTTCGGCATCGGCTATTCCAATTTTTTCCATCTGCGCGAGCTGCCCTTCGACCGGATCAAGATCGACAAGAGCTTTGTGATCGATAGCGCCACCGATCCCCGCGCCGAGGCCTGCGTGCGCGCCATGCTGGCGCTGGGCGTCAGCCTAGGTATCAAAATGGTCGCCGAAGGTATCGAGACGGCAGCTATTGCTGAACATCTGACCCAGCTCGGATGCCATTACGGCCAGGGTTTTGCCTATTCCCCCCCGGTCCCTGCCAATAACGTCTATGGCGTCATGCGCGAATTGCGCCGGATACCGGCCGCAACGGCCGCATAATGCGCGTCAAGGGATGGGCTGCTTGCAGCCCACCCCTTGACCAGCTCCAAAACCCACCACACCAGCCCCGCAAGCCGGGGCTGCCGCCGCATCGCGTGCGTGCTGCCGGTTTGACACCCCAAACATCCGCACCTTATCTACCGCCAGAAGCACCCACCCCCGCTTTTCTTCTACAACCCAGACAATAGTGGCAGAAACGATGAAGCTCCTGGTCCCCGTCAAGCGGGTCGTCGACTACAATGTAAAGGTCCGGGTGAAATCCGATCAGACCGGCGTCGAACTCAGCGGCGTCAAGATGGCGATGAACCCGTTCGACGAGATCGCCATCGAGGAAGCCGTGCGCCTGAAGGAAAAGGGCGTTGCCACCGAAATCGTTGCCATTTCCATCGGCGTCACCCAATGCCAGGAGACCATTCGCACTGCGCTGGCCATGGGGGCCGATCGTGGCATTCTGGTGGAAACCGATGTTTCGCCCGAGCCGCTCGCCGTCGCCAAGATGCTGAAAGCCATTGCCGACAAGGAACAGCCGCGTCTGATCATCCTGGGCAAGCAGGCGATCGATGATGATATGAACGCCACCGGGCAGATGTTGGCTGCCCTTCTCGGCTGGGCGCAAGGCACCTTTGCCAGCAAGATCACCATCGAAGGCGATACCGCCACCGTCACCCGTGAAGTGGATGGCGGGCTCGAAACGGTGGCGTTGACCCTGCCCGCGATTGTCACCGCCGATCTGCGGCTGAACGAGCCGCGCTATGCCAGCCTGCCGAACATCATGAAGGCGCGGAAAAAGCCGATCGAGACGATCAAGCCGGCCGATCTCGGGGTTGATCCCGCGCCGCGCCTGACCACGCTGAAAGTGGTGGAACCGCCCAAGCGCCAGGCCGGCAAGAAGGTCGGCTCGGTCGCTGAACTCGTGGATAAACTGCGTAACGAAGCCAAGGTGATCTGAGCCAATGACCGTACTTGTTCTGATCGATCACGAGAACGGCAAGCTGAAGCAGCCCTCGCGCAGCGCGGTGGCGGCGGCGGCCAAACTCGGCGACGTTCATGCGCTGGTGGCCGGCCATGAGGATGTTGCGGCATCGGCCGAAGCCGCGGCCAAGCTGCCCGGCGTGACCAAGGTGCTGAAGGCCGATGCGGCCGGCTATGCGCATGCCCTGGCCGAACCCCTGGCCGCATTGCTGGTCAAGCTCGCACCCGGCTACACCCATTTGCTCGGCGCCTCCACCGCTGTCGGCAAGAACGTGATGCCGCGCGTGGCCGCCCTGCTGGATGTGCAGCCGATCAGTGACATTTCCGACGTGATCGACGCCGACACTTTTGTACGCCCGATCTATGCCGGCAATGCGCTCGCCACGGTGAAATCCGCCGATTCGAAGAAGATCATCACGGTGCGCGCCGCCAGCTTCGATCCGGTGCCGGCCGTAGGCGGCTCCGCCACTATCGAGGATGTGGAAGATGCCGGCGATACCGGCGTTTCCCGCTTCATCTCCGCCGAACTGTCCAAGAGCGAACGCCCGGAACTTACCGCTGCCCGGGTGGTGATTTCCGGCGGCCGCGGCATGCAGAATGGCGAGAATTTCCATCTGATCGACCCGATTGCCGAAAAACTCGGTGCCGCCGTCGGTGCCTCGCGCGCCGCGGTGGATGCCGGCTTCGTGCCGAACGACTACCAGGTTGGTCAGACGGGCAAGATTGTTGCCCCTGAGCTTTATGTCGCCATCGGCATTTCCGGCGCCATCCAGCATCTGGCCGGGATGAAGGACAGCAAGGTGATCGTGGCGATCAACAAGGACGAAGACGCGCCGATCTTCCAGGTGGCGGATTACGGCCTGGTCGCCGATCTGTTCACCGCCTTGCCTGAGCTGAAGGCGGAGCTGGAGCGCGTGTGATGGCCAGCCCTGCGCCGGCCCCGATCCATGTTGTGGGCGTGGTAGGGGCAGGGCAGATGGGCAACGGTATTGCCCACGTCACCGCCCTGGGGGGGCTGGACGTGCTCCTGCTGGATGCCAAGCCGGAAGTGGTGGCGAAGGCGATCGCCATCATCGGCAAGAATATGGATCGCCAGGTCTCCAAGGGTGCGATCTCCGCCGATGACCGGCATGCGGCGCTGAGCCGTATCCGCGCCGTGAGCGCCTATGCCGGCATGGCCTCCTGCGACATCGTGATCGAGGCGGCGACCGAAAAAGAGGACATCAAGAAGGCCATCTTTCGCAGCCTGCTGCCGCATATCCGGCCAGACTGCATCCTGGCCACCAACACCTCCTCCATTTCCGTCACCCGCATGGGTGCTGCCACCGACCGGCCGGAAAAATTCATCGGCATGCATTTCTTCAATCCGGTGCCGCTGATGAAGCTGGTGGAGATCGTTCGCGGCATCGCCACCGACGAAGCGACCTACCAGGCGGTCGACGCCCTGGCCCACCGCCTGGGCAAGACCACCGCCACCGCCGAAGATTTCCCTGGCTTCATGGCCAATCGTATCCTGATGCCGATGATCAACGAGGCGGTCTACACCCTCTATGAGGGCGTCGGCACCATCACCGCCATCGACTGCGCGCTGAAACTGGGCTGCAACCACCCGATGGGCCCGCTGGAACTGGCCGATTTCATCGGCCTGGATACCTGCCTCTCGATCATGCAGGTGCTGTTGGACGGTCTATCCGACACCAAATACCGCCCCTGTCCACTGCTGGTGAAATATGTCGAGGCCGGTTGGCTTGGGCGGAAGACGGGGCGCGGCTTTTACGATTACAGCGTCACGCCGCCACGCCCCACCAGGTAACGGGCTTACCCATCCAGGCTGATCGATCCGCGATTTCCCACCATCGCCAGCAGCTCGCGCCGCGTCGTCGGGTCGTCGCGGAAGGCGCCGAGCATGCGGCTGGTCACCATCGAAACACCCTGCTTATGCACACCGCGCGTGGTCATGCACTCATGCGAGGCCTCGATGATCACCGCGGTCCCGCGTGGTGCCAGTACCTCGTTGATCGTATTGGCGATCTGCACCGTCAGCTTCTCCTGGATCTGCAGCCGGTGGGCATAGGCATCCACCACCCGTGCCAGTTTTGAAATGCCGACGACGCGGCGATGCGGCAGATAGGCGACATGCGCACGGCCGATAATCGGCACCATATGATGTTCGCAATGGCTCTCCAGCCTGATGTCGCGCAGCAGCACGATCTCGTCGTAGCCCTCCACCTCCTCGAATGTGCGCTCCAGCATCGCCACCGGGTCCTCGCCGTAGCCGCGAAAAAACTCCAGATAGGATTTCGCCACCCGCTTGGGCGTGTCGAGCAGTCCTTCGCGGTCGGGGTTGTCGCCGGCCCAGCGTATCAGGGTGCGAATGGCCGATTCCGCCTCCTCGCGCGTCGGCCGGTCCTCGGTGGTCAACCCGGAGGCCGCGGGCTTCGGCTGGACAATTTTGTTCAAAATAAAGCGTTCCTCATCTTCTGGCGGCATGCCGCCTTCCCCATGATGGGGGCTAAACCCGTTACGGCAAGCGGTGGGTAGATGCAGGTTAATGTATCCGCCCTGGCTGGTGGGGGCTGTCCAGACTGAAGGCGGGGATGGCGACGTCGAACATCTCGGCATCGTCCGGCGGCGTCGGCCCGCCACGGGCGACCATATGATAGTCGCCGACCATGAACCCGCTTGGGGTTTCGAGTGGGGTGCCAGAGGTGTATTCGAAGGCTTGCCCGGGGCCCAGGATCGGCTGCTCGCCCACCACACCCTCGCCCTGATGCAGAAAGGTGCGCCCCCGCGCATCGGTGATACGCCAGCTCCGGCGCAGCAACTGCACCGTCTCGTCACCGCGGTTTTCGATGGTTACGCGATACGCCCACACATAGC
>Ga0116227_10007426_pt1 | contig 21400 bp, 16 predicted proteins | sample S1TSphgellanicum_FD_89693 | JGI IMG/M metagenome (GOLD analysis project Ga0116227, IMG submission 89693) | Host-associated microbial communities from peat moss isolated from Minnesota, USA - S1T2_Fb - Sphagnum magellanicum MG | ecosystem: Host-associated > Plants > Peat moss > Unclassified...
AAGAGAAGGTATTGGAGCTGGAAAGATGAGCATAGGAACCAAAAATGGACAAGCAAGAAAGAGAAAGTTGTAGTGAGCTTCATTGGAAATGGGAAATTGGTTTTCACCAAAATGGATAAGCTCCAAAGGTGGGTAGCTAGAAAGGATGTGAAATGGGCCAAGCAGATTGCCATTTTCAGTTCCACTAGTGTGTATTGGCGCCTAAACACCCACTAGTGAAATTATTTTTGTAATCCACAGTACAGTTCAATCCAAAAGTTGATAGAATTGGTAGTGCATAGTGTTCTGGTATTCATTAGCATAAACATGATTGGGGAGATGATGTGTTTACTATAGGCATTTCTCAACAAGTCACCACATGAAGCAAGTGGATGTAGCAAAGATGTGCAATGCCATGGTACCCATGGATGACCCATTGTCCGAAATCATTGTCATGAACAATATTGTAATCTGCAAGCTCATAAACATGTCAAGCTGCTACTGTACAATCCCAGTCTGATTCCACATCTTGCTTAGTGGTGAAGGTCAGCCTCTCATTTCCCTTCAGGCAACCATGCAGTGGTTCACAGTCTGTCTCCTGGTTTCTGTTCATGATTCAACACTTCCAGTGATCCTGTTGAGTAAGCAGTACCAGAACAAGATGAATAAAATGTAAGCATTTTGTTGCCACACATGCTTATTATACCTCTGAATTTTGCTCCAGAAAAAAGATTTGCCTTCTTTCCTGTGTTTCACCACTTTTCCCAATTTGCTGCAACTGCCCTGGAAAGGCTTCAGCTAACCTTTCATTCATAGTCTTCCCTCCTGGCCGTTTTCCTTACTGTTTCTCACAGCCTTGGCTGTTATTGATTCCACCCCTGGCATGCTAAAACTTGCATTCAGTTCCCTTCTGAATTTGGCTTCCAGATCTTCAACACTACTCTTCTGTGTCTCCCTTGTAGCTACCATTTCACCACTCAGAGTTTTAACACTGTCATTTGCTTTTCATTTGTCCTCAGATTGCACTAGGAAGCTCCTGTGCCATATGCTTGGACCTGAAGACCTCCAAGATGGACTTCAAGCCCACCTCATCAGCCTCTGGGTCATTGTCATTTGTAACATAATTCCCATTTCCTATCCTACTATTCAAGCCCAGGCCAGTATTCACACCTTAGTTTTCAGGAGGAGCACCAGGAGTTTTCACAGTGTCCTTTGCTGGTGCCTTCAGTCTGAACCTCTTTGCTCTAGGAAGCTCTTCACTGTCAATATCATTGATATTGTACATAGCACTTCTATGGTTGCACAATAACCTTCTCAGTCCTGAAAACTGAGATGGAAGCCTAGCTTTAAAAGACATAGTTCCACCAGGAGAAAGAGTTGAATCTTCCAGGTCCTCCTTTTCTTGATCCTTGACTTGGCCCTCATCATCTTTCCTCTTGTGGTTTTGTGGATGGCTCCTGTTCCCATATATCTCTGCTGCTTTTCGCCTCGCTTCTTTGTCAGCTGCTTCCCTTTGCTTCATTTTCATTCTTTCAAGAGCCTCTTGAGCTTTAAACTTCACCTGTCTTTGTTTCTGTTGTTGCAGAAGCTCCCTTTTCTCCATATCCTTCTCTTTTTCCTTTCTCTGTGCTTCCTCCTCTGCCTCTACTCTCCTCCTCTTTACTTTTAGAAAAGTTTCCTCAACCACACTTGCAGGCCCTGCCACCTTGCTTGACAGTACAGTACCCAAAGGGGTTGCAGAACTACTATGACCTGGTTGAAGCCTACCATCTGCAAATCCATTCCCTTTTGCCAAATTTCCTTTTGTCTTCACAGAGCAATTATGATCTTGTTGTTGTCTGGGAGGAGGGACAGGAGCTGCCTGACCTTTGGCACTGAAGTCATGCAAGGTGGTGGATTGCTGCCAGGATGAGTTGTTTGTCCTTTGAGGCACAGTTTGCATCTCCTTTGCTTCAAAAGTCTTTTTGCATCTCTGACACTGAAGCTGGAGGTTCAAGTAAAATTGCAAATACTCATATTGTGTACAGCAGTCTGGACATGCAGTCCAAAAGGTGAGAGCCTCTTGAGCTTTAAGTTTTACTTGTCTTTGTTTTTCTTGTTGCAGAAGCTCCCTTTTCCCTGTCTCCTTCTCCTTTTCCTTCCTCTGTGCTTCCTTCTCCGCTGCTACTCTCCTCCTCTTTACTTTCAGAAAAGTTTCCTCAATCACATTCACAGCCCCTGCCACCTTGCTTGTTGGTACAGTACCTGAAGGGGTTGCAGATCGACTATGACCTGGTTGAAGCCCATCATCCGCAAATCCATTCCCTTTTGCCAAATTTCCTTTTGTATTCACCGAGGTATTATGGTCTTGTTGTTGACTGTGAGGAGGGACAGGAGCTGCCCGACCTTTGCCACTGAAGTCATGCAAGGTGGTGGATTGCTGCTGGGATGAGTTGTTTTGCCTTTGTGGCACAGTTCGCATCTCCTTTCCTTCAAAAGTCTTGTTGCATTTCTGGCGCCGAAGCTGGAGGTTCAAGTAAATTCGCAGGTACTGATATTGCATACGGCAGTCTGGACATGCAGTCCAAAAGGTGAGAGAAGGATGAGGAGGAGGAGGAGGAGGCACCCCTCTAGTTGTTGCCCGTGTTCCACCTGTCTGTGCCTCAGAAGTCTGCACACCTTGTGCTTTTGCCTGTGATACATGAGTGTGTGCCTGTGAAACCTTTGCCTTGAGTCCTTGTTGCTTGTCATGGGCTGCCCTCTTTTCCTTGTTTGAGAGGACCCCAAAAGCCTCACTAACAAGTTTGAATGCAGCTTCTGCCCCCATTGCCTTGTTCTTATCAGGGTGAAGAAGTAGAGCAAGCTTTCGATATTGTTGCTTGATTGTACTCTCTGCAGCAATGGGTTCCACCTGTGGACATTCCTCCAAGCTCCATCAAGGATTAGGGTTTGCACTGAAATTTGTGTTGAACACCTGCACTACTACTAATGCAAGGTCCTGGCAGAGAGATTTTTGTGTATTGAAGTCTGGAAATACAGTGTTAAACGGACCCACCACCCTGGAAATTCTTTCAGGCTGTAAACACAAACTCATACATACAGCTGAAGGAAGAAAGGAGAAGAAAGCCAACCAACCTGAAGAATGCCATACCAATCCATTTCATTATTGCTGGACAACTTGTTCTGTGCAACATGGTGGACATCCAGCACTGCCAGCATTTGAGAGATTCCATCCAAGTCTGGGAACAGTTGATGTGCCTTGAGCACAAACTTCTTGGCGCCAGCAAAATCGTGCACTGCATACTTTCTTTCTGCAATTTCCCTCGCCCTGATGGCCTCATCCCTGTTACACTCCATCCCTGTTAAATGGGTTCAGATCTTCCAGATGATCTTGCCCTGCAAGCCTGCTGACGCATCGTCACCGTCATTTCTTCCTCATCTTCCTCTTCCTCAAAGCCCTTCTTGCTGCAGCAGCATTAATGTGTCGCATCACCAAATCCGACACCCTAACAAAAGCAAACCCGTCTCTCAATAATTCCTTCTCAACGTCTTTTCTTCCTCCTGTGACTCATCCTCAAAGCCCTTCATGCTGCTGCAGCAGCAGCAACAATGTGTCGCATCAACAAACCCTCAACCCTAGCAAAGGCGAACCCATCTCTCTCAATGATAGCGGCTCAAACACACACAAACACGATTCTTCGAGTGGCAATGTAGCTATCTAGTCTCCTTCACACCTGTCATTTGAAAAATGTCTTGAGTGATAACACTGTGATGCTGCAGTGGTGCGATAACACTAGCTGATTGATTGCAAAGGAGGTTTAAGAGAGTTTTGTTGCAAAAGCCATGGCTGGAGCAGCAGCTGTTAGATGAGGTTTGTGCTTAATTTGGTACTCTTCTAGCTTCATCTTCTCCTTCCAATATGCATTTACTGCCCTGCAATGAGCATTATCTGGTATACTGTTGTTGCAATGCAATATTACATAACAAAGCATTGGGGTCTTCGACAAGGAGATGATAGCAGGCCTTTGTGTAGATAATACAATGGTAACAGCTATAGAAAGACCTTTACTTTGAAGAAATGTATCACAAGATAAATTTCTTTTTGTAAGACCCATGTACAAAAGCTTTAATGTTCCTTGGGTCTGAATCAGTTCATCTACTTAAAGTATCTCCAGTTACAGGATTCGTAGGTGCGGTTGTGAGTAAAGCCCAGCATTTTGCAGAGGGCTGCTGGAAAAGTGTAGATGTAAGCTCTGTTCATTTGACTTTGAACTGTAATTGTTGTGCAATGCCAGACTAAAATACCATCCATAGATTCTGCAGAGATTCACTGTGAGAAGCCCACAGGAGAGGGATTATTGAAGCTGTTTTGAGCAAGTTTTTCTGTAGCTATTAAACCTAGTACGATAGAACTTTCAAAAACCACCATCCAAGTATGTCCACAACATGAAAGCAGAGCTTCTGAACCTCACCACTGAATGTTCAGAAACAAGATTGAGAAGAAAACACAGTCTCCACATAAATCTGACCAATGTGATTGTGACTAATCAGAAACTTGCTTGCCAAAGCTCTTACCAGTCACAAACTTTTGTCAAACCAGAAAACACAATGGAACCAAAACTCTTAAATCTCCAAACTCATCAGCCAGGGTTAAAAGATCTCAGAGTGAAAAGTTGCAACTACACTTAGGATTCCCCTGTGAACAATAACAAGTGCAACAGGAAGGTTTTTGTGTTCCTTCACTTCAAATGAAAATTCCCAATCTGACAGGAAACAATTAAGCCTTAACAGCAAACTTTCTCAAGGGGAAGTAAGCCTCTTTCTTCTTCTGCCGCTCTGTCTTGATGGACAACTGCACACAATCAGACCACCCCAAAAAAACAAAAATCATTGAACAAAATAGCCTGACTGCAACCAATTTAATGCTTAAGAAACACGAATATGCTCAGATTCTTAAGGACTGGAAACTGAAACCTGATGCTTGGTGAGACGTCTGCGAATAGCCCGAGTCTTCTTGGGGCGCAAATCCAAAGGCAGGTATTTTTTCTTGCTATAGGCTTCCCGCAAACTGGCCTTCTGCGTCTGACTGATGACGGTCAGAACTTGGGCGATGGACAACCTCACCACCTTGATCTTCGAGAGCTTGTTGGGGGCACCGCCTGTCACCTTAGCTACTCTCAAAAGAGCCAGCTCCGCTTTCAACTCCTTCAACTACATGATTGCAACGACACATCCAAAGCTCTGTTCATACTTCTTCGAGAAAAACATTTTACCGGATGACAGAAAGAACTTTCAATGCAATGCAATCCTTGCAGACCTACCTTGCTCAGACAATGGGCTCAGAAACAAAATACCTCGGAGTCAAAAAGAATACCTCACGTGGGCTCTCATCACAATCCGAAAGAGCATACAGATCTTGCCATCCGAAGTGCACAAACTCAAAATATAAACAACATCTCTAAGAAATTTCCGGGGAAAATACATAACAGACCTAACAAGACAAGAATGAGTGCGGCGATGAGTAGCACTCACAAAGCATCAGACCATCAACAAGAGCTGCACAAAGCAAAACAAGTCGACAAGAAGTTTAGGAAAACCACGCACCTGATTGAGGAGTTCGGTCTTGCTCTTGGACCGAAGCTCGTGGACCTTGAACTTAGCCATGATGAGGAGCTACTACAAAGCGAGCGTGCAATAGAAACAACACTACGCCGAGAGGTAGAAGACACGAGGACAAAGAGAGAAAGAGAATGACGACGAGGAGTTCACTTTGCACTGCTGAGCCCTAAACCTAAAACACTTCCACCGTCCGATCAAAACCCTATTGGCAGATTTGCCCTAAATGGCGTTTAGTACAAATGGCACATTGTCGCCACATTACGAAGATTTTTTGGAGATTCGCCATATTTAGATAGTAGGTTTTAGCGTATCGCCAATATAAAGCACAATTCCTAAACTTTTTGTACTTTCCTCTCTAACATATAACATGCAGCCAAATTTGGCTAAAGCCCTCTTTCGGTAACCCACCTACCTCGAGATTTCGAAGAAATAAAACACTGACCCTAACCTGCTTTTTAGGAAAAACAACAACCCAAAAGAATTAATCTTCGTTATTAATTGGCAAAACTCCCATAACGTTCAAAATGCTAAAACGGCAACTACAACTTTTCCATATTGCCAATTGCAAAATGCAAGCACGAATCTGAAGATGAAGAAGGAGAGCGGAGAGATGTCACATTGTGGCCTTGCCATTTACATTAAAAAGTATCTTGAGGCAAAAGAAGAAATATGGAAACTCAAATATTTCACCAAGCAAAAATATAATCTTGAAAAAACCCTCTAAAAGAAACCAAAACCCTTCAAGATAATAAAGTTATTTGTAAAGTTTGACAAACTTGGCATCGAAAGCCCATGTTTGCGATTCACATGTCATAATGTCCAACTCAACACAAAAAAGTTACACCCTAGAGGGTTTAGGGTTTATAAAGGCATCATACATGGTGATGTTGTCATGCTTCATGTACAAAATAAAGTTGAAAAGACATTGTTCAGGTGTCAACTTGGAGGGCATGCCTAACATGATTGAAACCTCACATGTGATGATGTAATAAAACCCATCAAATTTGAAAACCTTAAATTTTAGACTTGAAAAGCCTAACCTTAAAGACTAAAACCTAAACCTTAACCCTAAGCTCAAAAAATCAAACTTGAAACCCAACCCCGAAACCCTAAAACCTAAACCCTAATCTTAAACATACAAAAAATACCCTAGACCCTAAATTTCAGACCTGAAAACCTTAACCCTAAAGGCCAAAACCTACACCTTAACCCTAAGCCAAAAAATCAGACCTAAAACCTAACCCTAAAACCTTAATCCTGAACATTTTAAATAGACCCTAAACCTTAAATTTCAAACCTGAAAACCTTAACCCTAAGGACCAAAACCCAAACCCTAATCGTAAGCCAAAAAATTAGACCTGAAACCCAACCTAAAACCCTAAAACCCAAACATAAAAAATCAGACCCTAAACCCTAAATTTCAAACCTAAAAACTTTAACCCTAAAGTTTAAATCCTACAACCTATCCTTAATGGACAAAAGTTAAACCATAAACCTTAATATTAAGGCATAAAACCTAAACCCAACCATAAACAATAAAAATAAGACCTTAAACCATAGAATTCAAACATGAAAACCCTAACCCTAAAACATAAAAACAAGGCACAAACCTTCAACTCTAAGTGAAAAACCCAAAATTAATGGACAAAAATCAGACCTCAAAGCTTAAACCTTAAGGTGGTAGGACAACTTCACCTATATTTTGTGAATGGGTTGAAATTATTTCGACCGCTAGGATGCTAATTCATCAAATTCTACCAAGGTGAAGTTGGTCAAACTCTTGAACAAATTTGGTGTGACTCGCATTGTATTCAACACATTTCAAACACCAACTGTTGGGTCTATGAATTGCCCCACCCCCTCCTCAATCTCATGGGATGTGAAAAATTCATGGGAGTTGTAAGGAACCGCATGCAATGGAAAATAACCATGTCTTCTTTGTCCATATCCTCCAATACCTCTTCATCACTTGAAGTAGAAGTGAAATGATCACTATTATAAAAAGAAGCATCGCTTTCACTTGAAGAAGACATCTTTGATCTCAAATGAAAATGAGAAAGAAATGTTTAGAATGAACCCCTCCTTATATAGCCTTAAACCCTAAACTACACCTTATAATCTTAGATTGTTCCTAGTCTACACCAAAGTCCACTCCATTGGGCTTAAGTTTTTCTTCATCATTATACATACACATTAAACATAACCTTAAAACTACATTATTAAGCTTAGTTTCATCATTAGTTTGCATCCATGGTGTTGCCCACCATAAACCCTACCTTGAAAATGTTATTCATAAGTAGTGCTCTAAAATTTTAAAAACCCCTTCAACCTTTTAAAAATCACCCTTTAAAATTTACAAAATCAAACCCTAAGCAATAAACATTAAACCTTAAAACCCATAGCTTAAAAGGTATAAATTATTAAACCAAATACTTAATCATAGCCCTATGATAGCCTTAGCCCCCCTTGCCCCCGATAGCCCTAACTCCCATGGAACTAACTACCATAACATTAGCCTTCATATCAATATGTATATCCATAATCTTTAAGCTCCCATGACCTTAAGCCCCACATCACAAATTTACAGGGTTCATGGGTTTGTTCTAAATTCATGTGAAATTTATTATTTCATAGGTTCGTATTATCTAAACACAAATGTCATGCATTATTTAAACATGAAAGTTGTGCACACGACTTTCATGTGTAACCAACACAAATAGACATACAATATTTGTGTTTAAATAATACGAATAGGCATATGACATTTGTGCCTAAATAATGCACATGACATTGATATTCAAATAATACAAACAAATGAATAACATTCGTGTCTATTCCATATGAACCTATGAAAAGTAAATTTTGAACGACTATTATTGTCAAATCATGACCCATGAAGTTTGTGATGCATAACCTTATATATGTCCAAAACAATTAAACCTTAAAAACCTTATAAATCAAAACCTAAAATATTAAATAGCTAACAGCCCACAACCAATAACCATAGTTTATAATGGCCAATAGTCAAAATGGGTTATAACCATAGCCACATTTCTTAGTGCAAATATTAATAGCTAATAACCATAGCCTATGGCCGCTATGCATAACCAATAGCCAATAACCATAGCCAATGACCAATAGCCATGACCAAGGCCAAATGAACAATAACCATTGGCATAAGCAATAGTCACATAACACCTTAACCCCTAGCTCCCTGGTCCTAGTTGCCATAGCAAAAGGTAACCATGGCAATTCGTGGGTGAAAAAAAAAACCTTACTATAGTCAATTTGGGGAACCCATCTTGGGTTTTCCTAGTTTGGACCCTTGTTGGACCCCTAGTTTAGGGTTTAAGTTTACTTTACAAACAACATTTAATAAGGGATGAAGGGTCAAAGAGGGGGTGAAAGTTGGGCCCAACTAGGCATGATTGTATGGATAATTTTATTATAATTTTATAATTAATATCAAGTTTCAAGACAAGCCAAAATATCATCTTTCTAAAATCCTCATGTAAAAGTAGACCTATTCCCTAAGGGCCAAAATCCGTTGAGCTATTATACTCTATAATCAATCTAAACATAATATCCTTGCCTACTAAGGCAAGGCCAATAAAACCACTAACTAGGTAGGAATAGGTACCTTACTATCCCATGAAACCAACATTAGTACACCTTTAGAAAAGTGCATTTTTGTTATTGTTTTGGGCTAGAGTGAACCAACATCTATTAGCCATCAATGCACCATGAAGGATGGATGGTAAGCGATTGGGAAACAATTTCTTTATTGGGTTTTAGTTCCTTGGTTATAGTAAACTTGCCGTCCACCGAACATAAGCCAACAACCAAACACTTTTAGACTTTTATGGATTTCTATTTATTTGGAATAATGTAAAAAGTTATGGGGTGCCAAGGTAAACTTTACATAAATAGTTGTGAATACACCAAGCTTAACTTTTTTAAAAACCTTTTGAACTTGAAAATCAAAAGAACAATGTCTTAAGATTTGAAACTCTTTGAGAACTTTAATGTTCATTCATTGCCTTGGCTGGTGGTTAGCTCAAGTTGTTTTTTTAAAAAACTACCACCTAGGTAGGTAGTAAAATCAGCCCTTGCCTCCTATGTATGAACTCCCTCCTTATTTAATAATCACCTATTTTTCTATCCATTTATTTATATATGACACCTATTTCTTATAAAATGGGTCACAAAGGTGAATCCAAATATTAACTCCATTGACATTCATCCAAAATTGAGTAATTATGGGCATCCATGTAATGGATGGTGCACTTGTGGTTACTAGTTCATTTTGACCCTTTTTTCAACCATGTTTGTACACTAACAAGGATAATAATACCTATGATTGTACCTATGACACAAGTTTAACAAATCTCGTCAATATAATTATTTTTTTTGGGAAAAAGGTTTTGACAACTTCAATTTGAATATTTCAAAATTTCACAATAGTATGTAAATATGTTTTTTTTGTGTACATAGAAATTTTGTGTGATCCCCCCCCCCCTTTTGAAACATAATAACAAGCCCAACCTAACAAGTTGTTAGCATCCCCCAAGTCAAACTCATCGGTAGAAAGTTGAATGGAATTTCACTTGTACACCACTCAGTTTAAAGTTGGGACCTTTTTGAAGTCCCAAGGACCCATAATCAACTATATCAATGAATATCACCCATAGGAGGTGTGTGATTTTTTTTTGTGACAAAAATTTGTAGTGATTTTGATAATTACCATAACAAAGTTGGAGGTTTGATTGCCATGGGGCATGTGCACAAAATGAATAATGCATATAGAGCTTTACCTTGATTAGGAAAAAAAAACTAAAAAATTATAGACCATTGTTAAAAGGACAAGCTTTCTTTGTTTAAAGGCTTTTTCTTTGGTGGATTGTTTGGTGTTTACTAGATTTTATCTTCTTGCCTATATGCTCAACTTGTCATATCTCGTGAAAAATAGGTGAGAGTTTTTTTTTCAATGGACATTCCAACATTTTTTGCACCACTAAACAAATGACTTTGCAATTTGTATTTGAGTATGGTTTTTTTCATTTAAAAAGTAGTGGAAGTCAAGTCAATTAACATGTGCAAACATGAAATTACATTATAATTAGGTAATGTTTTCTTATCAATCTTGTTTCCCTAGAATAATTCCACCCATGCACTATATAGTAAATTTTGGATGAAAAAACTTCCAAACATGTCAATTTTGTTCAATAGCAAAATGGTGTTGACCAAACATTTTTGCACAAGATGTTAAACATGGCAAAAGGCCCCATGATTTGTTCTAATGAGTGTTGTGGTGGCACCGCCTTTTTTTTCTTGGCATTCATTTATGAATTGTAGCTTAAGAATAATTTGTTTTCTATTCCTTTGCTAAACACTTTCATGTGAATGCACAATTGAACTTGAAATGTGTACTTTGGAATATGTTTTGTGTATGAAGTTTGTGATTTCTACATTGTTTACAATGTTTTTTTGTTGTTGATGCCAACCTTGCCAATGTTGTTCATGCATTGCAACCTTCATGAGTGAGCTTTGTAAAGGTATTTGCTTTGTTGTTCATGGTTTTTTCTTGTTTGTGGCTATCACACATACATCCCTAAGATTGTCAATGTTTTGGTGTTAGTTAGGGCATCATTTTCTTCCCTTAGTTGTAAAAGGTGTCATTTTTGCTTCTAGTTATTTGATCAACATGATGCAAGGGGGAGGGGGTCATTTGAAATTTTTTTGAGCTTCATGAAATGGCACTTTTGGGAAATTTTTTTTTTGAAAAAATGTATATAAACAAATATATTCAAGCATTTATGTTAAGTTATGAATTATGAACATATGTTTTATGATTTTTTTGGTTGATAAATTTGATGCAAAAACTTGCAAGTTCAGATGTGATGGTGAAAAAACAAACTAAATGGATTTTTAACATATTAACTTTGTTCATTTTAGGGAGTGGAATAGTTGTTGCACATATTCCAAGGGATGTTTTAGTAAACATATTCTTAACATTAAAGTGATGGTTGTGCACAATGTAGAAAATCCTTAGGTAGATGGGTGGATGGATTTTAAAAGCTTATGGTACATGGAAGAAACATCAATGATTATGATTCCACAAGGTATTTGAAAGCAACTTTCCTATAATCTTAAAACTTTTGACAAATCATTTTTTGGTTGCCAAGTCTTTCATTTTAAAACATAGTTTTTTGTAATTTTCATAGAATATAATGAAAAATAATGTTATTTGAAGAAAAACTATTGGGGATATAATTATAATGGGCTTTTTGGTGAATAATTGGATCTTATTTAATTCAATTATTATGTTTTACCTTGTTTATTTTACCAATTATTTTCACGTTTTCAACAAATTTTGGAAAAGGTGGGCATGATTTAATGCATCCATCTATGGAATATCAAAGTTCCATGGCTCATTAATAATTATTTTTGCATGTAATGACATCTTTAGGGGAAAGGAATGTGAATTGGATGTTACCAACATTCCTTTCCAAAACCATATCATATAGTATTGAATGGTTTATTTTATTGTAAACTTAGTAGACTACTTTGTTATTGTCCTTCATACTTACCTCTTCATTAAGCATCACATTGCCACCTTCATATAAATGATTTCATGTCATTATTTTGCCCACCATGGAGTTGTTTCAGTCATGTGTTTAATATTGTGGGGGAAGTTACAAGCCCAATGCAAAATATTTTGATGTTGGCTTCAATCATACAATAAAACATTCCAATATATATAAGCCTACCACCATTTTTCACATTGTATTTTGTTATCATTATAAAAGTGTTTGGACCCTATTTGTCTTGGAAACTTGGATAGTTTTTTTTTGATTGGTCAAGCAAATGCAATCTTGCCACAATGGTTAGCATATATTGGATGTTCAAAATAACATTTTCAATTTTGGGAAATGTTGTTTGGGCTTACAAATTGTGGGTGCCATTGATCAAATTTTACTACAAGAAAAGTTTATTCTATGGAGAATATTTGTCTTATTCACAAAACATATGACCAACAAAAAATTGATTTCAATGGAGGTTTTTTTAATGTTTTGCCACTTTTTTTTTCTCTTAGAGATTTTAACAACTTTGTTAAACATTTAGAAGTCTTTTTTTTATTAAGTTACATCTCTTCCTTAAAGCATTCACATGTATTTTCATGCTTACATTGTTTTAAAATAATAGGAAATGTGTTTTTTTTAGTAAAAAAGTTTTAATTTATAGGTATTGGGAAATGGTCCCAAAAATTGAGTTTCTTGTTCCAATGTATGTTCAATTGATCCAATATGCATGTTCCTCAACATGTATCTATGATGTATATATTTTTTGGAACATTAGATTAAACGTCATGAAGGTGATATCAATGGTTTGTGTTTTCCAAGTTAAACATTTGAATGATGTGATGAAGATTCTATTTGATGTGATTGTTTTGGATTGCTGAAAATTCATTTTTGAATTTTAAAAAATTGAATCTTCAACCTTAGTGGTAGAATGTGAGGTTTAATGTTCAAGGGTCCTGATTTCATTGATTGACTTGGAGTAAGGTTGGAGCAATTTGAATATTGTAAGTTTCTATGGAGCATGTTTGTCTATTTGGGTTGTTTTGGATCTTAATAGATGTTTATTTTGGAATTACAAAATGTAATTTATTCATGGTCAATCAATGAAATTTTATGTTCTTAAATGTTAAACGTGTGTAAAAACATTTACAATATTGATGATACAAAAATTCCACATTAGTATGCAAACAATAAATAGATAAACATTTTCATTAGAACATTTTTAAATTAAAAAATTTCCATTCAAGCACTACGGACATTTTCCAAGATTGCTTATAATTAACTACATCTGATTCACAAGACAAAGCTTGTGTTTGTGTGTGAAGTTATGTTTATTTTCACTTTTAGTGAAAATTCCTACTTGTAGCCTTCAAGGCTTATGTTTTTTTTGTGCAAAACCTCTTTTAGCCCTTGGTCTAGGTTGTAATGCTTCTTATAGTTGTTAAATCTTGTTTTTTTAAAGAATCAAGGATGAAATAAAACTCTAGAGAATGAAGAAGGTGAAAACCTTCATGAATTTATGTGTAAGGTAAGACACCCACAAAAGTGGCATCATAGGTCTTAGCCTTTATGAATGACAACAAATGATAACCTAAATGAACAAGGGTGAGAACCTATGAGGCGTTATGCTAGGATCCTTTCCCTTCATAATGGATTTTGAAAAGTTTTAAAAAAGAAAGGTATTTATGGAATTCCATCCCACTTGGGCCACTTGTGGGCTGGCCATTTTGAAATGCCCTATTAATAATGCAAGAATATTTTGATTTATGATGTGTTGTATGATTGTATTTTTCAAAAAATGTAGGTCTTAACACAAATTAAAGGTATAAATAGATGAAATTTCCTCTCACACCTAAGGAGTAAACATAATATCCATCATTTTTTTAAAGAAAGATTTTGAAAAATATAAGATGCCCTCCAAATACACTAGGATTTTTTTTTGAATGCTTGAAATATTATAATACAAGGGCAACTTCAACATATGTTTGTTGAATAATAAATTAATTCTGGTCAAATATTAAATATTTTCAAAGATTTTAAAATTTTCTCCCAAAAAAATTGGCTTTTGAATTTTTGAATCTTTTTTGAATTTTTCAACAACTTTGAAAATGTTATAATTAGTGTTGAAGCTACCGAGGTACTCCAATATAAGGTAAGGAACCCCATTGAGGCTCTTCTTGGATTCTCATGCCTAGTGAGAGGCTCTCAGCAGGCTTTAGGAGGTCCCCCACCAGGTGCAAGAATCCAAGAAGAGCCTCAATGGGGTTCCTTACCCATTTCAAATTTAGGAATCTTTAAAAAGTGTAAGGCACACCTTACACTCTTGTAAGATTTCCTGAAATGGAAAATGGAAATTTCTGTCAGGGCTGAGGGGAGGCGCTTTCAAGATTGTGCACAATTGTGGGGATGTGTACCCCAGGTTTTCAAGAGACTTTTTCAAAGAATGTGAACACATTCATTCAGAGAATTGGAGCACAATTGGAGCACACCAACCCAACTAGAACAGAGTTTTATTGCAACTGGGAACCACAATCTGGAAACCCAATAGAGTTATCTCTAAAGTCACCCTGTCTTCACCCTGTCTTCGGGCCTGCTTTCACCCCCCCTATCCCCTCTTTCAGTGGTATCTGCAAAGTAAGGAAATATGAAAATCCTGAAAATCAGCGTTTAATGCACAAGGCGAAGAATAATTATAATAATTGTACAGGTAAAAGCAGTGAAAATAGAAGTAGTAGCATCCAGGAAAAAGGAAAGACAGGATGAAACTCAGTTTACCACCAAAATTGGTGGGAAAACTACCACTTACTTTGCTTTGTAGAATTTTCATACCCAGTTACAGGTTTGATGCCCTATTACGTCAAAACTGATGGTTCTCACCCCCTAATCGCAAGACTTTACAAATAACTCTAATCACTAACCCTAAATGAATGACAGCTTTTCTTTGCTTGTCAAGGTAGAGTGAGTACATGTATAGGGGTTACATGGTGTAAAAGTTGATGAAGTTTTTTAATTTTTAATTTTCTTCTCGTGATATCTGGTGGGTTGGTATCACAAGGAAAAAAAATGATGTGAGGCAATTCAAAAAATAGAATGCCCATGCTTTTGAGTGTTTTCATTTTCCAAAATATCTCATAAATTTTTACACTTTGTAACTGTATCTCCAAATACAATAAAAAATAAATTTGGAGGTTTTTTCATGTACCTAATACCTATAGGGAACCCATATGCACATTATATGAAGATGGAAAAACAATGAGAGTGCCCCTCCCATGATGGCACTTCCCAATACAACATAGGGCAGTGTGCTCATATAGGGCTATATATTCTATATGAGCACTTTATATTTATTGGAAGATTGTATTTGTCTTGTTCAACCAAAAAAAAAAAAAAAAACTAATAAAGGGGAAAACAAGTAGGGTCCATAAATGGTGTTTTTTGTTGCAATTTTTAAGGTACCTACCATAAGAAGAAAGTGGTAGAAAAAGGAGCAAGTAAAAAATAAACACCCCAAATAAATGAGTTTTGTGTCAGAAGTGGAGTAGACCTATTTATTAGTAACCATACTGGAGCTACCTACCAGTCCAGACAAAAGTTGGTGGGTAGGTAGTAGGTACCTATTCCCGCCACCCCATAGCTGTCTCATGATAATGAGATTCTGTACCGCTGTTCGGTGGGAACGTACGTGGGAACTTGCTTGACAACACGTTCTCGTGGTTTACGGGGATTTGATTTTGGGTGGGAGAGGTGGAAGTGAGTGACTCAGAGGATCGGAGCCGTTGGTCGTGTCGGTTTGTACAGGAATTCAATGTGAGCCGCTGATTCTTCTCGCGGTCTAGAACGTTCCGAAAGGTGTCGGCCAACGGGGACGCGGTAAAGTGTCAGTTTTTTGTGTGTGTGTGTGTTGGAGAGTGCCTGATTGGTCGACACAAGGAACGCGTGGCGTTTGACTATTGGAACAACGCGGCTGTCACCGTTTAATGATGAGAGAAACATTTTCTGTCTACACGTTTGGGATGAAATGGAGGCTCTCGGATTGGCCGCCAGGCCCGAGAGTTCCGGTCGTTAACCCTGGTTACGGTTTTTGTACCCCCACAATTGAAAATTCCCAGAAATAGCATTTAAACCAAAAACAATTTTTTAACATTCCCAAATCTCAAAGAGAAAATAGGAAAGGAAAGATGACACAAATAAGTTAAGTCCTGGAAGCGAAATTAGAGGTGATGAGAAATGAACCTCAATATATAAACATTTTTTCGAGTACCAGCGAGGATCAACTATTTAAAAAATAAAAATAAAATGTTTTCATATGGTTTTCAAATAATTCATTATTACTTATGTTAATGTCACATTTAATTTACATGAAAAGACAGTTTTTGGGGATATTCATTTCTTGACCGTCCGGGAAAAAAGGGTGGGCAGACCATCGAAACTAGGGTAGCTCAACCACGGTTAGGTTTCTCGCAACATGCCTCAATAAGACCTTCTTCCATTCCTGTGTAATTTTCCCTCTTGGAAGGTTCTAGAAATCAAGGTGGAGAACCCACCGAATTTGACCACGGTTAACATCCCGGGTTAAGCAGGAGGCTGGCGCCCTAGAAACCAGAAGCGTCCGAGCGCCGTCGTTTAAGAACTCTCTTCTCTCGCTTTCGGCCGCATCCTTGCAGCTCGTTCTCTGGGGAGCTTTTGTTTTTCCTGTCTGAATCTGTGCCCAGGACATTTTCTGCTTCGTTGCAGAGATTGCGCTTTGCGTTGTTGTCATCGTATAGTCTTTTTTTTTTGGTCGTTTTTTGAAGCAGAGGACTGCGAGTATTGTTTTCTGAAGATTCGGAGTCATGGCCGGTAAGGGTGAAGGACCGGCTATCGGAATCGATCTGGGAACGACTTACAGTTGTGTAGGCGTGTGGCAACATGACCGAGTGGAGATCATTGCTAATGACCAGGGTAACAGAACGACACCGAGCTATGTCGCCTTCACTGATACAGAGCGCCTCATTGGCGATGCAGCCAAAAATCAAGTGGCGATGAACCCGACTAACACTGTATTTGGTACGATGGTTTCTTCAAGCCTTTTGCCTACTCTTCATATTTTCTTTCTGTCTCTTTGATGGAGTGCTGTTTTTCTTCCTCATCGTCGTCTTCTTTTCTCGTAGCGGTTTGGAATATATAGTTTTTCGTGCGATCACTCTCTAGCTCTCTTGATGTGGATATTGCGTCTTGGTTGTAAACTCTAGTAGTGTTTGAGTGGCTTCTCTCTGATGCCGACGCAGAGAAAAAGAACTACATATAGTTTGTGTTCTCGGGTTTTCGCTGTCGCTTGTCTTGAGTGTGCGTTTTACCTTCCGTTTCGCTGGTTGAGCCCTCGAGTCTTGCCTGAACGGAAATGTTTTCTGTTCTGCATTTGACATCGACTAAACGAAACTCGGTGTATTTTGTATTTTTTGTGACGCCTGTTAGGTCCATTAAAGTGAGCAAGAGTGTGTAATCTGCGTGTTTCTTCGAATTTTTTTCCTGTCTTGCATCTTCCGTTTTCGCCCTCGCTCGGTTCGTTTTTTTCGTTCATTACGTTCGGTTGGAGCAAAGTCAGATGCTGTTGTTGTGGAAGTGGAGAATGCAGAGATTGTATACGTTTTCTACATCTGATCACACTTTTTTCAAATAATGGATACGAAAACTCATCTGTCCGTTTTAAGGGGAGGAGATCGTGATCCTATTACTCGTGAGTGGGTCGAGGGCTAGATCGCGTCAATAAACGTCCATGTCCACGTCCATGTACATGTTTTCTGACTCTGTTTTTCAACAGGGTTATTTTCCTCTGATTGTTTGATTTTGTAGTTGGCGTATCTGATCTTTGTGTTGGATCTCGTGGTGTGCAGATGCTAAGAGACTCATCGGTCGAAGGTACAGTGATACTTCTGTACAGAGCGATATTAAGTTGTGGCCATTCAAGGTCAGTCCAGGACCTGCAGACAAGCCCATGATTTCTGTCCAGTACAAGGGTGAGGAGAAGACATTTGCAGCAGAGGAAATCTCGTCAATGGTGCTGATAAAAATGAAGGAAATTGCTGAGGCATACCTTGGCTCCACCATAAAGAATGCTGTGGTCACTGTCCCAGCATACTTCAATGACTCTCAAAGGCAAGCAACCAAGGATGCTGGTGTCATTGCTGGTTTGAATGTCATGAGGATCATCAATGAACCTACAGCTGCTGCCATTGCCTATGGTCTTGACAAGAAGGCTACCAGTGTTGGTGAGAAGAATGTGTTGATCTTTGACTTGGGTGGTGGAACATTTGATGTTTCCCTACTCACCATTGAAGAAGGTATCTTTGAGGTGAAAGCTACTGCTGGAGACACTCATCTTGGAGGTGAAGACTTTGACAACCGGATGGTGAACCACTTTGTACAGGAGTTCAAGAGGAAATACAAGAAGGACATCAGCAGCAACCCAAGAGCACTCCGAAGGTTGCGGACTGCAGCTGAGAGGGCGAAGCGCACTCTCTCCTCTACTGCTCAAACCACAATTGAGATTGACTCTCTGTATGAAGGTGTTGATTTCTACTCAACCATCACTCGTGCAAGATTTGAGGAGTTGAACATGGACATGTTCAGGAAGTGCATGGAGCCTGTTGAGAAGTGTCTGCGAGATGCAAAGATGGACAAGAGCTCAATCCATGATGTTGTGTTGGTTGGTGGATCCACTCGGATTCCCAAGGTGCAGCAATTACTTCAGGATTTCTTCAATGGGAAGGAGCTCTGCAAGAGCATCAATCCTGATGAAGCAGTTGCATATGGTGCTGCAGTCCAGGCAGCCATTTTGAGTGGTGAGGGCAATGAGAAGGTGCAAGACTTGTTGCTGCTCGATGTTACACCATTGTCATTGGGTCTGGAGACTGCTGGAGGAGTTATGACAGTTCTCATTGCCCGGAACACCACAATCCCAACTAAGAAGGAGCAAGTCTTCTCCACATATTCTGATAACCAGCCTGGAGTGTTGATCCAGGTCTATGAAGGAGAGAGGGCCAGGACCAGGGATAACAACTTGCTTGGCAAGTTTGAGCTATCTGGGATTCCACCTGCACCAAGAGGTGTTCCTCAGATCACTGTCTGCTTTGATATTGATGCCAATGGCATTTTGAATGTATCTGCAGAGGACAAGACTACTGGTCAAAAGAACAAGATCACCATCACCAATGACAAGGGTCGATTGAGCAAGGATGATATTGAGAAGATGGTTCAAGATGCCGAGAAGTACAAGAGTGAAGATGAAGATCACAAAAAGAAGATTGAGTCAAAGAATGGCTTGGAAAACTATGCCTATAACATGAGGAATACTATCAAGGATGATAAGATTGCAAGCAATCTGGACCCAGCTGACAAGAAGAAAATTGAGGATGCAGTTGAAGCTGCAATTCAGTGGTTAGATCAGAACCAGCTCGCTGAGAGTGATGAGTTTGATGACAAAATGAAAGAGCTTGAGAGTATCTGCAATCCAATTATTGCCCGCATGTACCAAGGTGGTGCAGGAGGCCCTGATGGTCCAGCTCCCTCTTATGGTGGCGGTGATGATGATATTCCATCATCTGGTGCTGGACCCAAGATTGAGGAAGTTGACTAAACTGTCAGTACAGTTGCAGCATGGTTGCCAGGGATTTTAGTTAATCTGATTCTTGTTCCCAGTTTTTTGCTCTTTGGGCCCATTTCTTAGATGAGGTTTACATTGTTCATCTGATTCTTGTTCCCAAATTTTGGCTCTGGGATTCTTTATAGATGAAGAGAAGAGTTAGTTTCTGCAAAACTCCTGTACTACTCCCTGCTTATCAATTACAGATTATTCCACAAATCATACACAGTACTCTTCACCCCCTTCAATCCCTCATATTTTTAATGCCTCCCAAAACGACTCCATTCTCTGTGCAGGCTTCAGAATGATGCATCAATCCTCAGTTTATACACTGAAAAATTATCTACAATCTGATGAAAACTGTGGATTTGGAAAATTGAAGGGTGGTTTATTCACTGACACAAGAAAGGAGCTAGGAAATTGTTTTTCTATTGGTTTTGAATCTACTAACCATGAAGGATGGGTCACTTGTTTTTACCACCTACAAACAACGTGTAAGCAGATTGTTATTTGGTAGGTAGGAAAAACAGCCCTAACTTATGAATTAACTCTAATAAGCACATATTTTCCAACCTACCTATTTATACAACCTATCACAATACAAAATTGGTTAAGAAGGTGGAACGAGATATGAACTGTGTGCTTCATCCACAATTCAATCATAATGGGCATCCAGTAGATGGTGTTCTGGTGGAGGCTGACCCACTCTAGCCTGAAATTGCAACTAAGCTGAACGATTCAAACCAAAGGGCTTTGATGTTACGAATTATAACCAATCCAAAAATGTACTACATGCCAATAGAATATTTACTTTGTACCACCAGTTGATGGCTCGGAAAAGATGGGAAGCAGCAGTCTTTAACTATGCTAAAGTGACATTCACACCTATTGTTCATATTCTTGTGTGATAGCTTATCTCTCTGGTTGCCACCCAGCCCTTTTAATTTGGTTGTAATCGCTCTGATTTTTTTGTTTGGTCATATTATTAAAAAAATAGCATCTAGCTAGAGAAACTTGAACAAATAATTCGTATTCAGAAATAATTGGGAAAAACTTGAAAGATTTTTCATGCAAAATATAAATCCAGAAAATAACATCCCCCGCAAACAATTTTGACATCCCACTGTCTATGCTTTGACCTTTTAATGTACATTGTGAAGCAACTTGGAATTTCAAACTGCACATTAGTTTTGTTGAACGCCGCATTGCAGAGCTGGTTAATGTTTTGGAAGCTATCATACAGAGAATATTACTGCATGCAGCCAAAAGAAAATGACAATATTGATATACAACTCTGATTATCAAAATAGCTGTAATCCCTATCCCTTATCACATCCCCTTTTGAAGCTCTTATGTTGCAAACTTAGCAGCTGGTCTCAAAAAGACCTTAAAAATGAATGTCACAATCTGAAGAAGAATCTGTGCAAAAACCTCTCATGTTGCAAAATTGGCAGCTGGTTTCAAGAGATCATTAATTATAGTGTTTAGCTGAGCTCCAAACACCTTTCTAGAGAAATTCTCCTCAACATGTTGTCTGGCAAACTTCCCCATCATTTCTGCCTTTTGAGGGTCATGCAGCAACAACATCATAGCAGATGCAAAACTTTCTGGTGTTGGTTCA
>Ga0116227_10007427_pt1 | contig 21397 bp, 12 predicted proteins | sample S1TSphgellanicum_FD_89693 | JGI IMG/M metagenome (GOLD analysis project Ga0116227, IMG submission 89693) | Host-associated microbial communities from peat moss isolated from Minnesota, USA - S1T2_Fb - Sphagnum magellanicum MG | ecosystem: Host-associated > Plants > Peat moss > Unclassified...
TTACTTTACATAATTAATGTAAATCAAATAATATGATTTAGGGAATGTATTGCAATTCAATTGATATATGTGATGAGTCATTAAGCTTATGATTACTATAATGAATTGTGACTAGGAAAGTTATCCAATCATTATCCCAACCTTGTACATAACTAAACAAATCTCATTTGAAGTCAAGGTATAAATAATAACTAGAAAATAATTTTCCATGTGATAATCACTATATCTTCCATCCAAGGAAACATGACCTTTTGAAATGCAAGTCGGACTTACAATTCCTTAATTTTCAAGTCCAATTAGTTTCCCATAAAAAGTTCATCCATTAGCATTGTGAATTCTCTGCCACATTCTAAAGCTTGCCTTAAGAATCTGAACTTTACTTGAAAGTTTTACGAGGAACATATTGACTTTTTGGAAATGAACAGATCTATTGTAGAAATCTGGAATGATAAGGATGTTATAAGACGTGAAAATTATATTGAAAAAAATGGAACATGTTAAATTTTTATGAATCTCGTTCCATTGACAAGTTTCCTATGTCCTTCTAATTTTTAATCCATTAGAACCTCGCCATGTCAATAGGAGGTTTTGGGTCCATATCTAAAAGATCAAATATGCATAGTTGAAAATATTGGTTGATTTTTAACAATTAATTGAATTGACATGATTTGCTCATGAGAGGACAAAAATAATCAATCTTCTTTTGTAGAATAAGCCAAAAACACAAAGTTGAAAGAAGTGTGTTCAAGTAAACTTATTTAATGTGACAAAATTTGTCATTTACTTTTCTAATCCACAAGCTATCAATTTTTGCAAATAAGAATGACAAGGTTAATAACAACTATAACAACTGTAAAGGATTCTACATGTTTGCATTTGTCTACATTATTTGCATATTTAAAGAAACCATGTTTTGCTATCACAACATCCAAAATAGGATAATTTCTAATTTGCAAACAATTGTTTATATGAGCTTGAGGTGAAAGCATGGTTAGGTGGCTCATTTTTTAGTATTATGATTTATCATTTTTAACATTAATTTAAATTCTTGGATTTTTTTTAATTATCAATTTACACATCCAATGTACATTTTCCTATGTTTCCATTAAAAATATGGGTAACCTCAAGTATGTTCATGATTAAACATATTCTTGGTCAAAAAATCCATATAAAAATGTGAGGTTCTAAATGAGATTTATTGACTAATAAGACCTAATAATGCAAGATTAAATTATATATATATATATATAGAGAGAGAGAGAAGGTTTCAATGCATTTTGTTCTCAAACACCTCAGTTGATGTTGTTCTATTTTTTTCAAAAGAATTGAGCCTACTATGGCATACTTTTTGAATCCACATATCAATTTTTTACTTTGTGACAAAAAGAATGCCATTGGTTCAAAAGTTCATTTAGTCCACTCTTTTCTTAAAATTCATCCATAATTTTTAATATGATTTATAATAAAAATATATTGCAACATGAATAATTTTATTAAAAATCCAATTAAAAATTTGACAATGTTAATAATATTAAAAATATTTTTTTATTTTGTCTTTTTTTACTACATTTTAATAAAAAAAAGACAAATGGACAAGAAGATTATATAATCAAAAAAGGTTAATCATTTCAAACAACATTCATTAACATCTTGATCATATTTGGCACAACTAAATTGCTAGTTATGTGGACACCTATCATGTTTGTTTTGACTAAAACATAATATGTGATAGTTGATGTGGCTAATTTACATTATTTATTTAAATAATAATAATTTAAATATTTATTAATTACAATTCCTAAGGATGTTAAATGTAGGCTCAAGGATGTAGGCCCCATAGGCATGTGCATAGGCCTCCTTCCTCTAAACATGTAGACTAGCTATAGGTTTCCCCTAAGCATGTAGGCCTTAAGCATGAACAAGTTGTCACAAAAGGCAATTGAACCCCTCACTTCCATGGTGACAAGCCAATGCATAAACCATCCAACCACCATTTCACACATGACAAATAATGTCATAGCAAAAAATATAAATACACATTCATTTTGAATTTCACACATTATAATTTCAAGTCATGATGTATATATAGCTTGACACATAATTACAAACATGAATTAAGGTTGTCACTAAGTAAATAGATAGTGAATATTTCATTTCACCTACCTACCAACTACCCACATATTATCTACCTACCCACCTATATGGATGAAAGCATGAAAAAAAGGAGCAACAAAACATGTGGACAATCCTCAAAAACTATTTTTTGAATTCTTGAAAAATCACAACGGGAACAATGTTTATCCAAAAGATTGTATAATTTTTGAAATAAGTCTTTATACTTTCATAGTTGTAACTACAAAATTTCATGAAAATTCACCATGTTTCAAAAGTCCTTTTATATGTCTAAAGCACTAAAGAAAAGCATGTGGAGATGTGGCTTTTTTGTTTTGGAAGTCATTTTTCCTTATCAAATGTTCACCAAATTGTTTCAATTTTTTTATGAACTTTAATATATTCCACAAGAAGGGATCCATGTGTTCAAAACATTAAAAGAATAAAAATACATATACCCTTTTAAATTTTGATACTCGCACATCCTTAAGCATTATTATAGTTTTCAATTTGTAATCATGGTTCAAAGTAAAATTATAGGTTTGACTATAATGTAAAGCTCAATGTAAAAAAAATTAAGTTTTTATCATTTTATATGTCATATTTGGCCTCAAATTTGATATTCAATTTAAAAAACTATGTGAAAAATGCATTATAAACCAATAAAAAACTACCATGTAATCATATTTGGTAGACCAAATAGACCAATGCCATATGATTTACATAGAATACAAACTTATTGCCCAACAAATAATGTCTGAACTTGTGTATAACAAAAACCATTGTTAGAACCTTTTTTTCTATAATGCTATAATTCTATTTTACGCTTCTAAGAAGTCTAGAAGTGTACACCACCGTTTTATCACACTCTTCCCTGTCAAATTCTAAGAAAACATCGCTCCTACAACTAGTACTGATGCATTTGTATGAACATGAAACTCCACTCGCTAGTTTGGTGACATCAATATCAATGCTTCAATATACTTCTATTTGATCAACTCCCAAGCCTTTTAATATTCCTCTATCAAGAGAAATGTCTTTGTTTTTTTGATGAATTTAGTAATAGGTGCCATAATAGTAGTAAAGTTTTTAATGAAACATTTATAAAACTATGCCATACCATTGAATATTTGAATCTGTTTTTAGGTGGTGGCATATTTACTATGTTTTTTTTTTGGATCTGGTAGTTTCCCTTCTTTGGAAATAATAAAACCCTAGATCATTCATGATGCACCCCCAAGCTCCCCAAGCTCCTTGATAGACTCAACTACGAATCCAAGGTGAAAACAACGAAAAAATGAAGAGTTTGAATATGCTCTTTCGCTCACAACACTTCAGGGGTAGAGGGGCGTGCTGGGGGATGGGGACTAAGACAAATGACAAGTAGGTTAATTATTCACATGGACTTGCATAAACCAAACAACAAATTGGTTAATGCATAGTTGGAGCACTTTTGGTGCACGAACAAATCACGAACAAACACAGACTCACAAAATTCACCATGACCCAGACTTAGGGGAAGCCACCACCTTCCCCCTTATAATATTCTCTACACCTGGCCATGGGGCTAGCACCCAAATGTCATTTTGTCCCAAGACTCCCAAGTTGGGAGTCCTGAAATTCTCGAAATTGGGACTCCCACAGCTTTGGAAGTTCATAACTTTAAGGTCACACCTTCAATTGAAGTGAAATCTCTAAAAAAGTTGTAGGCCTTGTCGAAAGTTTTCCAACCATATGTGGCACGCCACCTGCATGCAAGGAAATCAAGGAGATTCCTGACTTTTAGTGGCCGAAAGTCGAATTGCCCTTCTTTTGGCCATAACTTATGTTTTAAATACCCAAATGGATCATGTGAGCCCATTTTAGACATCTACGTTTCAAGAGCTTTCTGATGGTATAAAGAACTTTTCAATTCAATGAGTTTTGACCCTTGAAAATTGCCGTCTAAAAATTCGGAAGTCCATCAGGAGTCCAACTCCCAAAGTGGGAGCTCACTTAGGAGTCTGTGAATTCATTCCCTCGCACTTTCCTACATTCCTAGGAGCATGAAATGTGACTCCCAGGCTTCACTCTTGGCCTGCACCTTTGCAAGCCCTTGCCTTGGTCACAAGCCTGAAATTAAGGTTGCGACAATTCCTAAAAAAACAATGAATGCACATTTGTCTAGATTCAGACTAATGCCATTTTTTTGCACTTTTGAAAACATAATTTGAGCTTCTACAAATGACTATCTATGTCACTATACGCTATAAAATCATCTAGAAATATCTTCATAAAATTATCTAAATATTATCTAAATGTTTTGGTAACAACTCTTTAATATGTTAGAGGTTCACTTTAAATTCCAAACGACATCACCTTCCATATGAAAGCTCCTAGTTTGTAACAAATGTAATTTTGTATCTATCCTCTGGAACTATAAAAATTTGATGGTATCCTAAATACCCATCTAAGAAAGAATACGCTTCATACCCTGCTATTGTGTTCAAAACTTCATATGTAAAAGGTAATGGGTATGGATCCTTCTTTGTGGTTGCATTTAATTTTCTGAAATCTATACATATTGTCAATTTTCCATTCTTCTTGGGTACTACTACTATGGGTGACAACCATGTAGCATCCTTTTCAGATTGGATGAATCTAGTTGTTAACAATTTATCAATATTTTATTTGATTATTATAGCATAGTTTGAATTTAATATGTACATGGCTTGATGTGTCGGTGGTATAGTAGTATCCAGTTCAATTCTATGTTGTGCCAATTCATGTGGAATCCTTTTCAAATCTTTATATGTCCATGCGAAAACATCTTTGAACTCCTTCCATAGTTGTTCCACTTCCAACACTCTGCTCATCTCCGGCTATGCATTGATCTTCACCATTATGGTTTTGCATCAATTCCCAAGTTGAGTTTCATCAATTGTTGGTTTTCAGCTAACATCCATCCAACTATCTACAATTCTTGTGCTTTTATTTTTGTTGGAGTTTTGTCCACTACAACATTCCTTGGTTGATGACTATAATATGTCTCAGGATACACCTTATCCTCCAGAGCTATTTATGGCTCATATATGTTGCTAGTTGTCTTTTGTTCTTTGATTTATACCCCTAATTTTAACTCTGAATTATTAGTGTTGTCATTAGTATTCATGATCTCCACATTTGTGGTTTCCACAAACTAAATTATCTTGGGTAAATTGATTATTCCTATTAAGAACAACTCTAGCTCTATAGTAAACATGATATTTTCTTCTTCATCTATGATACCATTTTGATAATCGTAGCATAGTAACATTTTTGGTCTTCTTACTTCACCTCCCAAATGCTTAGTGACAGTAATTGTTCTAACTATCCCATTCCCTTGTATGGTAACAATGTTACTCCCTCAATCATGTGCCACCTTAGCATCCCTCAACCATGGTTTTCCCAACAACATGGAATAACTAGAATTTACCACACTATTTTAAAGTATAATAAACGTTGTAATGTAGGAAATGTCATGAACATATATCTTTAGATCTCTAATCAAACCCACTAGTTTTATGGTTGTTTAATTTGTCATCCTCAAATAATATGGTGTAGGTTTAGGCTTTGGAAGCCTCAACCTCAATTTCAACTATTATGTGATGATATTAACTATAAAATTTCCATCCAACAACACGTCCCTTATTGCATTCTTCCCAATTTGTACTTGGATAACTGCCATGTATAATCATCTATTGCTTTAGCAGTTGTCCCTACCTTTAGTACAAAAGAACTAACTTGTTTATCTATGGTTGCTTTGCTTAAATTCTAAGTTTACTCTAATTTTAGCTTTTACCAAAGATACCTCTTTAACCCAAGAACTATTTTAAGCAACTATCCCAAGTTTAAAGTATAACTTGTTTCTAACATTTGCTTACTAATATCCTGAAAAATCTCTTCTACTATAATCAATTTTTCTTGTGTAATCACTACCTCTTAAGATTTTTGTGCTTTTACAAGAGTAGTTTATGGCATGCCTAGCTAGGTTGTGTTCCATCCTTGCATGGATGTGGATGGCCCTTTTGTCTGGGCCTATGTTTTTTGGATTTGTTGAATTATCTCCACCATTGACTTCATTACCGTTTTTTTTCTCCTAGTTAGTAACACTATTTGTTTTCCTTGGCTCTCTATCCATGAACACTTATTCTTTAGTTGCCTTATTTCTTGTTATAACATTAACATCCATTGCATTCACATCTACAGTAGGTTGAACTTCTGCTATTGTCAAAAATTTCCCATGAAACATTTTCTACATTTCAACAAACTTTGGACAATATGTCATTCTATGTCCATTCCAACCACAAATGTGACATGCATATGAAAATGTCTTTTGTGGTTTTTGATTTGTGGTGTTATTTCTGTGGCTACTACTGTGGTCTCCTCGTTCTTTTTTCTACATGTTTCCACATTATGATTATTCATTCCATAATTTGTGCAATACTTATTAGTCTTCCCTATATTATTTGTGTTTTTGGTGGTGCTACTTGTTTATACTCTATGGTATTGAAAGTGCGCTCTTCATTTTTGCAGTAATCATTCCTTCTTCACAAAACATCGCCGCCTCTTTATGTTGTTGTAGTGTTAACTGCTTCATCCCTATAGTTACAATTATGAGGTATGATTGCAAGCCCACCTTAAACACAGTAGGCAAGAAATTGTTTATGGTTGGTATTTGTGAACCATGAACTAACTTTTGAAACCTCCACCCTTTCAATTTCCTCATGCTTCATATTCTTCAATTCCATGTATATTTGTTCATCATTTTGAGTCTTCCAATGATGTTTGCAAAATGTTTGTGTGAATTCCGAAAAAGTATAATAAAAAAATTTTAACATGTAATTGTGGCACTAGTTTGATGTTGTATCTCTTAATGTATAGCTAAATGCATTAATGATACACTCTTCAAAGGTTTATGCATTTGCCTTCACTATATAATTGAGCACTCTAACATGAACATTTGGATCAACATTTTTTTAAAAGTTAAGATACTTAAAAGCTACCTTGTTTGGCCTCATAGAATGACCATTTTTGTTATCGGTGATTCTTGCAATTACTATAGATGGTTCTCTATATTCCCCTCCTAGATTTCTAGCATTTGTATTTTTGTACCTTCCAACAACCAGTGAGTTCATCAGTGCTCAATTTGTAGTCCTATTCACATGAGTAGTCATTATTGGATTGGTAAACACCATATGTGGTGTCCCAACAACTCTAGTAGTTGCTACTAGTATTCTTAAGCTTCTACTCAAATTCCTTCCCGTTGAAACCCCTCTCGATCCACAACCCAAATTAATTGCAAATCCAATTAAAACTCCAATTCTAACAAAATTTGTGGTGGGTGCAACAATTGTTTCCACTCCTATGGTTAGTATTATAGAATGAAGTGGTCGAATAACCTCTATTCCAACAAGTTGTCTTCGAATTTCAGTAGTTGCCATTTCTGACACTCTTAATGAAGTTGAGGTGACTCAAATTTGACAATTCCCCATTCTTTGGTTACCCATTGGTATCCTCTATGGTGCAAAATGAAAATGTAAATAAACCTCTTGTACTTTGCCCTTGAACTAATGGATGGATTAATTTGTCTACTTTTTGGTCCCAATTGGCCTCCCAACTTCATGCCTGTCAATTTGTTCTAAACTACAAGAATTCTTGGCTCCTGCTCCTATGGTTGATCCATTAATGTTGTTGCCACATTCTGTAGCTCCACATGTCTAACAATGTATGTTCTAATGTGAAAAGGCACAAAAGGACAATCCATGATTGCATGTCCTTCTGAGCACATAAATGCATAGACTCTTGAAAGTAATTTGGTTGCCTCCGAATCCACATATTCATGATCCCTGATTTTAGTTGTGTACTTTGTTTGATCCCACTTTGGATTTCTTTGATGTGATTATGACTATGGTACTTCAACCAACACATTCATCTATGCATTTACATATTAAAATGGTCTTAGGTAGTCTTCTTCAGTCTCCTCAAACACATTAATATTGTTGTTTTCTTCCACCTCCTAGTATGGACTTGAGGTTTCCTACAATTGATCAAGTACTATAAAAGTCCCTATTCTATCTTGATCTCTGCAACCCTAAACCACAAATTGTGGTTGAAAAGTATATTACACCCACTCATTTGGGTGAGTATTTGATTGCATTTTTCTCCATGGAAACCATTGTTTACAATTGTGCTTTCTCTAAAGACCATAAGTCCATACTTCACGCCAAATACCACCTCTTGTGGTAGAAACAACTTGTGTTTTGCAAGTCTTTTTTTTGTTCTCAAAATTTGCGTATCCAACATCATATTTCGATATGGGGTTTGTGTAATCCCCACATACTCCCTTCCATTTTCATGATTATCTTTTGTTTTTCCTTTAGGACCTTGATGATTTGCCTCCAAATCCAATTGCCACTATAAACTTTAAATTACCATTCAATTCATCTTGTTAATCCTTTCTTCTTCAGAGTTTGTAAATCGCATTACAGTCCTCATAGCTTCAACTACTTAGACCTCTGGTATTCTCTAACATAGCCCTTCCAAATTTAAATTAAACCATTCTTTTGAACACCCTCAGCTGCAATGCAAACAATAAAAAATGCAAAAACCTTTCATGTTCATGTTCAAAAAAAGAAAAATTATCCCCATCATGGTCACCATATGGTAGATGTGGATTTAGTTATTCCAAAACCACTCCACACTTATTATAACAACAATTTTTACACTACAAACATACAATCATTCATAACTCTACCCTAATTCTAAACACACATACCTCTACAGTTTAGGAATACATCATATTCATGATTATCTCCGATGACCACAATCTGTATTGAAAACACAAGGCTTGAAAACTATAATAGAATTACAATTCATTTTCATGATATTAAATACCATAAATGATTCAAACATCAAATTGGAAATAGAAATTTATATTCTCATTGTTTACTACAAACTCTACAAAAATACAGTAAAATCCATGTTCTATAAAAGTGTAATCAAAACAACAAGTCAAATTTGTGGTATTCAACACGTGAATCTGTTGTTTTTTTACAAAGTACCTACATATCTCTTTTACTCCAAAAGTGTGTATCTACAAATGTCCTCAATCTCTAAAAACTCCCATTCTCAAGCAATCCCCAAGTCACCATCAACATGAACAACAAAACCAAATTCAACAAGAATTCAAAATTCAAACCCCCAAAATGTCCAATGGCCTATTCTTATCCGTAATGTTTTGTAAGCCCAAAAATTATGTAATATGTCTACTCCCTTAACATTCTCTTGATTTGAAAGTCTAAAGCTTTTGATCATAAAGTGAAGAAACTTGTTACAAAACTTGCCAAAATAATGAACGGTGTTTTGCTAAAAGCGGGGGATGCAGAGGCACAACAAGACGTTGTAGCTAAGCTAATGGATTTTGACTTATTGACAAAATCCATTCCTCCTTATATTCTTCATGCTAAAGAAGCAAAAGCGCAAGCTGAAATCATCAAAAACATTAAGATAAGTTTAAATGTTGCGAGCCATGTTAAGACAAAAGACCATAGGGTAGCTAAACATGTTACACTTAAGATGGTAGTGTTTGGACATGGTGGGAATGTGTTAACAATGGCTAGGGTTCTTGGGATTCATCATAACAATGTGTTTGATGCAATGCAAAGGCATCATCATGTCCTTGATGATGGTGGTTGTTTAGATGCAGTATGGGTTCCTCTAACAAAAAAAGTTAGATTTGACAAACTAAATGAGGATGTGGCAGATGTGGTCACTCAATGGTGGGTGTCCCAAATCACTATTTCTCCAAATAGGAAGGATGTGGCAAGGAGGCACAATGCATGCAAGGTTTATGAATCCCACCCAACACATTACCTCATGGAAACTTAGGTATGTTGTAACAAGTTTATCATCTCATAAAATGTTATGCCATTACTCAACAAATTTTGAAATGTCATCATTACTCGCAATAGGATAATCTCATATCCTAAGTACTATGATTAGTCCACATCAATCAATTACCTTAGTTGTGCAGTATATGAAAAAGTCACATGTAGTACTTTTATAGCCAAGTTAGTGTTTTTAAGCCTATGTACTTTTAAATGATCATCCTCCTCTTAGAGTTAAAGTTATCCTTGAACTTCTAGTTTTGTTTTGACTTTAGTACATGTTGTCTTGTACTTTTGAGCATTAAAATCCAAATTCACCCCAATACTAGTTGTCCTCTATTGACCTTGTAGTATTAAAGTTCAAAAGTACTCAAGTACTCAAGCACTAACCTTCAAGTGGCTACCATGGGACTTGAGTGCTTATGTTTCAACCAAGTATTAGTTAAGTACCCTTTAATTAGCAAGTGGTTTTCTAAGTGGTAACTTACCTTTTGAACTTATTCGCTAGGAGGTAGGTTGCTTTGTGAGTACTTGCTAAATACTAAGGACTTTTGTGAGTACTTACCAAGTGGCAAGTCCCCCCTTGAAAACTTCATAAATTGCATCTAGGGTCTTTGTTTGTTGTGTGGTTGGGCATATTAAACTTGTGGGAAGCACTTAAGTTCTTTCTTATAACTCAATTTGTAATGATTAATTTCTTATATGATATACATCATTCTTCTTTAAAGTTGTTTCCCCTTGAAAACTTGTTCAATTGTTTCCAAGGTCTTTTTATGTTTTGTGGTTGGGCATACTCAACTATTATCACATAAACCATAATCTAGGAAATATTTAAATATTGAAGAGGATGGACTATACTGCACTAATGTACTACCCAAATTTGTTTGTTGTCTAGAATTCAAAAACACTTAAGTTCATTTTTTAAAACTCAATTTGCAATGATTGATTTCCTATGATATGTTTGCAAACTTCATTCTTCTTTAAATTCAAAGCTATTTCCCCCTTAAAACTTGTTCAATTGCTTTTAGTGTCTTTCTATGTTATGTGGTTGGGCATACTAAATTGTTAGGATTTAAACCACAATCTGGGAGGTACTTCAGTATTGTAGAGGATGATTTATCCACTATACTAATATTGCCATTGTTTAATATCTAGTACTTTGGATAAGGGATGGGGAACTTGTGGGTTCAAGCCTTAAAGCTTTTGTCATATGCCTGAATTTGAAATGGTTGATTTCCTATGTTTGTAGACTTCATTTTTCTTGAAATTCAAAATTATTTCCCCTTAAAACTTTTTCAATTGCTTCTATGGTCTTTTTATATATGTTATGTGGTTGGGCATACTAGCTGTTCAGACTTAAACCACAATCTAGGATGTACTTCAATATTGCAAAGTATGGGTTGTACATTATACTGATACTCCCATTGTTTATTAATACCTAGTACTTAGGGTAAAGGATGGGGAATTTGTGGGAAGCATTTAAGTTCCTTTCTTGGAACTCAATTTGAAATGGTTTATTTCCTATGGTATGTTTGTAGACTTCATTATTCCTTAAATGTTGAAAACTTGTTCAATTACTTCCAAGGTCCTTTCTGTTATGTGGTTTGCCAAATTGAACTATTAGGATTCAAACCACAATTTGGGAGGTAAAGTATTGTAGAGGATGGTATGTACTACATTGATATCCCAATGTTTACTATCTAATATTTAAAGTAAAGGATTCATGAGGAACTTGGATTATATTGATGAATCCCAAAAATCATTTTTTGTGATTCAATTTGCAGCAACTAATTTCCCATGATATGTTTGTACACTTCATTTTTACTGAAATTCAAAGTTGAACATCCTAGCATCAAAGTTGGGCAAAGGACATTTGAAAATCTAAAGCCTTATTTTGTAAAAAAGTCACGGGAATGTAACACATGTTGTTGCAAATATCACATTGAGGTTGATGAACTTTGTGTTTGTTGCAACAACATGAGGGCTATTGGTAAGGGCATTCATGATTAGATTGGTTGTCAGTGTGACTATAAGCACATCTGTCAACATGAAGGGGACGGTGGGGAGGGAGAGTGCCAAACCTCAAGTAAGTTGTACCGTGGCATCATCAAACTTTGGGAAGGGGTTGTTTGCCTTAAAGGTTTGTTTGATGAATGGCATTGTAGAGAATGCTTTCTAGGGGAATGTTTATTATGTGGTGTTGAAACCTTGGAATTTTGTCTATGTGAAATTGATGTAAATATTGTTGTTTTCATGCAATGGTGACAATATGCTATGATTGTGGTTGGGAAAGACAAGGTAGGGAATGAGAATAAGTGCTTGAAATTGGAGTACGTGGAACCCATTCCAAGTGTTTTTATAGACTATCTTAAACTTAAACTTGTTGCATTCATAGAGCTCACAATTTTTTTGCTAGATGGTAGGATATACAATTCAAAAGTCTTTTGGCTACCATCACAAAAGATGATGTTTCAATCATTGATTTTGTAGAAAATTATGGGTTCAAGGTGCAAAATGAAGTTTTAGTCTATGCATTGGCACATTAGTCATGTAAGCATTTTGGTCCACATCACATATAAGAGGTTGATGCCATTTGTTGATGATATTATCCAAGACCAAGATGAAAATCTAGGGGGTTGGGTGAAGGAAGTTCACTTTTACATATCTAATGATACTCAACATGATTCCTTGTTTGTTCAACATTATTTCATATTCCAATGGGAACACATGACATCAAGGGACCAAGTTCTGTCCATTAGACATTGGGTGTGGTTTTACAGGTGTGCCACGTAATTTAAGTCTACTTGACCTTGGTATTTTGTTGTTGATAGCTAGGTTTGATGAGTTGTGTCTAATGAGTTGGAGTTACTTTGGATTCGAACATGGCAAGGGTGAACACAAGTAAGTAGGGGCTATAGTCAAGCGAACACTCACACAAGAACAATTGAATGTTAATGGCAGACAACCATAGTGTGTAAAACATGTTTGTGATTATTTGACATATGTTTTGTTAGATAGGCTTATTTCCTCAACTGTTGAGGAAAAAACACCTTTGAAAATGTCCTTCTTGCACATTGGTATTTTTGTTGTTAACAAACACATATTTTGGGAATGTGAAATTATGAAGGGCAATAGGAAAATCCACCAAATCTAAGCTCACGGGGATCCTTTGAAACTTTTGGTTCGAAATTTGGCCTATTTCTATGAGTATTGTTTGGATGAAAAATGGGAATTTTGTGTGAATGTGGCCCATATTGGATGTGGTGGCTTGAAACATTACAACCATTGAATGTAACTTCAATTCAAAATCTCAATGTAATTGACCAAGTAGATGTTGGCCAAGAACTTGACTTTGGATGGAGAATCTTTAACTGTAATGCTAGAAGTAAGTGATAATTTTGTGGTGCTTGTTGAAGATGGTAATGAGGAGGGGGTAGATTTTTACATAAACCTGGGAAATACCACAAAGTCTTGGGGTAAGAAAGGTTTATCATATGCCATGTTGAATGATAACCTAGTGGGTTATGCCTAATACATTTTTTTTGCTATGCAAATTTTCAATGTCAATAGCTATGCATTGGGTTAAAGGCAACATCCAAATGTTTATTTTATCAAAAAACACCTTAGGTGCCATAAAAGATGGCATATGGCATGATTTTGATGAAGAGTAAAAAGGTTTGCACTACACAAGTTCATGCTTTTGGTAAGTTTCTATTAAGGGAGTACATAGATTGCATAGTTTTTGGGCTTACAAGACATTATGGATAGGAATAGGCCATTGGACACTTGAAGGGTTTGAATTTTGAATTCTTGTTGAATTTTGTTTTCTTGTTCATATTGATGGCAACATGGGGACTGCCCAAGGGAAAAAGTTTTTGGAGTTTGAGACAATATTTGTAGAGACACACTTTTAGAATGAGAGTAGATATGTAGGTACTTCATAAAGGAACTATAGATTATGGTGTTGAATACCACATATTGGACTTGTTGTTTTGATTACACTTCCATAGAACATGGATTTTGCATATTTTTGTTGAGTTTTCAAGGAGAGTAAAAACTTTTCCATTGATTTCCATTTTCAATTTGATGTGTGAATCATTTGTGGTCTTTAATCTCATGAATAGGAATTGTAATTTTGTTTGTAGTTTTTGACATTGTGTTTTGGATTACAAATTTTAATTATTAGAGATAATCATGAATTTGGTGTATTGTTGAACTACATATGTATGTGTGTTTAAAATCAGTGCAAAGTTGTGAATGAATGTATTTTTGTAGTGCAAAATTGTTGTTACAATAAGTCTGGAATGATTCTGGAGGAATTAAATCCACATCTATGGAAACACAGATGGTGATGAGATAACTACATGTGAAGGACCATCAAGAGGTCATTTTGCAACTAAAATCACATAGCAAAAATATTAGATGTGGGATATTGGTGGCCAACTCTATACAAAAATGTGAATGATTATTATAGATCTTATGATGCATGCGAAAGAATAAAAGGATTGGCAATTCAAATCTTGCAAAGTTGGTCACAAGTCTTTTAGAAGAACCATTTATGATATGGGGATTTGATTTTGTGGGGCCAATCAAACCAACATGCAAATATACAATAAATAAATACATTTTTGTAGCCATAGATTATGCTACCAAGTGGGTGGAAGCAAGAGCATTGAGAACCAATACTACAACATAAACAATCAAATTTCTATACATTAGAAGAAAATTATTATTTTGCAACTGTTGTATGCAATTAATTTTCAAATGCATGTGACACATGCAACTACTAGACCCCATAGTTGCATAAAACAAGTTGCACACAACTAGTAGTTACATATGACAATATGTATGCAGATAATATATACAATATGAATTTTTACTTTATACATTTACATTATTTTACAAAGGTTGCCCATGGTGACATGTGTTCGTTTGTGAAGCTCAATTATATGGTGACATGTGGCACTTAAACATTATTTCAATATTCATCATTATTAATAAATTAATAATATTTTGGCCATTCAATAAATTGTGAATCAGATTTTGACATGTGTCCATTTGTGAAAGCCAATTATGTGGTTACACGCAACAATTTTAAAAGCCCATTGATTTTATTTTTTTAATTAATTAGGTATGTAGGTGGTAGGTAGGTAGGTAGGTAGGGAAGTAGGTAGGCTAAGGTTTTAAATAATCCAATTTTGTTTTTGGGTTTAGCTTTTAGGGTTGAGCCTTTTTCATTGGCCCATCCCAAATGGCATTTGGTATTTGGTTTGTGAACAAGTCAAATGCATTTACTTATATAGTGCGCACATTTGGAATCCATGGCAAAATATATTGGATAAAGAATTCAATTGTAAGTGCAACTAATGTAATTGCAACTTACATGCAACTAACCATATTAACCTAGTTTACCTACTATATAAATTAATTATATTGTAAGTATTAAAAGTTAATAGGTAATAATAATATAATATTATGATAATATTATTAATTGGTTAATAAATATTAATTTTAATATTTATAATTATAATAACATTTTAATAGTTATGATTGTTTATAATAATTAATGATCAATAATATTATATTATTATTAATTGATTTAAATTTGTAGATAAATTAAGTTAATAACTAACCTAAGCTAAAGTACTTATAGGCAAATTAATGTAACCTATTAACCATAAATATATCACCATAATTAATAATATTTAAAATTAAAATTATAGTTATTGAAGAATAATTATTATTATGAACAACTAAGGATGAAAATAATAATAGTAATCAACATTAAAAAATTTATTATTATATTTACAATTAATTAATAATGCTACAATATTATTACATAGCCTATGCTAATAATTTGTAGGCTAGAATGTGTAACCTATTAGATATAAGTATATTATTATAATTAATAACAATATGGTAATACTAAAAAATAATTATTGACGAATAAAATGATATTATAATAATAATAATAATAATAAATATTGAAAAGAAATAGTGAAATCATTAGTACGTAATAAAATTAATAATAATAAGTATAATTATAATTATTTTTTAATCATTATATGTGATTAACTATAATGATAATCATATAATATAAAAATTGGGCTAAATTGATTTTTATTAAATTAACCACATGCTTAAATTATTTTTGGCTAAATTAACCATAGTTAAATTAATTACAAGGTTAAATTAATGATGAATTCAATTTTTTTCCTAAAATAATTCAGAAGTTAAATTTAAAGTAGTAAATTAATTTTGGGTCAACTAACCATAATTAAATTAACTACAAGGTTAAATTTATTAATTAATTTATCCATATTTAATTTAGTCATGTTAGTTTAGCCATTATTAGTTTAATTTAGCTTCCTAGTTAATTTGGTTTTTTATTTAATTTAGCCATAGTTAATTTAACAAAAGTTAGTTTAACCAACATTAGTTTAACTAAAGTTAGTTTACCCAATATGGTTAGTTTAACCAAATTTAATTTAGCCTCATAATTAATTTTGTTGTGGTTAGTTTACCAACACTAGTTTAACTAAAGTTAATTTACCCAATATGGTTAGTTTAACCAACATTAGCCTCATAAGTTAGTTTAACCTCATTAACCTCATAATTAGTTTTGTCATGGTTAGTTTAACCTCATAATTAGTTTTGTCATGGTTAGTTTAGCTTGATAATTAATTTTGCCATGGTTAGTTTAGCCAAAGTTACTTTGGTCTCATAATTAGTTTAGCAAAAATTAATTTAACAAAGTTAATTTAATAATTAGTTTAGCCAAAATTAATTTAACCAAAGTTAATTTATCCTTGATTAATGTGAGTTTAACCTAAATTTAGCCAATGTTTTACCTTGGGTAGCATTAGTTAATATGAGTTTAACCCTAGTACTAAAGTTATAAAACTACTATACATAGCCTAAGTAGATGTATTTAATATATTAATGTAGGTATGTATTAACTTAGGTCATGATTTTTATGACATGTGTCCACTTTGTACACTACTAGTTGCATATTAGTTGCACACACAACCATTTGGCCTAAAATTATATTGTATCAATTTTGTAGTTGTAGACACAACCAATGTAGTTGCAAACGACACCTAGGTGCACACAATTGCATAGTGACTAGTTGCAAACGACACCTAGGTGCACACAATTACATAGTGACTAGTTGCAAACATTAGGATTTCTACTAGTGATATGAGTGCATATTTACTAGGTTTGGATGTCCTTTAATTATAGTCATCAATGAAGGGTTCATTTCATTAATGATGTTATCAAACATTTGATTAATCATTTTTTGTTGAAACATGTGAGGTCTACAAGCTATTATCCTCAAAGGAATGGGTTAGCTAAGTATACTAACATAATACTTGGGACTTTGTTGATCAAGTTAGTTAGTGAAAATAAAATAAATTGCGATGAGCATTTTTCAACAATGTTATTTTCATACAAAACTACATACAAAGTAGCAACAGGGTACACACCATATCAATTAGTGTATGGATTACATCTATTGATGCCCAAAAAGTACATAGTGCCAATTCATTAGTAGAAACTTATTTTTTGCAACTTGCCTATGCAACTACACGTGTCAGATGCATTAAAAACTAGTTGCATGCGACATTTATTAGTTGCATATGACACTTGTAGTTCCATAAGACAAGTCACACAAGAGAGTTTTTCTTCTAATGGTTGATGGTGGTAATCAAAAAGACAATACTTCAATGAGAGTTTTGATTACTAGAGTTTCAGAATTTCCCTCATTTGATGATCTAGCTTTCAAAACCACTTTGTAAGATCCCTTCCTTCAAGACTCAACCTTTGTCCTATGCCTTTTAGCTTCCTTGTCAATTGGTGGGATGTCATTACCATCAATAAGCAAGGTTGTTACCGTGCATGGCAACTCTTTAGAATTTCCCGCCAAAATTCCCCATGGTCTTGGCCTCACCACACCTCCCACCTGGTTCTTTTTTATGCCCATGATGGTAGTAACTAATAGTGCAATTGAATGATGAACCAACAAGCAATAAAAGTCTACCATACATGTAACCAAGTCAAAGGGCCAACAAGCAATAAAAGTTTGCCATACATGCAACCAAGTTGAAGCAGATGTTAGTTTTATATTCATTTAGAGGTTTTCATTAGTTCCCCCCTACAACACTCTACAATCATATGCTAACATTAATAGGTTAAAGACAAGGTCAATAAATTACTTTAATGAAAGATATGTTGCTAATTTAGTTGAAGCTCCTCAAAAACATGACAACTTTGAAGTTCTTGGTAGAATTATTGAGACTGAAAGAACTTAGCTGTCATGAACCAAAATTTCTGAAAGGAACTATTGAGGAGAAAAGGTATGCGGTTGTCATGTATTATAGAGCTTGGCCTTCCAGGTCTATTGTCTTTCCAAATGCTTGGTTTTCATAGGTCTATTTACTCCTAAATATAATTATAGTTAACTTAGGTCCAAACAATTTTCTTCTAATTATTAACAACATCAAACTACTTTCCAGTTTCCAGTGAAGTCAATGATATTGAAGTTATAACTGAAATGTAAAATTACATAAAGTTTCCACGTGTGCAAATATGAGAGATTGCAGAAACTTCGTCATGTTTATACTCTTAGTCTGTATAAACAACTGACAAGGGAAAAATTCAAAAGAAATTACAGCCATGCGCAAGAAAGCCATGATTTGATTATTTAAGTTCATGAACATGTTGCACTTGTGAGTGAATCTTTCCTTGACCATGTTGTCTGGAAATCAATTGTAACATTCTACACAATTAGTATTGAACAAAGACTTATAAGTTTGTGTGCAGCTATTATATGCATCTGTCTATATATCCTTAATGGGTATTGGAAGCCATACAAGCCCCCAATCTAGCTCAGTTGAAATGTCCATTACATTTAAATCATGATCATAAGGGGACATTCTATGATCAATATTAGGAACTTATCAACCCCCACCTGATCTCTCTCACCAACACTCTTAAATATAGACTATGTAGGGAATAATATTTCTTGATTGCTTTCTGAAGGACCCTTTGCCAAATCAATATGTCCACATGGCAGTTTGGTTAGTTTTTCAAATTGGATTACATGTTTGCCAACAAGCCACAAGTTCAAAGTTTCAACATTGCACAGTCCATCTTTGCACAAATGTCAAGTCCACAATACCATGTCCACATTCCCAAGTTGCCATCTCCAAATTTTGTTGTTTGACCACATTGGGCTGTACTTCACCCTGTGGAATGCCCCCAAACAAGTCTTCCATCTCAGATTAAATAGCTAAACAACACCACAATTTGTTTAATCAAAGCAATAAAACCTACAAACAAAGAATTGATATCAATTTTAAATGTTAATGTGACTCTCACCTCTACAATGTGAAGATATTGACCATGGACATTGCCTCCAAGGTTTCAAAAAAACTTTTCTTGACCTAATTGATAATAGCCATTCCACCTGGTACAACATGAACAAACACATCAGGAATTTGATATTTATAAAAGTAGGCTAGGACTGATTGCATGTAGACAAGTTACAAACATGAATGGAGAACTACTACTGGCCCTAAACCTGTCACCAACAACATCTGGTAGATTCCTTGTGATTTGCTTGTACATTCGGGCAGATCGGTTGCAGACTTTCATGGGATATTTATGCTGCACATTTAAGCAGGGACTTACAACAAGCTTATTTCAAGGTTTATAGGACTGAACTTCCTTACACATTCTGTACAACATAAGAGCAGTTGAGAAAAGATGTTTCAAGAAAGGTGGTGCCTAGAAAACATTTTGAAAATAGTAGGACAAATTGTTTCATTGCTTGTTTCAATGCTTCAACTACATGCATTGAAAGCTGAATATTTTCCTCCTCCAATATATAAGACTGGTTCCATTTACCTTTAGGATTATTTCCTTACATAATTTATAGATACAACATATTGACCACTGAGAAAGGATGTTCTAAGATAAGGTAGGTTCAGAGTTCACCTTTGAAAAAAGTATGACCAACTATTGCATTGATGTTTCATTGTTTCAGTTGCATGCATTGAAAGCCTAGTATTTTCCTCCTCTAATCTCTAGCCATCCACCTTTCAAGAAGCTGATTGTGGAGGTGTGCAAACCCAGATTGACAAAACTTGTAAAACACAAGGTCAAGCTACATTAAAAATTCCACTAAAAATTTGCATAGACAAAGTCATTCTCTATCATCATGTCTAACACAGTGATGTTAGCTAGCAATTCAAAGGTGTAGATATGTCATTAAATACCTCCAAAACAAATGGGTCATGTTGGGCAACCAATTCCTACTAGCTTCTTGGTCTGAAGCATCAGAATCATAAAGTTCAGCCCACCATTCTTCTCTTTCCCTTTCATTCATTTCTCCATAATATTGTTCTTCATACAAGCATAACCTGCAATGTGCATATTCCTCACTACCATCAACTAACACCCTCCATGCCTGGTTACAATGGTGCAAGGTAGATAATATGTCATGAAAATCCTTCTCTGGCCAAATAATTAATTATCAATTCAAAAATTCAGATAACTAATTATTTGATAACTATTTTCCCAGTTTTAGTTTTATGGGGCAAGGTTGAAAAAAATGTAAATAACTAAACTTGGATGTGAGAAATATTTTTTCCAGGTCATATATTGAGCAATGGGGGTGTGTCTCTTACACATGGACCACCCCTAGTAGGGAGTGAGAGGGATGGTGGGAATTGGAGTGCATCCACCATAGGAACCTCCCCCAAAAAAAAAATTCAATAAATTAATAATCATACGTATCCCTTCATTTGTATTTTTTCATTTTTCCTTTGTTCCCAATATGTTCCCTTCAAGTTCCCAATGTGTTCCAAATAGCACCTTGCTTTAATCCCATACTAGTGTGAACCTTGTGCATAATGCACAGGTGTGTTATTTCAACAATGTTTGGTTGATGTTTTTGGTTTTTTAAAAAAACTTTTCTTTTCAAACAACCGTTGGTCCCCCCCTCCCCCAAGTCTTTCACATTTCCCACTCCGGTTCTTTATCCCATCGACCCCCCCCACCCCGCCCGATCCTTCACATTTCCCACTCCGGTTCTTTAACCCGTTGATCCCCTCGCCCGGTCCTACACATTTCCCACTCCGGTTCTTTACCCCGTCGATCCCCCCCGCCCGGTCTTTCGCATTTCCCACTCCGGTTCTTTAACCCGTGGATCCCGTCAAGTAGTAGTAGCAGTGGTTTTTTTCCCTTTTCTTTTTTTTTTGGTCTTTGATGGCCAATTTTGTGATGTCACCAAAGTGACCATCATCCCCAAAAAACAAAAAAAAGAGCCAAATTTGCCAACATTACCAAATATGAAAGTTGAAAAAAGAAAAGAA
>Ga0116227_10007428_pt1 | contig 21396 bp, 9 predicted proteins | sample S1TSphgellanicum_FD_89693 | JGI IMG/M metagenome (GOLD analysis project Ga0116227, IMG submission 89693) | Host-associated microbial communities from peat moss isolated from Minnesota, USA - S1T2_Fb - Sphagnum magellanicum MG | ecosystem: Host-associated > Plants > Peat moss > Unclassified...
AAAGCATGCTTTGTCATGCATCTAGTTGGCCCCCTCCCCCCTTTACAAGTACATGCAAGTTGAACCATGATGATGGCCAAAACAATAAAAATATGGGATGAGAACAAGGTGCTATTGGGAACGCCATTGGGAACTTGAGGAGGGGACCATTTTGGAAACATCTTGGGAAGGGAACACATTGGGAACAGACCCCCCAAAAAAAAAACAAAACCCTGATTTTGTCTTGTTCAATTTTTTTTGGTGAGATTTTGAAAGGTTCATTCTGAATTTCCCTGATTTTTTTGGGGTGTAAAAGTCTCCAATTTTGTTGAGAAATTTTTGGGTTTTTTGTCTCATTGAGCTGAAAATGGATTGAGCAAGCTCTCATTGTTTTGGCTAGACAAAATTTACACTCGAAGTGAAGAAGAAAGGGTAGCATATGGAAAATACACACAATATACATACCCACATGACATTCATGTGAAAATAATTTTGGAAATAGGAAAGTCTGACAAAAGTAGAATAACTTTATATGAAGATAAATTTCAAAAGGGCACTCAAGTTGAAGGTTTACAAAGAGTGTAGTAGCAAACTCCTTCATGGCACCAAAAGACAAACACATATATTGGACACCACCAAGAAGTTGAATTGTTGAATTGGAGCTATGGAGATGGTATACCAACCATGAATTGTATTATGCTTTACACAAATGTAATCCAAATCTTTGCTTGTGGGCTTGGGAAGCCATTATTTTGATGTATTCTGAAACACCTTGGATAAAGGAGTATTTCTTTGCTATGTTATGAAAATAATAGAATATTTTCACTTAAATTGATCTATGCATATTTTATATTTGTTCTCATAGTGAATTTTAAGCACCCTATTTGTATTTAAATAAATTTTAGTTTTTACTTTCTAATGAATTAGTTTGATTGCACCTTACATTTTCTTTGCACACCGGTTGGAAAAAAAATGGAATTAACTTCGATACGACTTAGTGTCTTCAAATAAAAGATATACCCTTTTGCCCAATGACATTGTTAAACGTGTCATACACTTTCTTTGGGGGGGCTAAAACTCTCCATTTAAGATGATAGGCTATTGTTACGGAGGTGATTAGTATAGACCAACCTACATTTCTCCCCCTAGGTTCATTTTAGACAATGTTCTAATGACACAAGAACTATAGATTGGGCTAAGTGTACTAATTGATCTTTAGTTTTCCTCAAATTGGATTTTGCAAAGACATTATAAGATGAGTTAAGACTTTATCTTTAGGGCTAGTGATAAAGACAAGTATGGCAATGGAGTTTGTTGAGATGGTAGAATTGTTGTTAAAGGTTCTAATTTGCTTTCATGAAACTATCATTAATCCTTTCACAATTGGAAGAGGAGGGAGGCAAGGTTGTCTTTTTAACCCCTAATTTTTTCATCATCATGTGGGAAGTGTTGAACTTCATGACAAAGGAAGTTGTCAAATCGAAAAACCATAAAAGGAACGATCCTACTTGGAGGAAGAATGCAATAAACCATTTCTCAATATGTAGATGATACAACAATTTTTTTAAGAAAGAAGAAGAATGAGAACTTGTGGAATGTATTCATTATGTTTCAACTTTTCTTACTCATTACTAGCTTAAAATTTGATTGGGAGATAGAAGAAACCAAAGTGTACAAAAGCTTTTATATGAAGTGTGTTAATGAAGGGGAGTTGTCAAGGTTACTAAACATCCCATTTGGATTTGGCATAAACATCAATAAAAGGTGGATGCTTTTTAATTTGAAAAACCTAGAAGAAACTTAAGCACTAAAATACAATAATTTGCCATTAACTAGTCATGTAACGATTGTAAACTTAGTACTAACTGCGTCAACTTTATGGTTCATTACCAACTTTGGGGGGGGGGATGAAGAAGGTGATAATGAAATGTAAATATGTCCTATGAAATTTTCTATGGGTAGGGTGAGAACATCATGCCAAAACCAAGGTCAATTTGTTTGATTGTTGTGCACACAAGGATGTCAATGGAGGTCTGAATTTGATAAGCCCATAAGAAGCATTTTTTGCTTTGTTGTTGAAATGGAGAATTTCAATATTCAAGCTAGGGAACTTAAACCATAAATTTCTTCTCTTTTGCAAATTATATTCTCTCTTGTCATAAAAAATGGATTCTTGACATTAATTGGGTTATGGTCATAGACCATTTTTTTCCTTGAAATTTAAATTTTGGGGGTTGATTTTGAATACTTGGAAGTGCATGGTGGAAAAGCTTTGCTTCTTTCTTCTTCATTCAATTAAATATATATAAAGCACGTGAACTTATGGTGGCAAATTACCTTCAAGGATGGTGAGTTTGAAATTTCCATTTCTAAAGTTCAAAATTTACATAAATTAAGGTTAAACATTGTAGGACACTTATGGAAGTGTTAAAACAAAACTTCCAACCTGGGGATGAAATAAAAAGTTTAATTTCTTATGGAAGAAAAGGAACATATTTGCAAGAATGGGTTGAGGAGCTCACGTAATTGATTCGAGAAATAATTTGTAATAAGTGGTTGGGGATTTATGAGAATGCAACTATAAACCCAATTCGGGTTATCTACGATACCAAAAAAATTCAAAATATAGTATAGATAACTCAATTCAAAGGAAGTTGACTTGGTTTTAAGTGAAATTCTTATTTATGTGGTTGGCAAACATTCAAGGTTGCTTCAACTATTGCATGACCATGACAAGTTCATGTGTGTTTTAAAAAGAGTAAGAGTTTATACTATAATAAGTGCTCCAAGGTTGTCGTTTAAACTATTTTATGGTGTTTTTGATGATTTGACATTCGACCCTAAATAATGATGGTGGAATGGGTAAGAAAATTTTGATGAAGTATAATACAAAACAAGGGAATAGGTTCTCTAGCAAAATTTCCAACTAAAATGGAAAGATGTTAGGAGGAAACAAAAAACTAAAAAGGATTTTAAGTTTATTTGGTCATTGTGACATCAAGCATTCAAAGTCAACATTTGGCAAACTAAAGCAAACCATAAGATACTAATGGAATTCCCTCTTGTGGCTTTTTTATTTGTAATTTTGTCATGCATCAATTTGAATAATGCCCAAGAATAATTAAAACATGGGAGCTAATTTTCACATTCTTGTATCATCTCAAGTAGCTTTCACACTTTAACTATTTTCAAAAGGCTTTAGATGTGGAACAATGTATGTTCAACAAGTGACTACTTAGCAAGGTAAAGAAATTTAGGTCTTTATGATCCTTACTAAACAAGGTGTTATTTTTTAGCCATATGGATTAAAGAAATGATTGGGTGTTTAATAACAATAAATGGCACATGATGTTAAACTAAGGAAAGTTGCGTGCAAAGGTATGATTGATTATAGTAAATTAAAATGGAACATGTTCTCCAACAAATTAGTTGAAATGGACAACAAAATTTTAAGAACTTTCAACATAGTTTGAAGTCTTCATCATGTGGTTTGTGTGTGTCTAATGGCTAGAAGGTGAGGTGGTGTTATCAACCATTCATTGATGGTAATGTTTGTTGAAGGATATGCAATTTTGGTTGATCAAGGTTGGGTGTCCCATTAATTCACCTTTTTACTTGTATTTGTTCCTCTTTGCAATGGATCTTTTGCATTTGTTCCCAAAGAATAAAAACATACCCCACAACAATATTGTCAACCAACATCAACATTATGTGACAAATTGGACATTGGTTAAGGTGGTGATTATAAGGGTGGGGTACAAACTAATTGGCGTGAAAAAAGGAATTCATTTACATGTACAAATTGTTTTATCAACCCATTCCATCTATTGACCAAGGACATAGTTCATGTTCTACACTTAGTCAAGAGCCATAATGTTTTAGTATTGATTAAGGATGTCCTTTTGCTAATAGAAAAATGTGAAAATTGGGAAATGAAGGAAACAAAAATAATGATTTGAACTTTGCCCATCAAATGTTAATGAAGATTTATTCTATAAAAAAAAAGATTTTCCAACTAAATTTTTTTCATGATAAATCTTTGATAATTTTATTACAAATGAAAAATGGAAATTAAAATATATTAAAAAAGAATATGACCTTGGGTGGGAAATGGATGACTTTATTCCATCACAACATTGTGAAGCAGTAAACACAAAATACTTAACATGGTAGGTTTATAAAGGGAACTTCAAACTACCGTTAACCAAAGTTCTAATTTTTAATATTAATATATTAAAAATATGTTTAATATGAAAATTAAACATGAATTGTGTATCTAACAATATGTAGCAAGATAATTGGTTGGAATTATGTTCATTACTAAAGTTTATCTATGTTAATACGATGTGTTCATCAACAAAATAGACCCCCCCCCCCCCAATTTGTTTTCAAATAATAACCAACATTAAATGTTGATCTTTAGAAGGGATTACAAGGGTTTAAATCCTTTATGAACAACCAAACAACATGGTGAAGGAACATTATTATCCAATTTATTGCCATTTTTGGAAGGCATTATATAATAAAAACTTGGGATCTACACCACTACACATTACCAACGATGATCAACTAATCAATTGTGAAAAAAATGAATTGATTTTGTGAAAAAATAAATTTCATTTGAATGACATTGGATGCACCTTAAATTGAATTCATATTTAATTTAATTGGATTCATATTTAATTGAAGTAAATTTTAAAAATTAATTGAATTCAAATACATTGATTGGAAATTGAATTGAATTCCAATTCAATTCAATTCAATTCAACAATTGAATTAAAAGTCAATTGCATTGAATTCAAATTCTAATGACAAGGATAATCATAATTGGTTTATGGGGGGGCATGACCTAAGCTTGGTCAACAACAAAAACGCATTCAAACAATACCAACGATGATGAAAGATGAGGAACAACAACAAAATGAGAATTCTAATAAAGATGTTTTTTAAAAGCAAAAGGGGACTACAAGAAGTTGAGTGTTAAAGGCCTTATATACAATGTTGGAGGACACCAAGGACATCAAAAAGTACATAAGGGACATTACAAGCACTTGGGTCAAAAGCATTTTATATTTTATAATTTCTTGAACCAAAGGTTGCTGGGAAGTGTGGTAGTAAATACATTGAGGGATGTTGGTAGGAAAAACATTGAGATGGCCCAATTTTTTTGAAAGCAACAAAAGACACCAAAAAAGACATAAATGTAGATGTTTTAATAGGTGGAAATCAATTTTCATATTCTAGAATTAATGGAAGTGGAAATGATTTCATAAACAATTTATATGATCTTGGATTATCAATGTATGGCAATTAATTATCTTTTAAATAAACTATTTAAGTAGCTTTTAAATATATCAATAGTTTGACCTTATGTCAATTGATCATCATTGGTAGTGTGAAGCCCAAGTTGGTTTATGTGATGTGAACTAAGTATAGGGTCCATTATAGGTTGTCATTACAACAATTTTAGATGATGACTTGACACTTTTGTTGAATGGAATTGAATTGAACAATGTCTTTTGTAATCTTTATGTCCTTTCATGTCTCAATTTCATATAGGAATGAATCATTGTTTCGCACTTCAAGAACATCTAGAAAATTTTATCTTTTCCTTATCTTCATACAAATAAGAAGAATTTATTACATGTTAGACATGTGTTATTACCCTTTGGGAAAAAAATATTTATGTCAACATGACACATCATTGACATATGAACATGTGTTGTCTAGTTAAGCTTCATGTGAATATGTTGATCTTATTCAAAAGATTGTTAACAAAGGAGCAAATGCCAATACAAAAGGTGAGAATGGAAAAATGCCTTTGTATTTAGCATATTTAAACAATCGTGATGGAATCATTTCAAAACTATGCATAGCACTGAATCTCATATTTATTTCAATTGTATGAAATTGTGCGATTTCATGCAATTATGTAATTATTATGTGAGAATTATATGCATAAAGGGCAAAAGGGAGCAATGTGAAAGCACCTTATGAGTTTGGTAATGATCCAATGAAAATTATGTGTTTCGAACATGGAATAAGAACGAAGTTTGACGATAGAATCATGATGTTAAAATTGTGTATAATTGTGTTTTTTTCACATAATTGTAATGGAACATTTTTTCTCATGAGTTTTTTATGTTTAGACATGCACACTCTTTTTTTCTTTTTCATTGTGGTTTGCATTCATTTTAGGTGTTATCCAACAAGTGATGTTCATCTCATTATGTGTGTATTATATGAAAAGAAACAATTGGAAATTTCAATGAAACAAGGTTATAATATTGTTTTCAATGTTCTTCTTATGTACTTTTTTGGCTAAAAATTATTTTGATATGATTTTTTATAAATTGATTAAGATTTATGCATCACATCATTGTTATATAACACAAGCCATATGATAACAAACCATTTGTGCTTTTACATGCATGTTTTAAATGACATGGGTATTCATCTTTCAAAAGATTGGAAAACAACCTAAACACTTAAAACCTATGTATTTGTCAAATTATGTGACCAAGATGAAAAAAAGATAAAATAACTTGAAGATGTAATTTAATTTTTAAATGATCAAACAATGACTATATATATACATGCAAACAATATTATTTTTTAAATTCACATTTGACATTTTTATTGTAAAATTAATCAAGAAAATTGAATTAAGATTAACAATGTTTACAAAATGTTATACATGCAAAAAGTCATTTAATCATTGTTACAAGATTGCATACCTAGTATGAATAAATAAATAAAAATAAATTTGTGCATGTTTTCTGACAAAATCAATGGTTACTAACATTATATTAAGATAATGGCATGTTTGGTAATCCAGAATTTTGTATCATGTAAATATATAGAAGTTAAACCTTTACATGAATATTTTATTGAATAAAAATGATTCTTTTGGATGTGATGTTTTCACTAGTTTTCTTAAATATTCATTAAGTATAAATTCAATTTGAATATGGGCAAATGACCAACATTGTTTTCATTACAAATGTCATTGCTTGATGATAAATCCTAATAAACTTACGATATAAGAATTATTGATTTATTTTTTATGTATGTCACTATTTGAATTAAATGCATGGGAGGGTGAATGATTTGTTGTCATAAAAGCTTTACAAAAACATTAAAGGGGAAAAATAAGGTAGCTAAAAATGGGAGAAAAAGGTGATATAGTTGGTGAACAATACAACAATGCTTGCAAATTGGGTGCAAATTGAGATGGGCAAGACTTTAAAAACCATGCAAATCAATCACAAAAATTTATAATTATAATTTATTTTTGTGCAAGTATATCATTTACCCAAATATACCCACAAGCAAAATTAGGGTATATTATTTACCCTATCTTATTTTCTCAAAATCAATATTCTTTAATCAAATGCATATCCAAGGGTATATAAATTTGATACAATATACCCGTTTCAAAACCCTTGATATTTTTTAAAATACCCTTACCCAAAGCCAAGTATGTTTTCAAACATGAATAATCTCATAAAGGTAAATCTTACTTAAACTTGATGTTGTTCTTATGTGTGATTATTGTGCAAGGTGTTTAATATTGAGAAAAAACGTGATGAGTTATGTGTGTGCTCTCATTGTTGTTGAACCCTAAGCTAGGATTAGAGTTTGAAAACCAATTACATCACTATGTTAAGCTTGTTTATATGGTAAATTTTGATTTTTAAATTTGCATTTATGTTTAGTAGGGCAAGTGATTATTGTCCAATTTGATCTCAATCTCACCTCTTGTTTTATGTATGTTTAGGAATACAAAATTGAAATATTTTTATGCAATTTTATTATTGTAATTTGACATCACATGTGTGCATTTGTCCAACTAGATTTAGGCCTATGAAAATTGTATAGATAAGTTTCAAAATGTGAAAAATAAATATCATTTCTATAAAATAAAATAAAATAATTTACCTTTTATTTACCTTTAAAAAACCCTAACTGGGGGTATATGATAATGTGTACCCAAACCCTACCCTTCTACCCAAAACTAAAAAACTTGTTTACCTACACCCTACCCTAATGGGGAAAAAATGGGATGCAAATTTGTGGAGAAGATATTGAGTATTTGTTCATGCATATGGTGTTGGGGAGACATAGATCTATGCTTCTTTATTCGGGAATGGGATAAACACATTTTGGGTTAAAATTTGGGAGGATGAAATACTATGGGACCCTATTATCATCCTACCTACACCAACTTTGATGAATCATAAGATATTATTTTATGTTTGTTTCTATTGTTCATACCTTCCTCTTCCAAGCCCTAACTACTTCATTCATATCCTAATAATTACCTTGTTCCTTTCTCCCGCCATGACCTCCATAAATATGGAAAAGAAAATTAACATGTGCCTTTTCATGTCCATGTTATGTGGATTAAATAATTTAATAACCTACATCCTTCAAACCTATTTACTTAATTGCTTTCACATATATGGACATGAATGATCTAACATTAATAATGACAAAATATGGGGAACCATATGGGAACATACAATGGAAAAAGAACAAAAAAATTGGGGGTTGGGATTTTGTTTAGTTTGGAACCTTGTCTATTTGTAAAAAAATATATAATTGACAGAGATCAAGTTTGTTTGCATTACTAATACCCAATGAAACACAAATCTCAAAAAGTTGGAATACAAAAAAAAATTCATTCAACATCATAGTGTATGTAAATGAAATTTAGTTTAACACTTTATTTTTTATGGCAAATGAAGATTTAAGGTTCATTGAAAAGATCACAATATTATTGAATGTTTAGGAAGGCTAGCATAACACCATGCAAATGCATTAGAAAACTTTGTAAATTTCATCAACAATATTCACAAATGCTTTGAATTGCACTTTGTGGAATTAATTATAAAAAGGACAAGTGATACAATGGAAAATATATGACTATAATGACCTATTAGACTATCTGCTTGGGCTTCGCATTGCTACGCATTACCAATGATGATGAAATGATCAAAAATAAAAAATTGAAAACTTTGTTATTTTCAAATATATATAGGATTCAAATTGTGCAAAAACCACCCAATTATCATCCACAGGGAGATTTAATCAATAACCCCTATTTTTAATTCATTGAAATTTTGGAAGCAATTAGGGTGGATAAACATTAAATCAGCTAAGCAAGTGGGGATTAAATCTTTGAATTAAGTATTTAAGGGAGAAGTTTTAATTGGAAACTAGATTAATCTCAAAAAACAAAAAAAATGTTAATATCTTGAAATAATTTCGACATATTCATATGAAATAACACATATTTACATTTGTATGAAATTACATATAAACATGTGTATGAAATTGGAAAAACACAAAGATTTTTTTAAATTTGAAAGGACACAAAGATTCCAAAAGACATTAAAAAATTTAAAAAATTGTTTTCTTTTAATATTTTAAAGTCCATAAGGACATTTTGAAACATTACAACTTGTAAAATGCTTATTTAAAAAAAATTCCGGTTTGGAATCAACCTTTAATAAATTTACAATTTGGAATTATCTTTTTGTACGACTTATGATTATAGCCCATCCCATTTAAACCAGCTTCAATGAAATCATCGTCACTATAATTAAATCAAACAAAAAATTGACCACTGGGTTTTACTCAAATGGGACATCTAATCAAGTTGAACAAAACAAAATGACATCTTTGGTTAAGATGACCAATGATTTTTTTAATCAAATTGAACATTCTATGTTAACTTGGGCTTTACATTGCTTTTCATTACCAATGACGATGAAATGACCACAAAAAAAAAAAGGTTTAAATTTGAAAACTTTTTTATTTTCAGATATATATAAGATTCAAATTGTACAAAAAATCACCCAATTATCATCCAAGGGGAGATTTAATTAACCACCATTTTTTTAATTCTTTGAAATTTTGGAAGCAATAAAGGTTTAGGGTTTAGACACTTGAAAAGACACAGAGATTTGTTTCTCTTTCAATATTTTAGGATCCATAAGGATATTTTGAAATGTTACATCTTGTAAAATTTTTAATTCTTAAAAATTCCGGTTTGGAATCGACCTCTTTAATAAATTTGTAGTTTGGAATTGTCTTTTTGTATGACCTACAACTATAACCCATCCCACCTAAACCAGCTCCCATGAAATCATTGTCACTAGAAATTAATAGGTCAAGTTAATTACCTGGGCTATGTAGGTAATCTAAATCTACCTATGTACCTCTTACCTCCATTATTAAAAAAAATGGTTTTTTCACTAGTAGCATCATGACTAAAATGACTATAAATTCAAGTCCATTGGTCTAAAATGATTAATTATGTCCAATTTGACTAAAATAAAAACTAACTATGTTTGTTTTGATTTTTAAAAACTAGTTTTCTACTCAAAACATACATTATGTTGGACAAATGGCATATGTGCCACCCATGTGGAATTGTTTGACTTGAGTCATGTGATTAATGTGACTGAAATCAATCATTTAGATATGATTGATTATGATTCTAATGTTGCTTTTAATGATACAACAATAATAACATAATTCCAATGACAATGATTTCATCGGAGCTAGTTTAGGTGGGATGGGATATAGTCGTAGGTCATAAAAAGACAATTCCAAATTACAAATTTATTAAAAGTCGATTCCAAACCAGAATTTGTAGAAAATAAACATTTTACAAGTTATAATGTTTTTAAATGTCCTTATAAATCTTAGGATATTGAAAGAAAAAAAAATCTCTTTATTTTTTTCAATGTCTTTTGGAATCTTTGTGTCCTTTCAAATATTGTTTTGAATCTTTGTATCTTTCCAATTTCATACACATGTCTACATGTAATTTCATACAAATGTAAATATGTGTTATTTCATTTGAATATGTTGAGATTATTTCAAAAATTAACTTTTTTTTTCTTTGAAATTAAGTTAGTTTCCAATAAAAATTTATCCTTTAAATACATAATTCAAGGATTTACTCCTCACTTGCTTAACTAATTTAATGTTTATTCACCCTAATTGCTTTCAAAATTTCAATGAATTATAAACAGGGGTGGCTAATTAAATTTCCCCATGGATGATAATTGAATGATATTTTGTACAATTTAAATCTTATATATATTTGAAAATAACAAAAAATACAAATGTAAACCCTTATTTATTTTTTGTCATTTCATTTTCACTAGTAGTGCACAATAATGCAAAACCAAAATAGTATTAATATATTTATTTATTCTTGAATTGAATTACCCAAGAAATGAAAATAAATTATAAATATCATGTTTCCAATTGTTGTTTTCAATTATTCACATAAAAAAAAAGGGGGTTTGAAATATAAAGAGTTAACATGTGAAAATGTGAAAATAAAATAAAATGAGGTTTTAATTTATTTAAAAAAAACTAATGTACATGTGAAATTTGAACTACTTAAGTTTTTTTAAATGCATAAAAAATAATTTAAAAACTAAAGACATGCAAAAGTGAATTATATAATTACAATTTTCATGATTATTTTAAAATAAAATAATTGTTCTTGAAAATTTTCCCAAATTAGAATATAAAAATAATGTAATGTTTTACGATTTGGAAATTTTAGATTAAAAAATTAAATTGATTTTAATCATTTAAATTAATTAATTAAGATTTAATGTATTTAAAATTATTTTAATACATTTGAAAATTTTAAATTATAATATAAATTTCAATGTAATTATCAAAAAAATTTAATTGAATAATGATGTTAAAGATGTACATATGTAAAAAAAATCATTATGAAGTTACCAAATCACACAATAAGGTTATAATGCATGATTTTATTTTATTTTTAAAATTTATATATTTTGTGATAACAATTTATATCACCACATGAAGTGGTGGTCAAATGGTAAAACCCTTAGGCTATGGCTGAGGAGATGTAGATTCAAATAACATTTTGGACATGGTATTCCATAAAATGATCATGATGACCTATCATAGGTCTGTCAAATTGAAAAACAATCAAAATTGATAATGGAGTCAATGGGTCTATTGCAAATTTGGATTTGTCCATATTTTAATATGGAAAAATGCAAAATAATATTTAAAAATATTTTTAAAAATTATAATAGTAAAATTATAATTAAATTAATATTCTCATATCTCCTAGTAGTTTTAGTCATCTTAATCATATTATATAGACACTTCAATTAAAAAATAGTTAAATTTTGACATAAACAATTGGTTTGATCTAATTACAAATAATTTTTTTCATTGTTTATTTTGATTGAAATTTCAATCATAAAATTCAACATAAAAACGCACATATGTAATAATGTTTTTACTTGCTTAACCATCCACCCACTAACCTACCTACTTACCTCTTATTTCTTACCTTACTAGGTAAGTAATTGCTTAGGTTTGCTTACCTACCATCCTACAACCTATCAATATCCTACTTCTTATCTATTTATCTACACAAACTACCTTGCTAAGTAGGTAGCCTAGGTTTATATACCTACCTACCTACTTATTACCTACTGCCTATTTGCATATTACCTATTTCGACCTACTTAATTACCACCTACTACCTTTAATTTACCTATTTCCTTTACCTATTTGCCATCCTACAACTTACTTACCAACATAACTTTGGACAACCTACCTACTAATTACCTAACCTTCTTACTTATTTACTTAAGTAATGATATGAAATAAACATGTGAAATTAAAAACTTGACAAAAACCATCACTTTTTGATGGTGTAGTCCATTGGTAAAGAATCGTTTATCATTGTGAAAACGAAGGATTTCATTCCTTTTACTTGTAACCTATGTGCATGTTTAGGTGGCTAGGGCAAGTAGGCTAAATTAAAGTACTCAATAGGCTAGGTTAAGCTACTGCCTACCTACCTACCTACCTACCTACCTTTTATGATCTATGTATACCTATTTATTTCCTACTTACTTACCGACCCAACTACAAAAAACATTTCTTATAATAATCCAAAAATAAATGATTTAAAACAAACTTTTATTCTATTGGTCAAAAAGACCACCCAATCATAATGGATAAGTCCAAATCAACGTGTAAATTGATAAAATGATTTTTTTTACACCTATCCAAATTGAGTACCTATTTATTAAATTTTCCAATCAAATAAATGTGTTTTTGTAATAGTGTATACAATCAACCAATATTCATTTAACAATGACCATTCATCAATGTTGAGGAATCAAATTAAATGTTGTGTAACCCATTGTCATTAATTTAATCAAGAATAATTGGAATCATGACTTAAACTTTCATTATTCCATAATTGTCATCATGTATGTAGTTGATTTCATGATTACATTCGACTACAACTTGCTACATCCTTTCATTTTGTTTCAAAAAAATTTTAAGAAAAAAAGTTTTCATGTTGCATTTGTATTTGTATTTATGTTTATGGATATTAATATTATTGTAATTTTATGGTTAGGATAAAATGTTCATAAGCCAACACAATGATGTAAAAAGGACATGCAATAATTATAAATTATAATGAACAGAAAATAAACAAACGGAATAAAATTATGTCTAAAGTTCCGTGGTAAAGGGATGACAACATTTAGTTTTGCCAAATAGGGGGTGAGGCCTATAATTGGACATGAAAATTTTACAAATGCAAATAACAAGGGATGAAACTAGTTTTTGCACTAATTTTGATGTCAAGATTAGTTAAATTGATGCAAAAACTAGTTTCATCCTCCCCCCTCCCCCCCCCCTCCTTTTCTTTTTGGACCCTGAACGAGGTAACACATGACCTTCTACACAAGTTTTATTTTGTGCAAGCCTTCTCATGTTGCTGGGCAAGCTTTTTTTTATTCTTAAGAAAATTATTCTTTGCAAATGAATAAAGGTGTGAAAGTGTAGATCAACAAGAGAGTCATAAACTCACACAAAGAAATTTTGGTTGTTGGGTTTTGCAATTTGTTGGTTGAAGCATTAAAGGAACAACGGGCAAGAATTTTCATTTTTCCCTCCATTTTCTTGAAATTTTATTTATGGTTTAGAGTAAAAGTTAGAAAACTTGGTGGTTGAGCATCAAGCATTGAACAAGAGGTGAAGCAAAAGGTGCATCAAGAGGTGGAGCAAAAACACTAAGTTGTAATGCGCAAGGAATTTGTTTTTTTCAATTTGAAATTGACAATTAGGTTTACAATATTCTAGCTCTCCTATCTCCAAAGGCTTCAAGATGGTGTTAGTAGAAAGTAGAGGGGATGGTGACAAAATAAATTATTGTATTCATTAGACATTAAACATTGGTCAAATTCTCTTATTAATGTTGTGGTCCATTTCCATGTTTTTTTGGAAGTTTTGTGAACTTCTTCAAAGTTTTATACATGGTTAACATGATTGTTGGATATTGGATGTCCTCAAACCCAACATTTATCTCAAATTTAATCCTTGAAACTCAAAATGTGAATTGCCCCAACCATCTTTCAATTCATAGCACAAGTACATTGATGCCTCCTCTCATTGATGCTCTTAACTAAACCACATCACACCATGTTTGCCCATGACATCTTCATCAAGTAGGCAAAATATGGTTTAGGCTTGTAGGTGAAAATGTGCTTTGGAATGCATTAGGAATTGATTGGGTAGATCATAGATCATACTTAAGTACCAGTGCAATTAATGCCATTTCTAAACAATTTTTTCAAAAGCACCTTGAGTTTGAAGTTTTTGGTTGGAATCATATTTGCATGTAAGTGACATACTCATTAAAGTAGATTTAGACATAGAATCATATGGGGTTTCCAACTTGGAATAGGAAATCCTTTGATAGAATGATCTAAATTTTGTATGTGAAATGACAAGGCCAAAGGGTTTGTTGGTGCCAATTTTTTGTAAATTTCAACATTACAACATTTTGGTGAGCCACATTTGTCTTTGTAGTTACTTGGACAAAGGCTTTGTAATGCCTCTTTGCACCTCCGTATGAATTTAATTGTCATTGAATATGTGTGTAGCTTTGGACATAGGTCCATTATGAATATTGCAGGTCTACCATGATTATTGGAGATTTATTTTTACAAATTCAAGGTCATTTATGTTTTTTGGAGGTTTGATTTGCATTGTTGGAGGCATGTTATCATTTTTGGAGGTCTAATTTGAAGATCTAGAAGTCTGTTTCGATTCTTGGAAACCTAATCACATTATTGTCTAGTTTTATTTAGATTTTTGAAGGCCTAATTTAACTATTAAAGGTCTATTTGGATTCTTGGAGGTTGAATTTGATAAATTGAAGGTCTATTAAGATTAATTGGAGGTTTCTATACACATTTGGAGGTTTATTTTAATTAATTAATTAGAGGTTTTTGAGGTTTTTAAAAGTTTGATTTGATTATTGGAAGTATGTTTACAATTTTGGAAAATTTAATTGATAATTTGGAATTGTGTTTGGATTCTTGGAGGTCTAGTGACAATATTTTTATTTATTTATTGATAACTCGGAGGTTTATTATTATTCTTTAAAGTGTAATTTCAACTTCAGATGTTTATTATCATTTTTCAAAGTCTAATTTGAATATTAAGGTTTGTCTACATTCTTGGAGGTCTAAATTTATATAATTGAGGTTTGCGATCATTCATGTAGGTTGGATTTTACAAAGTGTAGGTTTGTTATGCCTTTTTGAACTTCTATAGTCACATTTGGCTTTTGAAAATGAAAAATCCATAGGCTACCAATGTAATTGTATTGAAATCATTTGGAATTAAAAAAGTTATGTGGAGGTCCATATTATGAAAATTTACATCTCCAAAGGCTCCATTGAATTAAGGTCTATTTCATTGAATTAAACATTGGTTCCATGAAGTTGAAGTATATTTACATTGAACCGGGTTACATTTCATTGAAATGAGGTTTGTTTCCATTAAAAGAAGTTTTGTTATGGTTTTTGTTGATAGCCATTTGGAAATTTAGAGGCTAAATAGAAAGAGTGCAAACTAAAATCCAAAAGCTTCAAAGGATTGTGACAATTTTATAGTGTCACAATGTGATTTTGTGGCAATGTGATTTTGTGACTTGGACAAAGGTTATATTATGCATATAGTTGAAAATGTTTGTGTGGAATTTGATGTGATGTAGGATGAATGGCTACGAGGAGTCCCATGCGGTTATGCAAGAATGGAAGTTTGAATTGGATGAAAAAAATGATGTGTCATCTAATCAAGCACAAGCAAAGGTGGCCATGAAAACAAAACAACCATGAATTTTTGTAGAATCCTTTCATTTGAGCACCATGGCCACAAATTATTGGAGGCATTTTTCAAAATACTCAAAAGACAAAAAAAACAAATGACACAACTTGTATTTGGATTTATGTGGAAGGCAATATATGGGTCTAACCATGTCATTGTGTACCAAAAAAATTGTAGCCATTGTTTAATATTTCGTATTTTAATGTGGTAATCTAATTTGGTGTTGAAATTTTTGGATTTACTTATATTAAAAAATCATAATATATTGTGGGAACATGTAAACAAAATTTAAATCAATTTAATGAATAAAAATTTGACAAACACTTTTAAAACGTCATAACCAATGATTTTAAAGGAAGAAACTTGTAAAATGACTTGAAAACATTTGACAATGATAGATTTTTGGGAAAAAATTATAAAAACTTGAATTAAAAATTATAAAAAAATAGATTTAAAGATTAATTTTAAAAATAAAATATATTCCAAGAATATTTTGAAAATATTTTAGGTTAAACAATCACTTAAGGGGGCAAGTTGGGTCCTATTATTCATGGTTGCACCCATTTGTAGACTATAAGGTGATTTATTTTGATAGTATCTTCTATGAGGACATTTTGAAATACCAACTTTGGGAGGCTTTGAAAGAGATAAAAATTTGGACACTCAATGATGAAGGGGGTGAAAAAGTTGTGTTGCAAAATGAAGAGGTTTTGGCACAATCAAAGGCCATGGATAGACATGCCATTCAAAATGTTTCAAAAGATGAAAAAATGTGATTAATGGCACATTTACCCAACTTGTATCATATAGAACCCAAATTCTTCCTCATGTCCATGAATGTGTAGATGATCTAACATCTATTCCATAATTTAGTTTAAGGCCCTAACTTTGGACATATTTTGATTGGCAAGGCACATAAACAAAACTAAACATGTTGTAGTCACAATAACTTTGTCATTATGACATGGGGGATGGTGATTAACAACAAGGATTAAAAAGTTATGGTCAAAAAATAAAATGGAATTGACATATAAAAGAAAATTCAAGTGAGATTTACCAATTTCAAAGTAGTTAAAGACCTAGGAGTTCTATGAGATGTTGAATTCAAAACAAAGGTTAGGGATGTGCTAATCCTCCTTACAAAAGTCCCTATCCTAGTCATAATTAGCTAAGTCTTGTATTTAATCATTAATGATTTTGTATGTGAAGTTGAGGTGATGTTTGTGCAAGAAATTAGTTAGAATAATTATAGCTTGGAACAAGTGAATATATACTTCCTTTGTGGAATCAAAACACTTCATTAGTCTTTCCCATTTTTGCTTCAATCCCCCAATTTCCCATTCCACCTTCACTTGGTATGTGCATGTACTTGTTTTGTATGCATGCATTACATCTAAGTTATGTTTTAAAACAAGTTCACGCCTCCCAAGGTGTCACATCATAAAAATCCTTTCATCCATATAATTTGGGTTCTCCAATAAGCATTCAAAATATTTGTTTACATGTACAAAAACTTGGCAATATTTTGTGAACAAGTTTGATTTTCAAAGGATGTTAATGTCATGGAAAAAGCTAGGAAATTTAATATCTAGGTAAATGAACAATACACGGTGGTCCACAACCATGGTGTTATTCATACAATACATATTATTATGTTTGTTGAACCACAACCTTTCGGTTTCATTGTTATAGGGTTTGTGGATTTTGATGGAGGTGCCATTGATGAATTTAATATAACCTTGAAACTTGGGAATGTGTATACCAAGGGTAGCCCATTCCAAGTAGCAATAGGCCATCAAATTTTCTTACCTTTGACTTCATTAATGCAAGATGGAATGAAAATTACATCATCACAAATTGCAATCTTGCTCTAATTCTATAGGAATGCATTGTTCATGAATATGTTATCATGTTTTGTGTATAAGATGAATTAGAATAGTCATTACTTGGGTTTAATTTAGTTAGTTGCCTTGTCACAATATGAATCTCATTAGTGAGTCTTGCATGGGCCTAAATGGAGGGGCCTGTGAGTCCTACTAGTTTATCAAACTTAAACAAATTGAAATTTGTTAAAATATTGAACAAACTTAGAGTTGTTTGCATTATGCCATTATGCAGAACAATCCTAAACACCCACATTTTGGTCAATAATTTAGCACTTGGTTTTAGCTCATTTGTTTTGAACAATTCCAATTTGTTGGCAACCATACTTATAGTCATAAACACAATTTAATATTGCTTGTGTGTTTTTCGAAACATATGGTTGTTGTTACTTGATGAGGAGTTACTAGAAACATCCATGTTTGAATAGGCATCATTACCAAAAGAAAATCATGGAACACAATTTTCATAAATTTTTTTTTTAACAAAAAAACCCTAAAAGAAGCCTAAAATAAACCTCAAAACTTCCCCCCCCAAAAGCTTAAAACAAGCTCTAGAAAAAACCTTAAAAAAACCCCACCAAAAAAAGCTTAAAATGAAACCCTAAAATAAAACTAAAAAAGAAAGAACAAAATGAAAGATTTTACCAATGAAAAAATGAAATCAAATGAAAAAAGATTAAATAATTAAAAAAAGAAAAAAATTACTTAAAAATCATAAAAAAAGAAAGAAAAACCAAATAAAAAAGCTGAAAGGACAAGTGAAAATCGAAGGAGCTCCCAGAAGTCATAATAGAAGATATGAAAAACTTTAAGAAAAAAAGCAAAGTCAGAAAATCCAAAAATGAGAAAGGCAAAATGGAGCTTTCCTACAAATGAAAATGAGAAAATAAAAGAGCCCACTTATATAATTTAATGTAGAAAAAATTGTAAAAGTCATCCTATTTCATCCATAAGACAAACTTAAAATAGCTTTGTAGTGCAAATAATAAAAAATGCCCAAAAGCCTCTATGCTAAGACATCCCTCAAATGTGCTTTCAAAAAAGGGTTCAAAGAAGTTCTTCAAGTGTGTCCTCAAAAAAAATGTTAAACATAAACTTTCAAATTTTATTTCACCTTGTATTATCATGATTGGTCCCCAATTTTGTGATTTCATCCCCAATGAGGGGGACTTTAATTAAATAACTGAAAATAGGGGATAAAATTGGAACATGTATGGACACAAGGAGATCTTTACATATAACTTTAATAAATTGAGATAATTTTTCATTATTCACTTTTGATTTTTGGAACATAATTTGAATGCTTCACAATGTTAAGTTGTAAAATGCTCAATCCATTCTAGGATATAACTTAAATGGATGCCATAAACAATTATCTATGTTACAAAGCTCTTTAATGATCACACCAAATTGATGAAGATATGAATCAAATTGGAGTGAATTTGAAACCTTATAAAGGCCTAAAACTTTGCCTATGATTTTGGATACATGTTACCAAATGTTTTGGCCACGGCAATAATACAATCACTCCAAGAATGTGTGTAATATATGAATGACCATGAATGAACAAAACATTTCAAAGAGTCGCTGAAATATCATTAGCAAAATTGTTCAATGTTTGAACATCGAATAGGAAATATTATTTGTAAAAATGTGTGAAATGTGATCAAATTAAAAAGGATTACTCAATGAAATCAAAGGGTTAAATCAAAGCTAAGAATGTGCTTCAAAAAAGTGGAAGAAAACCATTTGAAGGATAGTTACTATTTTAGACAATGTTGAAACCAATGTGAGAGGTGTGAGAGCTCAATACTCAATATTTTCATGGGTAAATTGCCTTCTTTTACTAGAGTTGAAGTTTATGAAAGGTGCTTATGTATACTAAATTTAATGGGATGGAGGAAAGTTTGAGGCCTAACAAGGCTAAAGGTTGTTAGGGATAATGAAAAAGAAAAAACACAACAAAAGGTGGAGCAAAAGAGATTACATTGAAATCTAGGAGAAGGGGAAGAAAGGGGAGAGGGGAGGGTGGATAGCGGATTGAACAATAATGGAATACCTTAGAAACAAATAAACAACTATGGAAATAAATTTCTCAAATAAATACAGCTTATCAATTTGAGGGAAAATGGAGCACTTAGGAGGACTCAAACCTCCAACAAAACCCACCACAAAAAGAAAAAGAAAAGTTGGAAGCAAGAAATATTGAAATGGTGAGAAGCTCAACACCCCAAACTAGATGCCGAGGTTGAAAAGCTAGGGCAAGGGTTGCTAAGTCCCAAACCGAAGGTGAAATGAGCTGGGGACCATGGGCGGGAAAAGAAGAAGAAGAAGAAGACATATATGTTGGGTGTAAGATTGTTGTCATAGATTTTTTGGGCTCGTCTTCCTATAAGCTAGAGAGAGATTAGGGGACGATGTAGTTTTCATTTGGTCGCATCCCGTACATTTGTGAGGAATGTTAAGTCAGGTGTTTAGGGAAGCTCATGAAACATTTTTCTATGCTAATTGTTGTCGTTGGTTTGAACTTGGCGTAAAGGGTAGTAGAGCCATTACGCCGTGACAAATGAAGATGATGAGTGGCTAGGTTATATTGTCATACGTTTGGTATGCAATTGGGGTTCATGGGTCTCGTTTCCTTTCCTTTTAGAGATCATAGATTTGGTGTGGGATAGGGAATTGTTAGGCCTCTTTTGCTTTTAGAGCTGGGCCCATGATGGACCTTGCCAACAAACCCCATAATTGACTTTCTCTTCACCCATAGTATATAATAATGGGCTTTGTCAAAATTGGAACCCATTTTGACTATAACCCATTCTTGCAAACATTGCATGATTAAAATGTGTTTTGTGTTTTCACTCTTGAGCTAGTGCATGTTGTTGTACACTTCCTTTAGAAAAATAAAATTTACTAGGGACTAATGAAATTTGCCAATCAAAAGAACAATTAAAAAAAATCTTCTTTCACCGTTGAACTACTACCCTCCTTAGCTCTTAGAACAATTAATTGTCTACTACCCTCCTTAGCTGTTAGAACAATTAATTGTCTACTACCCTCCTTAGTCCTTGGAACAATTGTCCGTCTTTCAAAACATGACCCAATGTAGAAGTTCCCAATTATAATATGCAAATTTAAATGTTTTTTTCACCCTTGGAGCTATTACAACTAAGGTATCATCTTCACCTTTAAAACTAACTACGGTGTCCTCATTACCAATAAAATTTGCACCGTTTTAAATGATGGGTCAAATCGTAAATGTTTCTTTCTCCATCTTTGAGCTACTTTCCATTGCTCGAGAAGGGAACCAAACAAAAAA
>Ga0116227_10007430_pt1 | contig 21388 bp, 25 predicted proteins | sample S1TSphgellanicum_FD_89693 | JGI IMG/M metagenome (GOLD analysis project Ga0116227, IMG submission 89693) | Host-associated microbial communities from peat moss isolated from Minnesota, USA - S1T2_Fb - Sphagnum magellanicum MG | ecosystem: Host-associated > Plants > Peat moss > Unclassified...
GATCACAAAATAATAATAAAAATAGAAAACACATAAAAATAAAAAAATAAAAAAGTTAAAAGTTTCTAAAAAAAACTAAAACGCGAACCAAGTTTAAAGAAACCGGGGGACTTCACAGTGGCCGAAGGTCACGGGCACCCACTAATGTGGTGGTATCTTTTTTTTTTTTCCTTCAAGATCAATGACACATCATCCCTCATGTTCCATCACCAAGATTTCACAACCACCATCGCCTCTTCTTAAGCATTGTCATTTAATTGCATCTTTCATTTCTTTGCCTTTTGGTGTATTTTCACTCTTCTCTTATACTTTATGCTTATTTGTTTTCAATATTTTTGCTCCTTGTTCATTCGCAAACTTGAAATCTTGATTTTTTTCTTTGCATTTCATTATCAACATCTTTTTCATGGTGTCTTGTTGTTGCATTTTGTTATGTGTTGTCATCAACGTCTTCTCTTCATAGAACACAACCTCACAAACAACAATTTTTGTACTAGAATTGTGTTGTGCAAGTTTAGGTTTTCATCACCAACCTTTTTTTTTTTTTGGTTTGTGGCATTTCAAGCAACTTTCATTTTAGGTAAGCTTTTGTTTTTCTTTGCTTTGCTTTACAATTTTATTTTATAATCTATCATATTATTTTTGTTGAGTCTCAAAATTTTGTTTGCAACAACTTTTGTTGGTTGTTGTGGCCACTAATGTATTAAGACATGTTGTTTCAATATTGTGCTATTGAACTACATCATATTCAATTTTTTTCCTTCCCAAAATCCAATCTAGATAAGTTTTTTTCTTGGCGTTTCATTTCCCATTACATCAAAACATGGATGTAGCCCAAGATTGGGTCATTTTCATTATGGGTTGTATGTTGTTTTAGTTGGTGCATCATATTTTCAATTCCACTATTTAATAGGATTTGATTATAGATATGAAAAATGTTTCCATGAATTTTTCAATTCTCTAAAATATTTGTTCAATTTTTCCTATCTATAACTACACTTCATGAAAATTTTCAAATGTTATGTGCTTGTGGTGTTTTGTGGCATTAGGGTACAAGGTGAAACCAATAAACACAATTTTATTTTCAAAATTCCTTATCATTCAATACAAAATTGATTGATGAGTGGAGAATTTCTAAATGTTGAAGTTTCAAATTCACATTCTTCCAAATTGCGAACAAATTAAAACCAATGTTATTGAAGAAAAATACAAAGTATTGGAAATCCATCCTTGTAAAGATTCAACTACTATTAAAAAACTTGCACATGGCTACAATTTCATTATTTGCAATGAGTTATTTGCAATAAGGGAACCCATTCTATCTTTGGTCTTACATGAATTTGTTGTTGTAGTGAATGTTCTTTTTACAAAACTGATTTCATGGCTAGTGGAACCAAAGATGCACATTGTCATGGAAGATTTCAAAAAGTGGCCTACCTAGCATTTGGTGCAATCAATGGCACCCACATATTGATTTCTAAACCTAGCTACAATCCCTTTCCCAAAAGATTATTACTATCATTAATCTAGGGGATATTCCATTGTTGTTAAGGTTGTGGTGGATTGTATTAAAAAAAAATTGATGTTTTCATTGGATTTCCACGAAGTATCAATGACTCATGAAAGCTACATAGGATTGTATAAATAAGTTCAATACCAAGCTTTGTTTGACATTAACAAAGGATGTGGAGTCAAACCTTACTTGCTTGGGGACAAAAGGTATTCACTTATTAATTGGATCATGATGCCATACAAAGGAGATGGATACCACACAATTAGGGAGTTGTTTTACAATAAAAATAAATAAATGGGGCTGCTTGTAGTAGAAAATGTTGTTGGCATTCTAAAAAAAGATTTCAAGGAACTACTTTGCAAATCAAAATCAAATGTGGTTGGCATACTCGACATCTTTACGTGTTCTTGTTTCTTGCATTTTATCTATTGAGGATTGAAGATGAGACAAGTATCTCCTATGCATCATTGAGCTAGAACAAGTGGTTTTCATGAAGAAGATCATTAATCAAATTTCAACATTATGCAAGATGAGCCAATAAATCAACAAAACATGGAAGGAGAAGAGAAGCTTGAAGATGTTCTATGAAGGGAATTGGTTCAAGTTATCTTGGAAAATAGAAGAGCTTCACATGAATCAAGCTTAAACTCTAATATTCAACCTCATGTTATTAATAATGACATTAAAAAAAATTAAATTTTTTTTTGCCATGATTTGAGTTTGCTTTAGGTCATTTACATCAACCAATCATGTGGAAACCTTTTACTTTTAATCATTTATTGCAACAACATTTCCAATTTCATCATCTTTAATTTTAAGAGCTTGGACTAGAACCTTGATGTTGTCTTTGTTATTGGTAATCCGTAAAAATACTATGTTCATCACTTATGTCAAATTGGTAATAGCTTTCACCATATCTATTTGAATCTGGTTGATGTTCTTGTCTTTTTCTTTATATATATATATATTTTTTAAAGCATAGTTTCATGGGTTAGAGCTCAATTTTCTTCCATCAATATGTTGTTGGTGTGTATGCAATCAAAAAATTATATGAAAAACTTAATTTCTTTTCTTGTAGTTTCAGCCATTGTCTTATGAACTAAATAACATTTTTTCCACCCCTATTCAAAGTTGGCTTATAAATGTCATTTCCATCATCCATCAAATCTTGCATGTGTGGTGGCTAAAATATGGACCTTTTTCCAAAGAATTCCTTAATCATTTCGTACAACCCTCATTTAAAATTTTGAAAAAATTGCACACTAGTTAGTTATGTCTTGGTTACTATGGTCTAATAATCCTAATTGTGTCTAATGTTGGCCATGTAATCGTAGATTTTCTTGAAGTCACTTGCAAGTGACCCCCAATTATAATCTTTGAAATTTTGGACAAATTCTCTCATGATCTAAACAACCTACGTTAATGAAAACCACCAACATTTTTCTTTATTAGGAAATTGTTGTTTCAAATTTGTGTCAACCATCCACTTCCACCAATCTTGCTTCATATTTTTCCTTTTTAGCTTGGATGAAAGCTAATATTTCTTCATGCTCCCGAATGGTTTGCTAAGGTTTCCTCACCTATACCTTTAGTATAGATTCAACGTTCGAGTTAATAATTTGTTTGTTACCTTTTTATTTTTTTCTTTGTGGATTAGTTATGTCATCGTTGGGTGTTGACTATGGGTGTTTGGTTGAAAAGAATCCAGGATGTTATGAATTTTTTTCTTTAAATTAATTATTGAACTTTTGTAAACACATTGAACTTTGATTCTATTTAAAATTGATAAGGATTCAAGAAATGGTGTGTGCTCATGACATTGAAATAATTGATAAAGGTTCAAGAACTAAATGTGTTCATGACATTCATATTATTTCTTGATAAGGATTTGGTGACACCACATTACAAGTGAACCATTTTTAACTACTTTCTACCCCAAAACATGATGTATAACAAGTATGATAGGTATGCATTAAACAAAAATCTTGATGGCATCTTTTGGAAATCCTAAACATAAGAAAAAAACTTTAGAATGTGCATAACAACCATTTGGAACTCAAAGCTCATTTTTAATCAAAGTTAAATTTGATTCAATAGTTAGATGAAAATGATTAGATAAATATCAATGTGCATACAATATACAACATACATTTTCTTTTAAAATAAAGTAGTTTAAGTTTAAATATAATGCAATATACTTGAAATGAGCAAAAATGATCTAGGGTGTGATGTCCACATGTACCAAGAAAAACCAAATGCAAAAAATTTCTATTTGTGATTACAATTTTTAGGGGGCGTAATGTGCTTTCACCTAATTCAAGAAACTTACATTGTTATGAATTTTTGATGTCCTTGTTATAACCATTGTGTGTTTTAGAATAGTCCATGGTATGTGGCAATAACAAAAAGCTATGATGATAAAGAGCTATTCGTGACAATAATGATGAAGATGTGGAACTCTAAACCTTCTCAGTGGAGATGGCAAAGGAAAGAAAGGTAAGTGGGGTCATAGCACATAAATGGTGAAGTTGACATAGGCAAGAGATGGTAAATAATAAAATAATTAATGTTTGTTAGGAAATATATAAGAATTTGATGGGGAACAACAAGGGAACATAGAACAAGAATTTTGTGTAGGGAACAAAAGCAAGGTTACATAACCTTTTTGGGGGTGGTACAAAACATTGTAAATGTTATTGCAAATTTTTAAAAATTTTAAGATTTGTGATAACCTACCATTGGCTTACCATCCGCCAACCACAAGATTACACTAAGTGCCACATTAGATGATAGATTTTAATGTTAACTACCATTTTTGGTGTGAATAAGTTACCAACTATGGATTTGTTAACATCAACTTAACATACAATGACCAACAAGTCTAAGTGTTGCTTAAATACAATTTAAAAACATGGTTGCAAACACATTTCATATTTGGGTAACACAAGTATTGTAATTTGAAAGATGTGAAAAGGCAACCCAAAACATATGCCACGAATTCTAATGTTGCAAAGAGTTTTTTTATCACACTCTCACATTTCATACCACTAAATTGTATTTCTATCCTTATTTAAAACAAATTTTATTGAAATTTTATTACATATTTTAATCCCAATTGAACTTCCCATTCATTAGAATCCTAGTGAAGGATCATAATTATTATTTGGTTTTTCCCAAAGATGTCCTTGAAGCTTCCAAAAGGTTTTGTTCATTACATGGGATTGAATAAAAAATTCATTAGCCAAGGGGAGAATGAAAAATGCAAATAGATAAAAGGTGAAATCAAGGCGCAATACCACCTTTTGGTGCTTCATTGAAAGACCTAGGAACCACATAAAAACAAAAGAAGAAAATTCTTGAAAAACAAATGCAAAGTGTTTTTGTGGTTCTTGAAGCCCAAAGGCAAAATGAAAGAAAAGGGGGGGGAAACATCATGGGAACTAACAACGTCCTTGGAGAAGGAAGGTCACCCTATAAGGTGTTGGGAAAGGTTTCAAAAAACTAATAAGGAATTTTTTTATAAATTAAACATTATAAAATAATGACACTTGACACTTCCCAACACAAAAAACTTGTCCTTGTAGAACACTAAATAGTCTTTAACCAAGTCCTAGTATTTGACTACATTCAAATCATTTTAGAGCTTCACATCATTTCATTTGGCAAATGGAGTTCACTTTCTTGTTGGCTTCCCTGTCATGCTTCCAATATCCATTAGTTTATTTTATAATGTCAAATGTTCTTTCAAATACGTGATGATGCAAACATAGAACATTTATTTATAACCTTTGTAGTGATGCAATAGAACCTTTTTTGAGTATCATGTTATTGCCAATGATTAAACCCAACTAAATGTTATCATAGGGTTTTTCAGTAGCCATCACCTAATATTAACTTAAGTGGTGTATGAACATCATACAAGTGGCTTGCGTACGACCTTAAAACTCCATCAATCCACCAAGTCTACCATGAATTTCAAGTTCATATAAATTAAAGATCTAGGATAGCCTCCCAAGCATAGGGTGGGCAATACCACCAACCATAAAGGTGATCCTTACATTTTGAAGGGGAAAAGTATCAAAATTATCTAACAATTGATGGAAAAATGAAGATTTAACATTTATGTTGGATTTCAAATGCCAATTCCTCAATAGTTTTTTATTTTCACAAAAATTTAATAGTAAGTTTCTTCTTGGCGTATTTATTTAAAGGGCACCTTACACTAAATTTTTTTTTTTTGTGTTGTATTATTGTCTTATATCTAACTAAAGTAGTTAACTATTTAGTAACAAGTGTTGTGCAGGTATTAAAATCAATTGTACATATTTGTTAGTTACTAACCTAGGTATATACTCACTTATCCAGTAAGGGTGAAAAAAAAATAGATTAATGGTTTTGGTATAACGTACATAGATTGATGTTAGAACACTTAGGTGTTAAGAAATGATTCATGATCTAAATTTAGGTTTGTTGGCTCAGGGGTTCAAAGATGAATTGTAGAGTTTTTCTTGGTGTGTCTACTATTTTTTCTATTGTTCAATTTGGTTAAGAAATGACCAAGATATGGCCTCCCAAGTTTGGGGGCTCATTGCCTTACCAAAAAAATCATCACCAATCATCCGACACCTTCGTCTTCAAGCAATGTAACCCCTCTCAATGCACATACCATAACTAAAACATGTCCAACATCCATGTTAAAAAAGCATCTCCAGCAGTGCTCAGTATGCGATCCTACACAATAAAATTGAATGAACAAAATCCCACATATGCCAATTTAATTCAAAAAAATGCTTTTGGCTCAACATAATTGCATAGGTTCTCATGTTTGGTAAAAGGTGCAACAACATTGTGCACCTACAAAAAAGAATGTAATAAATATGATATAAATGTTGGTTAGTGTTTCTAAAAAATTGGCCCAACATAAAGATTGGCCTAGGTGATTTGCTATTAGTAGTCCCCCACCTATTTGTTGTCCCAATTTTAGTTTTATTGGTGGGGTTGCAAAAGAGTACATAATTAAACTTGGATGTGAAAAATATTTTCGTATTGTCACATATTGAGCATTGCCTGAAATGCTTTAACCAAAAGATTTCAAACTCAACATTGAAATCTACCTTTTTAAAAATAAAAATCACTTCCATTCAAAGGATTAAATCACAAGATAACTATTGGCAAATTAATATAATAGCGCACCTTGAAGCTTTGGCAACTTCAACACATGTATGTTAAATATGAATTTATTTTGAGAATTTGATTTCAAGGAATAGAATATTTCTATATATTCAATATTTTCCTTCAAAAAATGTTTTTTATGAGAAAGATAATTTTTGAAAACTTCAACATTTTTGAAAATAATATAATTTAATGTCAAAGTTGCCAAGGCAATATGATACACATTTTTCTTTTCTCTCTCTTTTCCTTTTTTTTTAATAGTTTTATGATGTACATCATTAATGATCAAAATTGGTGAAAAATGTCCCCAAAACTAAAAATTGTGTCTAAACATGACAAACTTGGCAAATTGGTGAATTTGTTTTTTTTAACAAAGAAAAGGATTTGTAAAAAAATTCCTTTTTAGTTGTTGAGGTCACAAATTTGAAAAAATCAGCCAAAAAAAAATCATTGAGAGCTATAATAATATTAATAATAACAGTAATAATTTCCAGTTTTATGTTGTAGCACAAATTCAACATTGACCAGCAACACCTCTTTAGAAAACTGTGTGTCAAAAATTGATGACTCAATATCACTATATTTTTCTTCATAAACAAAAGAATCTGTGATAAAATATTCTTATTTATTTATTTATTTATTTATTTAGGGACAAATGCCAAAATTTCACCACCAAAAAAATCACTGAAATTTGCCAAGTTTTTTGTTTTTTTTTGTTTTTCCTCTCTCTTTCTCTCGCACTAAAAAAGAAAGCCAAACTAGGTTTTATGCTTTATACATTATGTCTGGGGCAGTGGTGTTTTTTTTTGGGCAATTTTTTGCATTTTTTTCTATCTGAAAGATATGATTTCAAACATATAAAGGATTTTTTTCAAAAAAAAAAAAAAAAAAAAATTGCCAGATTTTTATAAGAGGTTCCAACAAGTAGCCAAAATATAAAAAGGATTCTTAATTGTTTTTACTTTCATATCTGGTCTAAATATACGAGGATTCTTAAAATTTCACATCTGGTTTCTAGCCAAATTTGGCTAAAACTTCTTGTGGATGATCACCATCTTGACTACATCACAAAATTTATACCAAAAAAAAGAAAAAAAGAAAAAACCCACCCTGGACTGGGGCAGTATTTTTTTGGGTGACAAACTTTCGCCACTTGGCGACAAATTAAAAGGACCTGCCACCCATACAAAGGATATTTCTGGGAAAAATGGCCCAAAGTCGCCATATTTAGACTACAAGTCCTAGTTTTAGTTTTAGTAAGGAAGAAAGAAAGAAAGAACTATCCCAAAAGTTTTTTTTACTTTCCTTTCTGACCTGTAGCCAAATCTGGCTCAGTCCTGTTGTGGACTATCGCCAGCACAAAATTGGAAAAAGACCAAAAAGAAAAGGCCCAAAATTTTAAAACATTCCTCTTTTGACCTGTAGCCAAATTTGGCTAAATCCTCTAGTGGACGATCACCAGATCACCTACCTCACAAAATTGGAAAAAGAAGAAGAAGAAGACGAAAAAAAGTGGTCCAAAAACTAAAAACCTGTAGCCAAATTTGGCTAATTCCTCTCCACCTACGTCACAAAATTGGAAAAAGCAAAAGAAGAAGGGGGAAAAAAAAAAAAAGTGTGCCAAATTTTTTAATTTTCCTCTTTTCACCGACCTGTAGCCAGATTTGGCTAAGTCCTCGTAGTGGACGATCACCGGATCACCTACCTGACAAAACTAAAGAAAAAAAAGACAAAAACCCCTGGGACTCTAGGGCCATGAGAAACGCCAGTTTCGGCGAAATATAATGGAACGAGGACGGGAGTGATCGGGGAACTTGGGGGCGAACGTTCTGTGTGTTGACCGTTTCCTTCCTTCCTACGCGCTTACTTTGTTGTGCCCCATCTCCCTTCCGACTTTTGTCCCATCCTTCTTCCTCGCTGCCGCGTCTCTCTACTCTTCAATCGCGCTTCACTTGCGTGTCTACACTCATATTTACATATGACTCCCTTCCATTCTTCTTACTTTTGTACAATCCCTTGGTTTCGTGAATAATCAGGATTTTGTGTTTTTTTGTGTGTATGTGTGTGTTTTTTGTTTGTTTTTGGCGTGATTAATATCAAGTCTTGCTTGTATCATCATCGACATCTCCACAGCAGTACATCATCCAGATCATCCTTCGTCCTTTTTCCGGTTTTCTGCTTTGGATCAGAAACCATGGACGACGAGCAGGTTCTGGTCAGGAATTGGAAGGCCGCGCAAGCTCTTCCCATCTCTATCGACCTGATTGCTGCTGCCAAGCAGGAGCTGGATTTGTTGGCGCAAGTGGATCGGCATCCTTGTCTCTATGGTGGCCCTGTTCTGTTACGAGCGATTGAGAGGTAAGTACTTCTGATTTTATTTTATTTCAAAAGAAAAAGAAAAGAAAGGAAAAGCAATTCAGCATCCTGGCTCTTCTCTCATCTTGGATTTCTTATGACTTTGTTCTTGTGAGGGGATTGCTGTGTGTCTAGGGGAATAATTGGATACTGTTATTGACCTGTGCATGGTTCTTTCTGCAAGATCTTTGAGATTTGGGAAAACTTTCAATTATGAAGACTGGACTGTGATCTCTACCTAGGTGCATGCAGTAGGCCTGAAGCTCCAACCCTATTGCAAGGGGTTGTTGCGTGTCAAAGAGAATAATTGGATACTTCTTCTTGACTGTGTTATGTCTAAAATTGATCATTGCATGTGAAGAATCTATATGAATCCTGTGAATGGTTCTTTCCACAAGATCTTTGAAATTTGGGGAGAAATTTCTAATTATGAAGACTGGACTGAGATCTCTACACAAGCTACACACATTTTAAACCTGAAACTTCAACCCTGATTCCTCTGAACAGAATTGTAATCCCAAACTCATTGTCACATGCCAAGCCTGAAATTTCAACCCTAATTCCTCTGGATAGAATTGTAACTTTCAAACTCATTGTGATATGCCTAAATCAAAATTATTGCCAGGAGCAGCTGTATTGGCTGCAGAATGTCTAATCATGTGAGCACAGTAATGATAGCTAAAGGAGGATGAAGATGATAATCAGATTCAGAGATTTGTTGAACTTCACAATATGCAGCAGACAAGGCTCCCCCCTGCTTTGATGCAAGCAACCAAGTTTGTCAAAAATGTCATGATTATGAGGGGATAGGTTTAACCTCCAAATGCTGGCAAGTAATCAACCAATGTACCATAAAATGTAGAGAAAGCCTGCCTGATTTCAAGGTTGTTGCAATTGTAGAACTCAGTCCTATGTATGGTCAGGTTTTTATGTTAGGTTATATGGTACCTCACATTCTAAACCTGGTGTAAAGTCCTTTTTTGTTGTTGACAGGAACCAAGAAAGAATCTTGTATATTGCAGCTAGATCTCCTTAGTTTTCCAATAAATTCTGCTGGGAATGTTGTAGCTTTCAATCAGTCTTTTGGGTTCCTTTTTCACTCTTGTGACATGTTTGGAGGTTTACAGGTATGAAAATTTCTGGCTGCCACTGTTAGATAGTGAAGGAAAGGTTGCTGAGGAAGGTCTTCCATTAATACCTCCACTCGACTGTGATTGGGTCTGGCATTGTCACCGACTGAATCCTGTAAGTCTGTACTCAGACAATAGTTCCAGTTACAAATTGAACTGGTTTTGAGAAGGTCATTAGGGAGAAAGTTGGAGTTTTCATAGTTTGTTTACCACAGAAAATAACAAGAAATTCAATGCTGGATTGAGTGTCATATCTTTTGGTTCATTGCAGGTGCAGTATGCCAAAGACTGTGACAAACTTTATGGAAGAATCTTGGATACTCCAATTGTGAACCCAGCAGACAGGGAAATTGCAACAGATGCTACTCGCACTCTGTGGCAAAGTAAATTTCAAGATGAACCTTATGAAGTTGATATAAGTGAAGCAAGGGATGCCCCAGTGGTGCAAAAGCAAGATTGTGATGGTGGCAATGAAGCTTTACCCACAGTCATACCATCAAATGTAGCAAACAGAATAACTTACAATCTAGTTGATGCAGTCTCCAGGCAGAAGTCATTTTACTACCAGGTGAGCTTTGCCATTGCTATATCTGAAAAGCCAGAGCTGTATCTAGCTTTTCACCTCCAATATGTTCCTTGCAATTGCTTTCTGTGGTTAGGTCAGCTTCCCCTAGCCAAGTGAAACTGACTTGTCCTCTTCTGAGTGGCAGGTGTCACAACCTCATGTGGTGCAGAATCAGTTTTTACAATCAGCAGCACAGCGTTACAAAGGATTCTTGTACCTTTTCACTAGAAACAATGGAACCTTTTTGGTGCCAACATATGATGTTGATATCATGTGGCATGCCCATCAGCGTTCTGCAGCAGCTTACTCCCGTGACTGCATTTCTATTCTAAAGAGGGTGCTGGAGCATGATGACACGGATAGTGATAGAGGTGAAGGTCAAAAGCTTAACACAGGTTTCAAAGATACATGCAAGCTTTGGGAAATCACATATGGAACTATCTATGTCAAAGCAGGTGCAATGTACCGAGGCGACCAACCTCTTCTAGCACAACCACCACCTGTTTTGGAGGATGCAGATTTTGCAAACAGAAAGTTGGTGTGTTTGGAACAACAGCAACAACATTCATACTTGACAGAGAGACGAACTGTCCAGGTTTTTTTCTTTGGACCATTATCTCTCCATAGGATATTCTTATTTGCATATCTGAAGATATTTCAAGTCATTTTGCAGAACAAGGTGAACATTATTGACTTTTCAGTAGCTGATTGATGTGTGGATAAGCAAATGCTTATTATTATGGTGACAATAGATCCAATTATTCCAAAACTCTGCCCAAATGAATGAGTTTTATATGTGCCTGTTTCAGGTTTGCCTGGTTTTGATAGGAGCCAGAAATGTACCAATGAGGCAAACTGAGCCTACTCTCTTTGTCCGGCTCAAGGTCCTCAATAAGTGCAAATCATTTGAACTTGACACATATGAGGTTCCAACATCATCTGATCCTGTCTGGAGGCGGGTGTTCATGATGCGGTTTGAAGTAGGAACTGAAGGGTTGATCTTACAGCTCCATTCCAGTCGGATGGGAATGTTTTCAAGTGGCTCAAAGCTTCTTGGAGAGGCAAACCTCACATGGGCAACATTACTAGCCTCACCCTCTCTATCCATCAGAAGTTGGCTTCCTTTGTCTAAGCGCAATTTTACATGCATGTCAAGCTCAGCTCCAGCACCCATTGAATTGGACATTTCAGCATCAGTTACACCTCCTGTCATGGCACCTTACCTTCTCCGTGCTGTAAAAGCCCCAGACAATGATTTACATGGTTCTCTTCAGAAAACCCAGGAAAATCGTCGACTGACAAGTCGGATAGTACTCGACCATGCAGACAGAGAGATATTTTTCGTGCAAGCTCAGTCAGTACTTTCTTAATCCTTGGCACTGATTGGTTTTCACTTATTACAAGAGCAGTGGACGGTGGTACCTTTTGACATATTCATCAAGAATTGTGCTTCGGATGGATATTTCACTGTTTGATGGTGGGTTGTGGGGCATTTCAATTTCAGGTATGATGAGGAAAATACAGGGCCCCAAAAATTTGTGAAAGAAGTTTGTGTGCATGAGGCTTGCAGATCACCTCAGCCTTCAAAGCACAAAGAAGCTGCAGGTATCTTTCTAACTTGTTTTTCAATGGTCAATCTTGCAGTGACATGCACACATTGGGCTGATGGTCTGATGAAGCTGGTCACTTGGAAGGATCAGTCATCTTCCCATAATTTATGCGGCTATTTCATTGTGCATGTTTCTCAAAAGGATAAGAAGTTGAACATTTGCAACCTGGTGTAAAATCTCTGTTTATATATTTCCCCTGTACAAAAGCTAGTTCACAAGGATATTGTACAATATCACCTTAATTTGTTCTTGAAGTGACCTCCTATAATTTGGGTAAATTCTCCATATAGCGAACTCCCTGTCAAGTAAGCTGCTTGACTTGGAAGTCTATGAAGTATGTAACACACCATAACTATTGTTTCTGCTTTCCAGCATAAAGCTTCAATCCAATATGATGTGACTAAATTGTCTTTGGTGCAAGTATTGCTATCAAGCATCAACTGTCTGCAAGTTAATGTTTTGGATTTGAATGGGACCAGGAATGGTTATTGTCTCTGCACAACAACTTGACATTCAAAAGCAGGCAGGAAATGCAAATGCAAGGCAATGGGCATTATATGATGGTGGCGTTCAGCTGACAGTTGTGAAAAACAGTCAAGATGATCAGTGGCATCTCAGGCCAGAATTTAAGCTTCAAGGGTACCTTGGCTTTCCGGTGAATTTTTCTCTCCCTTTTTCTGTCTTTTCTATGAACATGGAAGTTACAAGGTATCACACCGGAGTGTCAGAATATTGAGAAACACTGAAATCAGGATTAAAACCATACTCTAGAAGCATGGCCCAAACTCTTCTGCGAGTGTTCAGGAAATTTGTTAAAGACAGTAGTAGCTGATGTGAACGTCAAGAGCTTGATGTGAAGATCAGCTTCTGCAGTTTGATTTCTGATATACCGAGGCAATGTAAACTCCATGTGTATATTACTTGCTTGGTTAAAAATAAGCACACAAAATGTGTTCAAGACAACCTGATTGATTGGACAGGTGTTGAATCTGAGTATATGTTGTGAATAATGGCGAGCAGGTGCGCTTACTAGCAGGGAGGAAGTTGGATTATGAAGTGAAAGGGGCAACAGTGGAGGAGGAGGCAGGGTTTGTGACAGTCATTCGCTATACTCTTGACTACCCGTTGGGCAAATCCACTGCACTTTTTAACACCAGGTCAGGTGCCATGGAGGTGAGTCACTGTTTCACTGATGTTGGTCTAAATATGTGATGGTTTTGCTTACTATTCCAACTATTATGATGTTTCAAGCAACATTTTCATCTCTGCCAACTCTTTTCAGTCATGATGTATGAACTCTCTTCTGTAATGCTAAAATAGGCCTTGTTTACTCATTCATGATGTATTGGAGGTTTGCCATCTTGTCTCTGTTGCTATAACAATGGCTATGCTGGGTGTTGCAAAATCAGGTGACAGCAGAGGAAAGTGTGCCACTTGTGGTGTTACTGTCAACTATTATATCAATATCAGTGGTTGACATGCTTGGTACCACTATTCCAAGTCCTCCGAAAATTCCAAGGATGAACTTCAAGGGCAAGCCAAACAGAAATGAGTGGGGTAAGTTCCTTGATTCTTCACCCACATCTGTTTAGTGCTTGGTACAGCTCACTGAAATTCTTTTATGTGCAAATCTTATGTTCTAGTAGTGTTTAATGTAGTTGTACTACAGCACTGCTATCTCTGGTGCTAAGACCAGAGGCTGTGTGACATGACATGGCCTGGCCTTGCATTGAATTTTCAGATGGATTCTGTCCACTCTTGACCATCCCAGCAGGCAGAGCATTTGTTGGAATTCCATCACTTTTCCCCATTTATTGCTCGGTTGTGGAAATTGATGCTGCTTACTGAAATTCCTGGCATTCTTTTACCCTGCAGGATCTGTTGTAATGGAGAGGGCAGTCAATGAGAAAAGTGACTTGGCACAGAAACTCGCAAATTACAATTTGCTGAAGTACCAATTCTGGTGGGACATGCCCTTTCTTTACTGGTGTGCAAGCTTTTATTCTAACCCTTTAATCCTGAGTTACCGACAGGCCTATGAGCAGGGGGCTCTCCTAGGCGATGGCAGAACTGCAACTGAGATGTAGATGAATACCATTCAGAACACATTGTTCCAAATCCAGCAGCCAAGTAATGTTCAAAACCGTGTATCTGTAGATTTCCCAGAGAATTTTCTTTGAATCCCAATGCATATAGAGAGTAACAACCTTTGCTGGATGATGATTGTTAATGTAATTTGCCAATGTACAATAGAAAACTTTACCTGTATAGGATCCACATTTTCAGATAAAGGATTTGCTCAGATGTAGAAAACAGCTATGCCCAGGATGTAGTTAACCTCAAAAATTGGGAAACATATGTGGCCTTTTGGTTCAGAAACATGCCATTCAAGGCATAAGGTGTAATAGCAGTCTCCTGCAACACATGCAGTTATCACATCACAAATTGCAATGATTTAACATATAACACACTAAGAGATGCATACACAGATGTTACAGTATATGTTAGAGTACAAAAATCATTTCAGTACTCAAATTGTTCTGTTTATTACTAATACAACTTAAGTGGGATCAAAGTACAAATCTCTCCACTTCTATTACATTTGCCTAGGATTTCAAACAGTAGGAGTGACCCTTTGATGCAAACAATGGCTTGAAGCACCATTCACCTGCTCCAACTTGTGCACCCTAATTCAACACATGAATACTTGGCACTCTGGGTTCATGGGAACTATGGAAGTAGCCATGTCAACTGAATCAGCTGAAACTAGCCAGATCTAATGTTACACAAACACCTAATCTTCAGCATGTGGACTGAACAACTACACCTGTAAATCCCTGATAACTCAATACAATGCAAAACAGCAGCCACATCTCCACTTCAGAAACTGAACTTACTTGCTCACAAAAAAATCCTCTTCAGAAATCCAGGCGGAAGGTTAAGACGGTAGTCTAAATGTGTCATGGATCTTATCGGTAACTGTGTGTAATGAAAAAGACACTGGTCAAAAACACCCAAACAGATTGTAGGTTGGGGCTTCTGCAGGTGTGAATGATACCTGGTCAGGTATTCTCTTGAAAACGTGAATGTAGTAGGGTCACGGGCCTCATTTATAGACGCAAAGCAGGGCTTCAGTAAAACACATGAATAACAGGGTCAGACTTTGGAAGTGTGGAAAAAGAGACTAGAGCAGCTGTGAAGAGAGAGGGGGTTGTTACTCCCTTGCACTGTTGTTTGCAGATGCATTGACAGGTAAGGAATTCTTGTTTTTGAAGTCAATTGGTTGCTCATTTCCTGCAAGCAATAATTTTGGTTCATCGCTCTCAAGAGGGACTTCACGCTTCTTCATGTTCCGTTTGATATGGGGATCTACTTCAACATTTTCTTCAACTGCCCCCATTTTCCGAAACTTTGCCACTCTTTGCTGCATCAGTGTCCCTGGCTCCAACTTTAGCAAATTCTGTCATGTCCACATGTAACTGATATCAATAGAAAGCCATTCAATAAATGTCATCTGTTCTGGTTAGCACATTGCACCACCTCCAAATGACAAACTGACATAGTGCAGTAAACTTTATAGTCTCAACATATTATTCAGACAAGGTGTACAACAACAGATTCTTAACTATATAGTATTGATAACTATCAAGTGAATACAATCTAATTGTCACTGTTGAAGAGGAGATGTAACGAAAGTCACTCACATGCATGTGCTTCATTATGACTGCTTTAATATTTTTAGAGGTTTGTACTGGATCTGAATGAGCTCCTCCCAAGGGTTCCTGCAACACACATTCATCAAAACTCTTTAAATGCATTCAGAAAACCTTCTCACACACTGCTCAAGGAACAGCACTAGTACTAATACTTTCTCACAACCAGAAGCATACACAACCTGCATTCATTGACAAATTATGGACAAAGGCAAATGAGAATAATAGCCCTAAAAAGTGAAGGAACTACAAATTGATTCATACCGGAATGACCTCATCAACAACATCAAGCTTCTGAAGTTCTGCTCCAGTAATGCGCAGCGCCTCTGTGGCCTGTATTGAAGGCAGGATGATTGTTACTATCTAAAGATTTGAATTTTCTTCAGGAGGATTGCACTTGATTCCTAAAGAAGTTGTATCCAACAGATCAGCACCCTGTACTGATCAATCTAAAATTCAAATGCCCACTTGACCAATCAGATGCACCACATTTACTACTCAACATTGTAAGCAGACCACTGCAGAGGAGCAAATACATTAACCATGGATTTTGAGGACTGCAAATGCCAACCCCATTGTTGTGAGCAAATTTAGGGTCCAGGATCTAGAGTTTCAAATAACAAATATAGGGCCACCAAGAAAGATCAAAGACAGGCCCATCCTCACATGTCTGAGGTTTGAGTTATTCCTCCATTAAAATTTCCAAAAGATGCATAGCTCCATAAATGCTCACTGATTAGCAATGTCTGACAGACCTGGAACTAAAGTTGCACTGGTCGCTTTTCAGTTGTAAGCAGTTTCAAAGTACAAAGATCAAGAATGTTAAGTTTGGAAATTGAAACATACCAGGGGAGCTGCTGCAGCTGTTTTCCAAAGAATGGCAGCACAAGCTTCAGGGCTGCATCATCCAACACTCACCAGCACCAACTCAATTACCATTTACTTCATTGAAATGCTGCTGCAACAATCTACACATATAACAGTGCAGATCTGACCTGAATACAGTGCAGACAAAATCAGCCAGAATTGCTTCAAACCCCATCAATCTACAGATTGGCCTCTCTTCTAAAGAGTAAACTGAAGTTCATAATTATCAACTTGTAGGGCATTGGACAAGTAATTCATACTACAGCAGTTGCAACATTAAGGTTTGAGCATCTAACCATGAAATTAGTAACCAAAAGTTCCAGACAACTCACATCTCTATACCATAAAATTGCAGTCTTCATCACCTCAAAAAGCATAAAGTTGTGAGGAAAGGTGGAACCTTGTACCTGGCAACATAGTAAACAGCATTTTCAAGCATGAGCATTTTATCACAGCACCCTATGGCAAGTGCACCACCAGAACCACCCTCTCCAATCACAGTTGTGATAATTGGCACTCTGAGGCCAAACATCTCCCTCAGATTGACAGCTATCGCCTCCCCCTGCAAACACATTAGACTCAAAACATGTCATATGACAGAATCAAACCTGTAACCACCACTGATTCTCATCTTGATACTGAAGGGTGAGGTACACCTACTAGATTTCTTCCACATGAGGGAATGTAGAGTGCCAAGAGTAGGCATATGATTCCATGATATTTTTAGACCTCATCAAAACCTATCACAACAGTAAGCTAATGGTGGTTCATACCCATGTAGCTGAAAAAAGTTTTGCAAACAAGTGGTAACTTCAGTGAAGGCAATGGGAATCACCTGACCAAGTTCTTCTGCTTTGATGCCTGCATATGCACCGGGGGTGTCAATGAATGTAAGAATGGGAAAACCATGGTGGTCAGCATGTCGCATCATCCGTAAAGCTTTCCGATATCTGTGATTCCCAAGCAACATGTCAAAGAAAACGTATAGGATGATGATGTCTGTAGTGAACACAGAAAGAACCTACAATTGACCATAATGCTCAGCATATCTCCATCACAACACTTCAAAGATAACAAGAAAATGTGTGCTGTCATAACCTTATGAGAGTCACTCACATGTCAGACATTCCTCTTCATCATGAACAGCAGTGACAAGCTGCCACAACTACACACCAAATTCACTAGCTCCTAAAAGTGGGTGTATATAAGTACATAACAATCCATAATCCATCCAAACCATTACACAGAATTTGCTTTATGCATTTTTATCATGTTCCCAGAAGCAACAGGAAGATTCACTCATGATGTTGGCTAGTACTGAAGAGACACAGCTACCATAATACCCAGCACAGTCATGGTATGGTATAAGTACTAACTTGTCTCTTGAGCAACCATAGACCACCAACAAGCAACAAATGTCATTCAAACATAACCAGCTGGTTATTACTCAGCTGCTTGGTCAACATAATAACAGAAGATGCTCTCACTTTCCAAATTCCCTTTTCTCTGGAATGTGAACATTAAACAATAGTCAAATAGTATTAAGTTATGATCCTTCAGATCTGTTAGTCAAGACACACTAACTCATCATAGCATCGTGAGAGCATACCCATTAGGAGTAGGCATGGCAAAGTTGCGGTAAATGTTTTCCTTTGTATTCCTCCCCTTTTGGTGACCAATGAACATAAAACTCATGCCCTCCATTTTCCCGATACCGCACACCAAAGCTGGGTCATCATACCCAGCTCGGTCACCATGAAGCTCAATCCACTGATAAGGCATATGCAACAAATTCTATAGTCAGTAAAAAGTTCATAGGATGCCATGTCAATGAATGTCACCCAACCTACATATAGACTACCCCAAAATACCAATGGCAAGAAAGATCTCACTTAAATTTGAGACATTTACAATTCAATACCTGGAAAGAAGAGCAATAACTCTTGTGAGAATCAAAACCTCCATACTCAGAATTAAGAAAGCCAGAACATGGTTAAACTTTTCATTAAAGTAAAAGAAAAACTTCCAGATAAGGACTCAAGACCAGGAAGAAGAAACTCACAGAAGGGTAGAACTAAAACAAAGAACAACATGACGATCAGTATGAATAGAAGTAACAGTCTCACACTTGTTCAGTTACCATCAACAGTAACATATGAAAAGAAAAGGAAAGCAGATGTGTAAGTGAAACAGGAGTTATCACACATTGAGTAAATTGTTCCAACCTTGTCAGTGATGTTGAGCACATGATCCAGAAAGGTAGGACGGTGTGGATGGCGGGCCACACTCAAGCGTTGGACAGCTGTTAGCCCCAAATATAAATCTCTGCGGACCTGAGAGAGATAAAACTTGCCCAAATTGATGAACCCCTCAAGATACTCAATTCATAAACATCCCATTGTAGGGCAATCATAAACACAGCAATAGCAATCCAGAATTAAACAAAGTGTGTCAATATACCCTGCTTTAGTAAGAATTGTTTACCAGATCAACCTCAGCAGTTTAAGAATTTATGAGACCAAAACTTCCCAACTGAAAAGCACCTGGTCATATTTTTCCTCGAGCTCCTTGATCTGTTCACTGAAGTCCATGCCTGTCTTGTTTGCAAGCTCCCTCACCTACCAGAAACCACACCATGTGTAAATGCCATGAAAGCTTGAACCCATCTGTAGAACACTGAAAATCTGTGAGTGTGCATGGTTCCACATATTAGGTTTCATAAGGAAGGCATAGGGTGGAGAAAGATGGTTGGTCAAGCTTAGTTGTATGCATGGCTGTTGTGTCACACTTGGATCGCAATTGCTGTTTCAGATGTCTCCCTGGTGCTGACACTGTCTCATTATGGCCTTCACGTATGCCATATGCCATTACCACCACTGAACTTCTGGTTTATAATGGGTATCTCTTCTACGACAGCTTACTGCTCTAAAAACAGATTTATCCAGGCAGTCTGATATTGGGATAATATTCAGAGTGCAATCCATCTGTTTGGAAAAGCATTGCTTAACAATTGTCTTGTTATCAACCAATACTGTGCCATAAAGGGTTTGACCAAACATCATGTCCAGATTCCTCCTCAAGCCATAGCCACAAGGCACTGACCCATTTTCAAAGTTTCATCTATGCATTAGGGAAGACATCCTTGCTATTGAGAATGAATACTCCAAGTGTGTAAGTGGCTGTTCCTGGTCTCAGATATGAGGCTTCATGTGTTGCAGTGAGCTCATCTTTAGTCTAAATTCAGAGCCAAAAATTCTGGTTAATGGACAAGCTGGTTAGCTTCAACACAAGACATTCTCAAATAGACATATGGAGAACCCCAAAACGTAATGTGAAAAGACACTTAGCCTAGAGGTTTTATGGACAAGCATGTTTCATACACATGCAAATTATGTTAAGCTCAGTGAACATCAAAGACACTGGCTATGTCCATGCTAGCAGCCACCCACCAAAAAGCTTATACAACCCATCTGCTTCTTATATAAAAGAGAACACACTTAAGATAACATCATCAACTGGAGATTCAGAGCATGTTCAAGAGTCAGCACTAGAGGTTTCAGGGTTTAGAGTACATCTTGAACAATTAACGAACATAATCATGGTCAGAACACGGTATTGAATTCAGTCCAGAGCGAATTCCACGGTTAGGAACATTCCAGAAATTGGTCGAGAAATCTGGAAAAGCCATTGATGAGTATAGGTTTGTTCGCAAATCATAGAGCAGAGAAGCAGATCACAAGAAAAGGATGCACACACCTCATCAATTTTGTTTTCTAGGTCGATAAGGGGACGCTCAAAGGGAAGTGTAACAGGTTTGGGCTTGTTAGGCAGAGGCTTGAATCTATTCAGATATGCCAAAGCACCCTCGGTATCAGCTCCAGCAGGGATTTTCTCAGGCCATGGATATTCCGTCTCAGCGCTCTTCTTTCCCTTGCTTATCTTCGCCGATATCGCAAACTGCTGCTGCTTATTCATCTTCTCCTTCGCCACCGAGGTCCTGGACGGCAGTAACTGGGAAGCAACTCCACTCTTCAAGCTCTGGAGCGGCCATTGCTCCCTTGCTCCTCCTCCTCCTCCTCCTCCTCTCAGAGAACGCAATGTGCACACATCCACGGAGCAGAAAGCGGAAAAAGATGCCTCACCAACTAACCCCATGATCTATCTATATTAGAAAACTTCTCAAGGAGAGCTTGAAACAAGCAAAGTCAGTCAGACAGAAGGCAATGCATACATCCGAAGATTTGAACGGATTGAACTGCACAAAAAATGTTACTCCACGAAGAAAAACAAAGTTCGGGGGTGGAGGCGGACAAAGAAGACAAAGAAAGGAAAAAAAAAAAAAAAAAAAAGAAGAGAAAAAAAAGAAAACAACAAAAAAGAAAACCAGAACAAGAGGGAACAAGAACAAGCAAGAAACACAACAAGCAAGCAAGCAAACAAATAAAACAAAATAAAAAAAAAAA
>Ga0116227_10007431_pt1 | contig 21387 bp, 23 predicted proteins | sample S1TSphgellanicum_FD_89693 | JGI IMG/M metagenome (GOLD analysis project Ga0116227, IMG submission 89693) | Host-associated microbial communities from peat moss isolated from Minnesota, USA - S1T2_Fb - Sphagnum magellanicum MG | ecosystem: Host-associated > Plants > Peat moss > Unclassified...
AAAAAAAAAAAAAAAAAAAAAAAAAAAAAAAAAAAAAAAAAAAAAAAAAAAAAAAAAAAAAAAAAAAAAAAAAAACTGGCTAAAAGACTCAAGACGGGTAACGTGTGTGCGCGCTAAAGCGCACCGCCACCTGAAGACAAACACGCTATAGCAATGCAGTGTCCAAACGTGTTGCGCACGGAGACGAAGACGAAGAAGAGAGGAGAGATGAGAGAACGCGCGCACACAAGAGCGTTGCATCGCACAAAGACAGAGACAGAGAACGCGCGCACACAAGAAGAGCGTTGCATCGCACAAACACGTGAACAAACAAATTGTGACAAATCTGAGAGTGAGTCGGTATGGTGTTGGTGGATTCTCTGGTGTGCTTGCCTGTGCCGTGCAGCCGTCCCACACTTGTTTTCTCGCTTGCAAATACAGTACCTGGCATCCAAAGAAGAGGAGGAGGAGGAAGAGGAGGCCGAAGCAGCAGCAGCAGCAGAAGAAGAAGAAGAAGCAGCAGTAGCTGTTGTGGTCGTGGAAACGGGGATTCATCGTCGTCGTCGTGTGTAGTAGTATTAGCAGTAGTTAGGTCGGGGTTTGCTGCTGCTGCTGGTGGTTCTATTGCACCTGGTTCTATAACAGGGGGAATGACGAAACCTGTGGTGGATAAGGCAGTCATAGTCGGAGGAGGTTTGGGAGGACTGGCTGCAGCTATTCAGTTGCGGAAGATCGGAATCGATGTGCAGGTGAGCCGGCTGGCTGGGTATCCTCTCGTCAGTTTTTATTTTCATTCAATGTATTTCGCTGTATCTGTCTGTGTCTTGAGGGATTTTTCTCTCTTGGGCCTGGTTTGATTGCTGTTTGTTTGTTTCGAAGCATTCGGAGTTGCCAGAGATCTCTTTGCAATGGAAATCTGGTTAGCTGTGCAAAATTGAGAACAGATTTGTCAAAACCATGATCATTATTACATCAGGCTTGGGATCAGAAACTTTCCTCGGGCAGGCAAGGATTTTGGATCCTCATGGTCTGCATGTTCTGCAGACTGATTTTCAAAGAAATTCTTTGTTTTCATTCACAGCAAAAAAGATGAATCTGCAACCTGGTAAAAGAGGGATGTCAGTCAATTGTTCTCCTTTTGAGTAGAATATGTGTCAACCCTGTGAGCTGATGCACCTTTGATTGTTCCAGCACATGATGAAATCACTAGGAATCATGGTTCAACTTGACAGAAATACATGTCTGCAATACATGCTGATATGTTGGTCTGCATAATACATGCTACATGGTTGCAGCCAATGTAGCACAAAGTATATCCAAGAATATATGTTGCTGACATATTTGACCATGTGTAGAACACCGTTGACTTCATACAAATGCATTGTTTGCTGTGGAACTGTCACAGCAAGTGGTTTGCTGACATGCTTGGATGGATGTCAGTTTTTAGGGGGTTTCCATGTAAGTGCTGTTAGGCACCTGCAGCAGAGATTTGAAACACACTTCATGATAGAGTGGAAAAGGTTAAGTTGTGGATATTTTCTTTCTTGTCGGATTGATTGTATTCTATGGACTATGTTGCTTGAATGGTGATGTTAAGCCATGTGGGACAACCATGGGGATTCTCATGTATTGTGGCAGGTGTATGAGCGGAATATGAGGATGTCAGGGGGTGAGGGTGCATTGATTACCTTGTTCCCAAATGGGTGCCAAGTACTCAACATGGCTGATCCACAGATAATGGCCAAGGTAGAGTTTCTAAGCTGAAATAAAGGGACCTTTTGTTGGCTGCAAAAGGTGCCCTCATTGAGTGTCATTTGTTTGGTTGTCATCGCAAACATCCGGGTTGCTGTTTGTAAGATTTGCCTCAGAAGATGCAGATACGGGAGGCAGGCATAGCAGATCGAGTTGCATCTACCGTGAACCCCAAGAATGGAGAGCAAGAAAGCTCGTGGGAGCTAAATGAACGCATGGAGAAGACATATGGACAACCATCAGTAGCTGTTCTTTGGCAGAATGTACTTAACATATTGTCTGAAGCTGTACCTGATGATTGCAAGTACATGGGCTATGAGTGTTTGGATGTTTCACAGGTATGGTCTTTTCTGTTATTCCTTTTTTTTTCCTGTTCATTGACACAGATGCCCCACAACGTTCTTCTATTCATCTTTGTTTCTAATCTGCCACATAATGTGGCCCACAATTGCCCTTCCATCTCCCATTAAGTTCTCCCAACTGTTTTGATGCAGTTACAGTCTGATTTTACTTTTAACTTTCAAGTTGTTAGTTGAAAAGTCTCCACCAATTTCTAACTAAAGGTTGTTGGGCATAAGTGTGCAGGATGAACAAGAGGCAACTGTACACTTCAAAAGGGGGGATGAATTTATTAGTGTCAAGGTAACCTTGTAATCACCTTGCAGATGAAGGACCCCTTTCAATTGGAGTCTTTGTTTTCTGCAAAACATGCAGATTGCTCTTGTTCAGATGTAGAGTATGCTGGCTGTGGATTGAGTTTATAGTTTGTTGTTTGTGTGAGTAGAACAAAAGTTTCATGGTTGAATTTTTCTTTGGGGATCAGGCCCCTTTGGTAATAGGAGCTGATGGCATCCACTCTATAATTCGCTCCAAGCTTTTTGGTCTGACACCACCACGAGACAATGGGCGCACAATGTGGCGGGCTGTGATTGATGAGCATCTCTGCAGTGACCTGGTTCCCCCCTAGTTCCCACTTTGTAAGATTTGTTGTCAAAAATATATTCTCCTCAGTTTGAATCCAATGCAGCCATTCCTGAATGGATTTAGAGCACAGTATTCCCATATCTTTGTGTTTATTGCTGCATTTTATGGTCACAGTGTCATAAAAGTTTGGGATTTAGACTTATCTACATGTACATGGGTTGTCCAAAAATCAAATGGTGAAGACTTAACAGAATGCCTGTAGTGTATCTTTGCCATTGTTGGATTTCTCTGTAGGGTGGAGTTTTGATGGTTAGTGATTACTCAGGGAAACACCTTCTTGGACTCAGTATGATACTAGTAATAATATGAAGAGTTTGTTTGTGTAGGCCTTAAAGGTGGGCACCATAACTGCCACAGGAAATGGGCGAACAATATTCATCATCAATGGTGTTGGTGGGAAACTTTATTGGGCCTACAGCTTGACTGATGAATCCACAGACGGTCGCTCTAAAGTACGGTCTAAAGATGCTGCAGAGATGAAAGCAAGGTTGAAGCAGGAGTTCAAGGGCTGGGATCTGGCCCTTAAAATTCTTGAGGTCTTCTCAATAGCCCTTTGCTTTGTTTTTCCTTGCAATACCTAAAGCTTCTAAGTTTCCTTTGTATTCATCTTTTCATATGGACTCTGCCACTCTACGGGCCATCTTTTGGCAACTGACTTTGTAGCTTTTGAGGCATTAGCAACCTGACCAGAGGATATCTGGGTTGTGACTTCAGGCTACAGATGCAGATCTAATATTGGAGAGACGGGTGCTTGATATTCCTGTACTGAAGGAATGGTCTCGTGGACGGGTAGTTCTCCTTGGAGGTACATTTGACTTGAATGCCTGAGCTCTTCCTTTACAATGGTATTATTCATGAAGGTCTGTCTTGAGCTGTTAGCATTCATAATCTTTCATTGACCATGCACGGTTTTGTATAGGATTACTATGAATGTTTATATGTGTCTGATTGGCCAGAAGGGTCAGCAATTTTTTTTAGGAGAAGGAAAAATGGAGGCCTTTGGAACACATTGCATTAATTGTCACATTATTGTCAAAATGTTGTAATGAGGATTTCATAGATGTATTTCCCAGTGGCTTTAGTGAGGTTCTGCATCCAAGTAGAGTCACAAGTGGTGTGCTTGAAGGATCTGTTGAGGATGCAAGAGATCCCAACCAATACCTTTTATGGGGGCCTCTCTATGCCTTAGTTGAAGATGATTGCTTGTACAGGGGCAAGCTAAAATGAAATGAAGCTCATCCTCACAAGCTTCTTGCAGCTTGAATGAGTATACTACTGATTTTTTAATTTGCTCTGTCTCTTGAGTGTTAGCTGACATCATAACTGAGTCTTCCCATTGCTTCTGAAAATGCTACAGAAACTCAGGATGCAGATTTTTGTATAATGGTTTGCTTAAATTTTGGTCAGATTATTATATGCTTATCTACACTCACTGCTGGAAGCTGATACATCAGTAGTTTTCATGGCAATGTCACTGCTATTATGATAAAGGTGAAGGTCTGATACATTGTGAGCAATTCTCATAAGGTTATGACTGCATTCATTGTCATGTTACCTTCAAAGTGCCCTTATGTTGATTTCTCAGCAATTCCATAGATATGCATTGGAGTACATCATATTGTCATTTCATCAGCACTATCAGGTTTGTTGATGAATGTTTCATCCATCTGAAAATAGCTAATGAAAGTGAAATGTGATCTGCCCATGTTTGCTCCAGGTCATTGCCAGGATTGTAGATTTATGTTGAAGTGGTCCACATGTATGCAGATGCAGTTCATGCTGTGACACCAGCATTGGGACAGGGGGCCAATCTGGCCTTTGAGGATGGTTTAGAACTGGCCCTGCAGCTTTCATCTGCATCTGATCTAAGGTTTTCTTTCAAAACATTTACTTGTATTTTCAATGGGGACCTTTGGGCTTTTGTAAAAGCATACATTCTTTCGTAACATCAAGCATGAACTCTTTGTGACTCAGAGATCTTGTACCAGTTGAAACATTGTGGAAGAGAGAAGGGTAGAGAAAGGTGAGGACAGGATAGTAAGGTCTTTGACTGATGTTCGGAGAGTTAGTGACCAGAATGTACAGGTATTGATATTCTTTGGGCATACATTACCATGTTATTTTTCTGGGAGCATATGTAGGTCTGCTTGAGAATCTGTGGCATAGGTCTCTATTTTGTATGTTTTTCCAACAGTGAAGAATTGATCATGCTGAAATGTTTCTGGTTACCAGGAGTGCACTAGAAGCTTATGAGAAGCAGCGAATAACCCGGGCCAAGCTAGTATCTGAGAGAACACAATCAACTCAAAGGCCACAAAGTTTTTATGACTGGCTCTACACGGCAATTCCTTCAAGCGCTCCTGACCAAGTACTTCGAGCATAAGCTGACTTGTATGTCTATTTTTCATCCCATATACCTGAGCAGATTCTGTGTTGTCCCTGGAGGCCTGAACTGTATGATCCTCTTGATATGTTTTTTGCACAAGGAACTTTCCATCACCAACTACAATTCTGTGAATTCCTGGGCAAACCACCATTCCTGCCAGTGATGTTGTATTCCATATTCTATGTGTAACCTTAGGCCCATCTCTGCCTGATATGCCTTTGGCAAAAGCAGAAGGATTCTGGCCAAGAATACTTTCAGGATTTGTGTGATGTTTCCAGTTGCTCTGAGCAAAATTATCACTCGGTTATCCCTACAGCAGAGACCCGTGCATGTGCTTTTGGCATAATACCAAAATGCAGGAACTGCATGCACAGCTACTTTAGGTTCCACTAGTATTATACCCTGTGCTGGCTTGCTGTACAAGGGCAATCCATGAGGAAATTATCCTTCCTTGTCTTTGAGTGTCATTTTAGAGTTGTTCTTTGACAGCATGATTCAATTTGAGTTTTAGTTCTTATTGCTTTAGCCACGTGTTGGTGTTTGCATATGATGATGCAATATGTGCTGAGACTATGCAAACATTACTCTCAATGGTGAATGTGAGATTTGTCATGATTTTGAACATTTAATTTTGATGCTATGAGTTGAAGAGATCGTAGCATGTGATCTTTATGATAGACAAATTGGTTTTATCGATAAGTTTTTTGTTGAGTTCTTTTACAAAGAGGATGCTTAAGAAAAAAGAATGCACGTATCACATGTTACACGTGTTTTGTGTGAGGAATTTGGTCCATACTTACAAACGTAAAATACACATATGAAAGAAGGTAGGGTTGTCATGTCATTGCAAAGACTTGGGACTAGAAATATATTATGTAATGTTGGAGAAATTTATGGGGTGGTTGAATCTTCAATTTTAATCATTGTGAGAAGAATTTTTCAAATTGGTGTGAATTCATTTGCAGCGTTTATTTGTTCAAATTCCAAGTGAAAGCCGATTTAGGGTTTTGGCAAATGAATTTGAAGCATTTCATGGAATTTTCTCACATTATACGTGCAATTGATGGGTTGCATATTCCAATTCTTGTTCCAACGACTTGGTGGGGAGGATTATTATTGTCGCAAGTCTTTTCATCTAGTTTCGTTGCAAACGTATTGTTGACACAAAATGTGTGTTTTGGGATTAGGAGTTTTGATTGAGCAAGAAGCGTGCATGATATTTACTATATAAATTGATTGGGGATTGTGCAGATCCAATGTGACCCATGGGTGTATTGCCCATTCAAGAACTGTGTGGATGGATTGTAACCATGCAAAAACTCATTGGAATTTTATCCAAAGTTCAACTTGGAAATGTGTTGAATGAGCTTTTTGGGAGTTTTGAAAGGCAAACGTAGCATGGTGACACATGGTTAATATTGTATCAACATTTATTGCACAATGTTTGCACAATTGGGATATATTAGATGAATTTGATAAAAGTTGGATACGAGAAGTTGAAAGAGAATTGCGAATGCAAATATATGAAATAGCATTAAAGGAAAGATAAGAATTGAAAGGTGAAAAGGTAGTCATAATAATGAGGTTCAAGGCTAGAATTCACCAAGAAAAAAAAAAGGTATTAAAAAAGGTTGAAATTTCTTTCATTAAAAAAATGAAAAAGAAGAAAATCTATTACATGAAACCACAACGATGCATGAAACCATAGCCAAGTCACTATGCCATTACAATGTTTTTTTTAAAGATTCAACATACAATTTGTGGACATGGAAAGTGATACCAAATCTATGAATGAATAACTACAATTTTTGTATTAATGTAGCCATGTGTGCATCCATATTTTGTGATAAAGTTATCATTGCTTTAAAAACTTGTAATCAAATTTGTGAAATTGTTCACCACTTGTTCCAAACAAAATTCCAATTTATTATTAATTAATTTATTTGTAAAATCTTTTGATGGTTCAATTCATGTTTCATGTTTAATCGATCATGATGAAAAGTAAAAAACAAAAAAACAAAAAGTGAAAAGGAACAGGGGGCAAAGGGACATACAACAAAGGTTAATGCCTTTAAATGCCAAATTGGCCAAACCCAAATCCAAGTTTTATTTTATGGTTGATTTTACAAATTCTTTTTTCGATCTCCCCTTGAATGGCAATGAATGTCTCTCAACTTCATGGTTTTGGCATTTTATTAAAAATTTCTCCTTCAAAATTTAAATTTTCCATTAAATCCAAAAATAAAATAAAATTGTTGTTGTTTTGTTTTTTAATGGCATCTTTGATTTTTCCACTAATGGTTGCCTTTTATTTTCATAGTGAGTGTTGAATCTAGTGCATTTGTGCTAGCCTTTTTCAACTTTGTTTCCCATATCAATCTCTTCCTCAAGATTAATAATGGTTTTTGCACCTAAGTATTTTTATGACTTATGTGAGATCTTGGTTGTCCAAGGGAGATTTATTTAGGAACATGATCAAGGAAAAGTTTACAAGACCCTATTAGATTCCATATTAAACTTGAATAAAGAAAAAAATTTACATGTTTGCGAGAAACGTTTCAAAACAAAAGATGCCAAAGAAGATAAGATCTCATAAAGGAAGCATAACTGGTATCATTTTGATTAAAAGATAACTGGTATCATTTTGCATAACTCAATTTCCACCAAAAAAATCAACAAATATGAAATTCATTTGGGGGAAATCATCCTTGGGTGGTACCATTAGGAACATCACACCTTGATTTTTTTAAAGCCATTGAACTTTAAAAAATCATAAGAAACACTTAAATAAAAAATTTCATAATTTTTTTAAAGGTACATTTCTTAGGTTCCATAGACTTGAAATTTTCAATAATATCAAAAATATTGTGTATTTTGATGTTCCTAATCATTGTATTTAAAAGAAGATTTAAAGACTGGTTCCTTTCTTTGAATTTTTTTTAGTTATGAACACAAATTTGAAATATGATTTGAGAATGCTTTTGGGAAATCTTTTCCTAAGGTAATTTAAAAGTCATTTTATTTTAAATTTTTTATTATGTAATTGTTTTTTAATAAGTATAATTTAGTTATGAATTTTCCAAAATTAAGGCTATCAATTTTTAAATGGAGTCTTATGATTAGGAATACACATTTTTAGAAACAATTTCTAATTTTTTATTTCAAAATAAATTTCAAGCTATATATTAATGCTTACAATTGATAAACATGAGAAACAAATAATTCATAGTTGTGAAAACATTTAAAATAAAAGGCCCAAGAAAATGATTTAATTGTTTTTGGTTCCTTAACCATACCTGGAGATGATTCTTAATCGAAGCACCCAAGGATGTTTTCACTCATTGAATATGGCGATCTAGTGAAAAGGAATAGAAATTTTCCATCTTTGAAGATGGTAGTGGTTGGTTCAATTTTGCCATGTAAAATAATTACAGAAAAAATATTTAAATAAATTCCAACAACTCATAGTTTTATGTTCAATGCCTCACACAAATGTTTTAAGATAAATCCCACATTCCTCCTAATTGTTTTTTTGAATTTTCTTTTTTATTGCAAATAAAATAATTGCAATAATCAATGCCTCCAAAAAAAAAAAATTGTTTTTTTTAATTCATTACATAACTGTTTTTTGTGCTTTTAAAACTTGCAATTTAATACATTTCAACACTGAAGTCTTGAGTATTTTTTATTTCTTTAACCATTATTATTATTTTTTCATATTTTTTCAAATATGTTTAAAAATTTTTATTCTAGAAGATTTTTTCCAAGATGGATATATCTTCAATATTTTTATGAAAAAAAATTAAACTTCATTCTAAAAGATTTTTTGCCAAGATATATATATATCTTTCATTTAATTTTTTAAAAAAAAACTACTTAATTTAACTGAAATTACATTTGAGCCATGGAAATTAATACATTTCAACAATGATGTATTGATTTGTTTTTCTTTTTTGAAATATTTTATTTTTTTTCAAATTTGGTTAGTTTCATTTATTTATTTTTCTCAAGATTTTCATAGATATACATATGTTTTATAAATAAATAAATATCACTAAAAATCAAGTTTCATTTTTTTATTTTAATACATTCAAACAATTTTGATTTGAGGAAGAAAAATAATCTATCAAATAACATAACTTGTGAATAAGCCTATCTAAGAACAACATTGATTTTTTTGTTTTAGAAAATATTTCATTGTTAATGATAACATATAATATTATATTAGATCTCCCCACATTTTAAACATATATTTAATCAATAAAAATTCTATAAAAATTGGAATATGTTAATTGTAATTATTGAGTTCTTAACTTCAATATGTGAATTTTAAGTTATTAAACACATAATATTATTTTAAAAATAATTTATAATGTAATATAAATTATGTAAATTATGTAAATAAATAATAATTTATAATTTTTTTCAATATCATATTTTAAATAAATATGAACACTAAATAATAAATTCTTGTCTTTTTAAAGTTTTAAAAAAATTTATAAGTTGTTGTTTAATATAAATTATAATTTTTTATTGAGTTGTATGACCAAATGTTTTGATAAATGAATAAAATATTTTAAAAATAAGTTTACATATTATAATTCAATAAAATAAAATATTTATTTTAATCTATGTTTACAATAATTTGAATAATAGAAATATGAATTTTTTAATGAATTATTTTGATTTGGGAGTAAATGATTTTATCATTTAATTTTAACATTATGCAAAATATTAACATTGTATGTAAATTTCTTAATTATTAATGTATTAAAGTTTATTTTGAATAATATTTTAATCTAATTTCCCAAGGATGCCTTTTCATTGATGCAAATACAAATTATAACATAGTTTTAAAATTATATGAGTACCAAATATTTACATTGAATAAGTTTTATTGTATTAATTATTATAAATAATTTGAAGAACAAAAATAACTATTGAATTAAACATAAATAATTTCACCCATGGTTAAAATCACATTGGGCTAAAACCTTGACTAATGAACCCATTTCATTTAAAAAACCTTGTAATGAAACAAGTTAGTGAACTAAACCCATGTTTCCTATTAATTCAATGTCTTTTGGTCATATAATAATAAAATTTCCTTAATTTGAATGTGCTTTGATTCATCTTTTGATTTACACTTTGTTTTTTTAATGTCATATATTTAATTAAGCACAAAGTTTTCTGTTGAATTTTATTTATTTATTTATTTATCCTTTTTTTTGGTGACCATAGGGATCAAATTCACTATTGTTTTTTTTTTCATATGTGGTATGTTTCTATTGATATTTTTTTTTGGGGAGTAACAATTGATGTTGATTGAAATTTCAAATTTGTGAGATCTTTTTATGCATGGAAAAAAAAAAAAAATTAACCATTTTTTTGTTCAATTTATTATGATATACAACTTTTTTATTCAACAAACAAGATTCTAATTTATTCATTTCATGAAAAATACTTGTTGTTTAGTGTTTTCACAAATTTTGAATTTTATTGACACATCTATCTACCTATGGATTTTATTTCAATTAATATGGCCTTTTCATAAATAGGTGGGCGTTAATGAAGTTATATATATATTTTTGATTGCTTTTGAACTATGTAAGGGGAATATTATATCCATGAGTTTTTTTTTTAAAAAAAAAAATTATTGTCATAACATGTTATTGATACATTTTTAGTGAGTAAAAGTGCAAATCCTTATGTCATTCAATGTTTAAAAATTTGATCATATTAAGAAATCTTCATACTTTTTCAAATTAATAATCATAAATTGAAAATCCTAAATCTTTTAGTAGAGTTTGAAATAGATGGCAAGATACATTTTTGCTAATAAACTTTTTAGGAGTTGAAATTCTAAAAACATTTTTTGAAATCCATCAAGTCCTTGTAAAATTAGTTGTTGAATTAATTGTTGCTCAATGAGATATACAATCAACCTAACAAGGAAAAGAAGGGATTTAATTTTGAATGAACTTTTAATTCAAAGTCTTAAAAGAAAAAAAATCAATTAGAAATATAAACTCATTTGAGTAAAAAAAGGGTGAATAAAACCATGGCCCAAAAAAAATAATTCTGAAGAAAAATAAAGAAATGTGAATACTCATCTCTTCTCACATTTTCATCCACGAGGAGACGGGCCTCTCATCCACATTTTCATCCACGAGGAGAACGCAAGGTGAAAGCGCAGATAAGTCGTGTGTGGAAAGAGTACTTGTCTCTCTCGCTCTCTCTCGCGCGCAGCGGCGTTCTGTTGCGAAGCGCGAAAGTGTGGCAAGGATCTGGTCGCTATGGCGTCGCTTGCACAGCCCTTGGCTGCCTTTACAGTAGCGTCTGGTAATAGAAACTTGGGTATGAACTCCAGTGTTTTTGTGGGTGGTTGTAGCAAGCAACTAAGTTGGCAATGTCGTGGGCCATGGCAGCAGCTGGTGAGGTTGAGGATGCAGTCTATGGAGAGTAGTGAGTCACCTTTGAGTCATCGGTCTTCTAGAGTTTCCGCGAGAGCGCAGGAGGAAGAGCTTCTAGGGAGTGCTGCCGGTGCAACTGGTGATAGTATCGTTGGTGAAGTTGCTGTGCTCGCGGAAGAGCCGGAGACGGAAGGTGTGGCTGCCAGTTTGGCTGGTAAGTCCAGAAAGCCATCGGCGTTGCAGAAGGGTGGGACATTGGAGGGTAGGGAAGCCGAGGGTAAAGATCCTTCCCTGGCGACTCTGCAGAAGCAAACCAAGTCTACCGTAACGTCGACCGGGGAGAAATTTAGCGATTCCAGGTGGATTGCTGGTACTTGGGACATCGCGCAGTTTACAGACGGCAACGGGAAGGAGGATTGGGATGCCGTCATTGATGCTGGTAATATTACATGTGCCTGCCTCTTTTGCAGCACCAACAAGCGGATTTCCATTTCCTCTAATACCTATATAGCATGAGCCATTGCCGATTGTTTTCCAGATATGAACCTTGAAAAGAAAATTTCACGAGATATTTGGAGCCTTGCATTGCATCTTTGGAAGAATCTAAGTCCCCTAGAATTGAAATTGATTGCATTCAGAGAAGTCAGTTCCCTTTTTTATCCCCACAAATCTGCTTTTAACAAACCCTAGACCACATAGGATTTCATTTCCTACTACATACATGCTTGAGCAGTAGTCCTGCAGCAATGGAAGTCACTCTGCAAGTGGAATAGGTATTTTCACTAAGTAAAGATCAACTTCCCTGTGAAAGAGCCTGCTGTATTTACTGGGTTTTTATTCTGATGTTTTGGGATGCTTTACACCAGAGGTTGTGAGGAGGAAGTGGCTGGAAGACAATCCTGAAGCTTCCAGTAACTTGGAGCCTGTCCTGTTTGAGACATCAACAGTCCCTTGGTGGGCATGGGTGAAGCGCTTCCATTTGCCAGAGGCAGAGCTTTTGAATGGTTGGTGCTTTGTACCCTCTCCTCTAACCCCATGAACATTTTTCATTTTGTGCATGTCTCATGATCTATGTCTTTGTTTTCTTTTACTGGAGGTCTTATAACCTGCAACTTCTAAGCATGAAGAGGACCAAATGCTCACAGAGTTTGAGATCCGTGGCTCTGCTGGAACAACCAGTGTGGCCTTGCTGCAATGTGTCATTCACTACGCTCCTTTGTCATCCGCAGGGTGATTAGTTGGAGCTAGCACTGACCCTTTTGTTGGTGATAGGGTAGTGTTGTTAGTGGTATCTGATCCCCAGGATGGTTGGGGAATGGAACAGGACGGGTGGCAATGCTGGGGTATGCAGCTGCCTATCTCGTGGATAGTGCAACAGGTGCTGGGCTTGTAGATCAGACTAACAGTTTCCTTGGCAAGCTACTCCTCTTCATTACCGTGGTAGGAGTGCTGCTAGTCCGCAAGAACAGTGATGTTGCCAACTTGCGCAGCCTTGCCCAGGAGACAACTTTTTATGACAAACAATGGCAGGCAACATGGAAGGATACAAAAGACCCAGAAAACTCAGAAAAACCATGAGAGACACATCTGTAAATTTTTGCTCTGAGTTAGATCAACTCTCATCTCTACTTTTCACATTCTCTTTGGCATGTCAACTATGTATTTGCCATCCCAACGCTACACCACGGCTCAGACTCCTCCAACCACTAGCTTTGTCTTCTATTGATGTAGTGATTCCCTCCCTCTTCTAGCATTATTTGCTCCTATTTGATCATTTCTGTGCTCATAACTGGATAGTACTCTGCCCATTCAATGATGTGTCTTGTGCATAGAACAAACTGGTGAATGCATGTCGCCAGCTGCAAATGCCACAGCTACATCAGTGTGGATATTGCATACGAGGGATCACAAGCATCAAGAATTTACAAATACAACTTCAAGCCATCTAGGTCTCACCTCCTGTCAAACATCAGGTATGCAAGGGCACAGAATGCTAGATATGAGTATCATAACTCTGATTTTATAGCAGGCACCGTAGTCTGGGGGCCATTTTGCTACTGCATGATGGTCCATGCCGGCAAGTTGCTTCCATCTGTTATGAACATACATGTACACAACCAGGGGCAGCAGCTCAATGAAACTCATCATACATGTATCACAGGGATCACTGGAGTATCACAAGTTGTAAGTAACATGGATAAAGCAATAGATGTGAATGTGGTGATGGTTTACTCTGTTGGGTTGATGACACCCAATACAACAACCAAAGCCAGACTTGTGGTCTATTAGCCTCAGGAGTCGGGAAAAATCTCCAAAGTCATGTCCCTACATTTCAAAACCATGCAGGAGCTTTAACCAAGTGATTTCAAGCTTCATTGATCTGAAAATTGTGAAACAAAAACTTACACACACTGACTAGTCAAGGGCTTTCTTGATATACAAAAAATCTCTAGAAATTCAATAGCTTTTGCTCCATTGGGTTGAAAATAAAATTGTGAAACTAAAACTTGCACGAGGACTAGTCAAGGACTTTCTAGCTATACAAAAGAGCAAAGCAAGGGAGCAACAGAATATTCCAAAATATTTCCAAAAGATGGTTTTTTATTTTACATTATAAAATTAAAAAATTAATGTCGTTTAGGGTTAGGGTTTCAAGTGGGTCGTGGGAGGTTTAGAATCCTTTCTTCGTCTGCGTGGGAAATCTTGTTTTGCTCTTGTGTTTAATTTCACGAGTTTAGCTGCTGTTGTTGCTGCTGCTGCTTCTGCGTCTGTCTACTCTCTGGTGTTTGCTACCATCATGTCTGAAAATCAAGAAACAGAAGACGATCAAACTCTCGATGTCCAAGCCTCGCGACTGACTTGCAATAATCCAAGCGCCTTCATCAATGCCAGAGATCCAGACACCAACTCTCCATGCGCACCAAAAGCCGATAACCGCACCGCCGCTTACTATGCCAAAATGCAACATCCAAGTGGCCGGATGGCAGGTAAACCTGGAGACCCAAGTGATCTCCATGGAAGAGGAGGATATTTTATTGCAGTCCATGTCGGAGCAGGGTATCATGCTCCACAGAACTCCAAAGCTTATAGAAGAGTCATGCGCAGAGCATGCTGGGCAGCTGCGGAGATTCTTTCTCAGGTCTGGTTTTTTTTTCCCCCCATTTTTTAATTAAAACTTTTTAGCCCCCACTGCCTTCTCTTTGCTAGTATCAGAAGAAGAAGAAGAAGAAGAAGAAGAAGAAGAAGAAACATTTTCACTTTTCAGGAAATTTGTCACGTGCAAGAATTTGGCAATATCATTACTGTTTTCATGAAGATAGTCGTTGTTTTAGGGTTTCGTCTTAGGTTGCTGTAAAATGTTGTCACTGAGGTTGCAATCTGAACTTTATCTTGTGATTTCCTGCATCTCAGAATTCTGGGACAAGCATTGATGCAGTAGCAGCAGCAATCAGAGTACTTGAGGTGAGTCACCAGCAGAGAGATAGCTACTTGTCCATTAGTATGTGGTATTGTAAGTTGTGCTTCTTGTAGATGCTTTGATGTAACCCTAAACTTCAAACCCTTATGATTTTTTGCCCACCTTCACATTCAGTGCATTGGGTTGGGACGGACAAATCAAGGAACAAAATCATGTGTACCTCAGAACACATTGTTGATATAGGCTTTTGTTTGCAGGATGAAATAAAAAATTTATTGCACTTAAATCATGTCTGATATAATTGAAGATGCGTGTGATTGTTCACGTGCAGATAACTGTCTACAGTCAGGCTAAATGGTAGTGATACTGTGTACCCTAAATTGTTTTTATTGTTAGCAGGATGATGAAATTACAAACGCAGGGAGAGGATCAAACTTAACTGAAGATGGGCAAGTTGAATGTGATGCAAGCATTATGGATGGGTCATCAGGAGCTTTTGGAGCTGTTGGTGCATTGCCTGGTAGTGTTTCCATAAACCAGAACCCAGTGTGCTATTTTGGCTGGAAATTGAATTCCATACAATCCATGGATCTTAGCAAGCAGTATTTTATCTAGAAATTATTCTGAGAACCCTAATATTGAAGCATGTCAGATGCCTCATGGATTTGTTAGAATTGACACCATTTTGCCAACTAGCATTTGTGTTTGGCAGAAGTTGCAAAGTTAGACATGCCACTTCTGAGCACATTTGATTTCTGAGTTTGAGCCTCAGTAGGAGAATCCAACACCATAAGTTACCAATCCACCCTACCAATCATTGGGACATTGGTCAAGCTTTATGTTATTGTATGCAGTGAACTTGAATTTGGGCCTTTTGGTCTTGATTTCTTCAAGATTGACTTACTATGGACACAACACTCTATCACATGTGGTCCTTTTCAGGAAATGTTTGTTGCAATCCATGGGTGGGCTACAGGTGTTCGCAATCCTATTGATGTGGCTCTATTGCTGGCCAAGAAAAGCTTATGTGTGTCTCCCTTGGGCCGCATACCACCCATGTATGTAAACTTCCTGTGCCCTTTTATTCTGGTCAGCATTCATTCTTTCAAGCACACAGCGATGGGAAAAGGTGTAACCAGGGTCTTTATGCAATAGTAGTAGGTCTAGAGAGAAGCATAGAATTTGGACCTGAGTAGCTGATGGCTCTGTTTACTTACTTCATAGGATATTGAGAGGGAGAGAACATGAGTAATTGATGCTCTGATGTAAACTTTGCCTGTAGTTCCTGTGGTAAATTGCAATGATAATGTGAAAGCAGATTTCTGGTTGGTGAAGGGGCACGTGAGTGGGCGTTGAACCATGGCGTTTGTACTGCAGCAGCAGCTGAGGAAGCTGCTGAGGTTTAGACTTTTAAACATCCTCTGTGTTTCATCATGTCAGTATTGAGGTGCACTTTTGCATATGAAAGGGATTGATCCCCAAATGGTTGAGCTTTAGAACGTGTATTTGCCACAAGTTTGAATGGGGACAGTTCACCCTATTCTATGCATTGATCCTGGGTATTATCAATTTTATTGCATTTTTGCAGTGGCTTGTAACCAAAAAGGCAGAACAGCGGTGGGAAAAATATACATGCATGCTCCAATCCACTGCATCAGCATTGGACCAGTCTTCTTCATTATTAGGCGCCCAAAAAAAGCAAACCCAAAATCCAGGTGTGCAACATCCATCCAACAGAACTTCTGCATGTACCAAGTTCCAAACACACTGGTCTATGTACAAGTCTCAGGCCTTGCTTCTTGCCACAGTTTACCTTCTTTTTTGCCATTGATGTGAAGTCTACTCCAAAGTTTGGTCACTGCCAGTGCAGGGGGCTGGTAAGGATTTAAAGGCAGTGGTGAACAAAATGGATGTGAATGACATCAAGGGAAATGGGCAGAAAAGCACAGATAAGGACCCTGGAGCTGGAGGGGATATCATGAGCAACAATGACAAAATGGGTGATGATGATATAATTATGGACACTGTGGGAGCAATATGCATTGACTATGCTGGAAACTTGGCATCAGGTGTCTCAAGTGGTGGCATTGCTATGAAAGTAAGAATTGAATCTTGGGTAACCTGCAATTGGTGATGTGTTTTGGTGTAGACCAGATGGATTTATGGTGCCCTAAGCATCTTGTAGAGTTTTTGCAGAATCTAGGATTGTATTGCAACCATCTTAAGATTTTCATATTCTTTGTAGTTGCTGGAGTATGAGATCCATTGCAATGAACTCAGACTTGGTTTAGTTGTTTTAATGTCCAGAATGCTTGTCAATTTTAGTATTTTAACTAAACATTCAACATCTACTTGCCCAAAACTTTGGATTCCTGCACCAGCAACAAACCTGTTGGTATTCATATTTTCAACTGCTCACATCTTAAAGCATAATATGGGTGTTTGAACCTCTATTGGCTTGTGTGTTTTAGGTGAAAGGGCGGGTTGGCATGGCAGCTGTATATGGCTGTGGGTGCTGGGCAGGAGCAAAATCAAACATGTCTGGAATTTCAACAGCATGTACTTTCACAGGTGCTGGAGAGCAGATAGTTCAAAGTATTGCTGCACATGAATGCTGTGTTCTGGCAACTCAGTAAGTTCCAAAATCGTAGTTGCTATCCTGTCTAGCATGTAATTTCAAGCTATGGGCTGATGTATAGAACATTGTGTAATAGGTGTGATGATGACCTTAAGGTTTGGGTTTCATTGCCCAGCCCTGTATGGAAGTGAGAATTACTGAGTTTATACAAGAAATATTTTGGTTTTGATATTTAAATGCTAATTTTCTCCTAACTCATAATCAACTCTTCTTGGAGCCACTCTGCCATTACCAGTGACCTGCCCAGGTTCAAGTACTTCCTGTTGGCTCTCATTATCACAATTTGATTGGTTGTGGGTCTAGGTCAGAAGAAGGGCCCGGGTTCGCTTGTGAAAAAACTCTTTTGTCTGTTCTAGACAAAAGAGGATGCCTTAAAGGGAGCAGGGATGCAGGAGTCTTACTTTTGCAAGCTGAATCTACCTCAGTGGTGTGCATTGTGGCTGCTGCCTCCAGTTTGGACTTTGAAGTTTTTTTTTTTGTTGCTCCAGATAATTGGTGGAATTGTGTTTTCACTCCTGATTTGCAGCAGCAGTGCACCCATAGGGGAATTGCAGCTATGACATATCCTCACACTCATTTTTTGGCAACAGGAAGGGAATGAGCTGCAGAAACTCACAGCAGTGGAACTGGTCGCTGCCTATTCATCACCATCATTTGGAATCGGTTACTTTGGGACCTGTCTGAAAGAACCCAAGGTGAGCACATATCTCTGATTAAAGACTTTATTTTTACTTGGAATTGTGGTGACAGCAACCAACTGTTGTAAGGAATTTACCTTCTAAAATCAGTGTACTGAGTGGGCTGATTGGGCTATTGCAGACTATGATTCTGAGAAGGACAATATCTGAGGGGATTGATAAAGTAAGCATATTTGGCTCACATTTTGGTTTTTCACAAGGAAACTTTCCTTGATGATTTTCATGTTCATTCAAATGTAGTGAGGTTTTAGTGGGCTCGTAGCCACAGTATAATTGGGTCAATCTTACTCCAGTTTGGAGAGTAGCATCTTTGCAAGTTAAAATGGTCTGGAACCTGTCAGCTGTGACAAATAGAAGGCCTAGAAGGTGTAAGGTTGCCAGTACCCACCAACAGTCACAAAGGTTTGATTTCTGTTTTCAAATCAGGAAATATAGACACCAATGGTATTTCTTTTCTTATTCGTTTAATATTGTGCAAGTTTAGAGTAGAGAAATACAGATATGCCAAGGCTTGTGGTCTAATGAGGAGCTGATGACTGGCTGTCTCTATAGTTTGAGGCTTCTAAGAAGCTGAGAGTTCAACCCAAAGAACCAGGGCTGACATTGTCAAACATCCAATGCAATAACTGAAGGGACTTCAAATTGCCAGTGATCAATGGTTGGAGGTTGTTCCCATGACCCAAGTAGCCTGGAATAGTCGACCAGATGAAAGATTAATGGCAATTATAAACAAGAATAATTTTTCTTGGTGTAAATGTAATCACCTCTTGCTGCATGAGATTTTAGTTCACTGGAGAGTAACCTTATGGTTTGGAAGATTATTTTTGGGCATGTTAATGTAATACCTTACACATTGTAACATACTCATCTTCTTTATTTCTTTCCTCACCCCGGTTTTCTTTTGATATGTTTCTTTAACTCTTTCTTTAGTGCAGAGAAGGAAGAGAAAATGGTTCCCAATGCTGGAGCTGTAGGAGGTTGTGAGTGAAGGCATGAACAGGAGAAGAAGAATTAAAAGGTAGTGAAGATTGTAAAGTTGGGAAAGAAAATGCTAAAGGCTGTAATTCCACCCAAACAATCTCCACCTGCAATTTGGCATTTGGTTTTGCAACAATCTTTTTAAAATACAAAGATTACTTAATTACCTTTGTGCAAGCCTCACCCGAAGTATCACCCTAAAGCTGAAACTAGGACTGTGAATAGTCAGAACCTACTAATAGCAAGCCACCTGGACCTATGAAAGAGTGTGTGTTGGAGTGTGCAGGGGCTTTTGAGCTGGAGGAGATGCTCTTAATGATTGCAATGACCCCACATATCGGGCTCAAGCTTGCTCTTAATGATTGTAATGACCCCACAGGTAGTGCTCAAAATCTGGACACAAGCCTGCAGATCAAGAGCAAGGTGGATTCATGCATTCACAATGAAGGAACCAAGAAGTGAGAGAGAGTGGGTTGGATTAGCTTAGTGAGTCAAAAAGGAAAGAGTCATTGACACTGCAACACCATCTCATGAAGTAAATGTAATGTGTAAGGAGGAACTACATATGTGTCCAAGGCCTTTAGTGTGGTGGTCGATGTGTAAGTCATGCATGACTGGAGATGTGGTCATTATGTCCAAGCGGAACCGTAGCCAACAAATTGGGGATGGAAAAAATGATGGCCACAATAAAACAGATTTTATGGCAATCAATCACCCATGTATTTGGGGATTTTGGAACTACAGAACTTATAATGATGTTTGAGAATGCTATAAACTGAAGTTGATGCTGATGCAAGCATGGGGGAAGCTAGTTTGTATGGAGCATATTAGAGTTATCCATCAAGTAAGAAAAATATAGCACCAGAACCCTGAGTTTGGTCATAAACAGAGTGAGATTTTTAAAAAAACCTCGAAAAAGTACATTAGCATTCAACTGGGGATGAAACTCAGAAACCCCGTCAATTTTGGTGGTAAATTGAGTTTCATCTTGTCTTTCCTTTTTCCTGAGCGCCTCCAATGCTGCTACATATATTTTCACTGCTCCTAGCTGTACAACTACTGTAATTAGTATCGAAATCTCGTGCATTAAATGCTGAGTTTCAGCATTTCATACCAAGTTGGAGCATTTCATACTAAGATGTAATAAAATGTCCTTACTTTGCATATATACCACACTGAAAGAGGGGATAGGGGAGTGAAAGGAGGCCCAAAGACAGGGTTACTTTACAGATAACTCTATTACATTACAAAGGAAGAAAGAGGTTTGAACTTTGAACCACTTGAAGGATCCCTGGACAAGGTAATTATGGTGAGTTTTGCTTGAATGGAATTATGAAAAGCAAAGAAGGAGAGAGGAAGGGTGGTGGGATAGGGTGAAGGCGTAGGTAGGTAGGTAGGTAGGAAAAAGAAACAAGCAACTGAAACAAACAACCACCGTGGGTTAACAAGGGAATTGAAACCCAACAGAAAATTTGTTTTATCATCACTTACCATTCATCCTTCATGGTGCACTAGTGGGTGCTGGTTCTCAGCCGGGTCCACCCAATGGCCATTATCTCGTGTATATATATATATATATATGATTTTTATTTATTTATTTGGAAGTGAATAAGAAGAACTTATTGCAAAAGAAGAAAGGAGCAACCAAACTGAAAAGATTATGGTTATTTGTTTATTTTTTCATGAAAATTTTAATTTTAATTTTTTTTTCATAAATAAAAAACCGATGAATTTTTTTTTTCTGATTTAAAAAAATTTACTATTTTTGAAAAAATTGTATTTGAGGTTTTTAAAATAATAATTCATAATAACCTCGACAAACATGCATAATGTATTATTTTCAAAGCACTTTACAAGGTGCAATTCCCTCACCACCAGCCTGGAAGCCCGAGTGACAAGGCAAAAAGCATTGACCCTATAATACCCAAAAAAATTCAAAAGTCAAGGGTTATTATTTTTTAAAAAATTAAAAAGGGGGGTGTAAAAAACAGTGGCCTAGCCGTTAAAAAAAAAAAAAATCTTAAGGCAAAAAAAAAAAAAAAAAACAACAAAAAAAAAAAAAAAAAAAAACAACACACAAAACCAAACAAAAAAAAACAAAACACAAACAAAAAACAAAAAAAAAACACACACAAAAACAC
>Ga0116227_10007432_pt1 | contig 21381 bp, 18 predicted proteins | sample S1TSphgellanicum_FD_89693 | JGI IMG/M metagenome (GOLD analysis project Ga0116227, IMG submission 89693) | Host-associated microbial communities from peat moss isolated from Minnesota, USA - S1T2_Fb - Sphagnum magellanicum MG | ecosystem: Host-associated > Plants > Peat moss > Unclassified...
CGATTTCGAAGGGGCGGCGCGGGTGGGGTTGACGGCCCGAGTTCTTATTCTGGCCATGGACGATGTCTTGGCCGAGCCCCTCGCCCGGGGCCTGGACCGCCTGGGCTGGCCCAGCGTCACGGCCCGCGGCGTCAATGCCGCGCTTGTCGCGTTGGGGGACTTCCTGATCAAAGCCGTGATCGTGGTGATGACGGACGACGCCGCGCAAGACCGCGACGCCGCCCTGCGCCTGAAAGCGGCGCGCGCGCCCCTTCGCTTGCCGACGCTGGCCTTGGGCGCCCCACCGCGCAGCGACGCTGCGGATGAAGGCGCCTATGACCTGACGCTCGCCGCTCCCCTCGATCCCGTCCAGGCCGCCCACAGGCTGGAGCAGCTGGTGCGCACGGCCGTGGCGGAGGAAGAGTTTTTACTGCGCAGCAAAACCTTCGCCGAGCATGGCCGCCGCCTGCCCCACGTCGAGCCTGAACCCGGCCCCTTGCGCGTGCTGACCATCGGCGAACCGGCGCCCAAGTTCTTAGGGCTATCCCACGCCCTGAAAGCGAACGGCGCCGAGGTGACGGCCGCCTTCACCGCCTATACAGCGTTTGATTATCTGCATGACCGCGCCTTTGACGCCGTGGTGCTGTGGGGCGGCGAAACCCAAACCGAAGCGCTCTCTATCGCGGCCGGTATGCGCCGCAACACCCGGCTCTATCACCTGCCTACCCTGCTCTATCTGCGATCCAGCCACCAAGCTGATCTGAGCGAGGCCTATCGCCGGGGCCTGTCTGATGTGGCCGCCGCCGATACGCCGGAGAGCGAGACGGCGCTGCGCGTGATCGACCTGGCCAAGGCCTATCGCCGGGAGCAGGCGGTGCGCCGAGCGCTGGAGCGGGCGCGAGGCTCGGGCTTGATGGACGCCTCCACCGGCCTCTTCACGCGAGAGCTGTTCGCCGCCCACCTGGCGCGGCTCAGCGACAGCAGTCATGGCGGCCGGCGGCCGCTGGCGGTCGCAGTGCTGCGCATCGCCAATCGACCAGACCTCAACACAGCCCGGGCCGGCGGCTGGCTGGATCGCGCCCTGCCCCAGATCGGCTCCATGGTCGGGCGGCTGGTTCGGGCGGAGGATACGGCCGCCTTGATCGCCCCAGACGTCTATGCCCTGGCCCTGCCCGGCGCCAGCGAGACGGCCGCCTTCGCCGCCGCAGAGCGGATCTCTGCCGTTATCGCCTGCACCGCCTTCCAAGCCGCCCAGGGACAGCCGCCCTTCACCGTGGCCTTCGACATCGGCGCCGCCGAAGTGCGCTACGAGGACGGCGCCGCTCGGGCGCTGGAACGCGCTGCAACGATATCCCTGGGGCGCAAGGCTAGCTGATCCGACCTATCCCGCCGACGACCAGCCGGCGTCGGCCTTCCAGTCGAACAGGGCCTGCAGCATTCTGACCGCCTCCCCGCGCGGGCTGGTCAGGCCGGGATCGCGCGCCAGGATCAGCTTGGCGTCGTCGGCGGCCATAGGGATCAGGCCTCGGTGCGCCTCTGGATCGGCGAGGCGATAATCGGGGAAGCCGCTCTGTTTCAGACCCATCAGATCGCCGCCGCCGCGCAGCTCCAGGTCCTTCTCGGCGATCAGAAAGCCGTCCTCGGTCTCGCGCAGGATCTCCAGCCGCGCCTGGCCGGCCTTGGAGAGCGGGGGATCGTAGAGCAGCAGACAGGCGCTTTGGGCCGCGCCCCGCCCGACCCGCCCGCGCAGCTGGTGCAGCTGGGCCAGGCCAAACCGCTCGGCGTGTTCGATCACCATGATCGTTGCGTTGGGCACGTTCACGCCCACCTCGACCACGGTCGTGGCGACTAGCACACCCACATCGCCCGCCGCAAAGGCGGCCATCACGCCATCCTTCTCCGCCGCCGGCATCCGCCCGTGAACGAGCCCGACCCGCGCCCCGATCCTTGGCCCCAGCGCCTCGCGCAAGGCCTCCGCCCGCTGCTCGGCGGCGGTGGCGGACACGAGCTCCGACTCCGCCACAAGAGGGCAGATCCAAAACGCCTGAGCGCCGGCCTCCAGCGCCTGGGCCAGGCGGGCGATCACCTGATCCAGCCGCGCCGTCGGGGCGGCGGTGGTGGCGACAGGCTTTCGGCCAGGCGGCTTTTCGTCCAGGCGCGACACATCCAGGTCGCCGTAGAGGGTCAGTTCCAGGGTGCGCGGGATGGGCGTGGCCGACAGCGCCAGAAGATGCACCGCCGCCCCCTTGGCCTGAAGCCGCCGGCGCTCAGACACGCCAAACCGGTGCTGTTCGTCGATCACCGCGAGGCCCAGGTCGCGGAAGGCGACTTCGTCCTGGAACAGGGCGTGGGTGCCCACCACCACGCTCGCTTCGTCCACCAGATCGCCGCCGGCCGCCGCGGCCAGCTTCTCCCGCCGCTCGGCGCCCTTGTCGCGACCGGTCAGCAGGATGGCGCGGATGCCCTGGGCGGCCAGAGGTTCGCGCAGGGTTTCGAAATGCTGGCGGGCCAGGATCTCGGTCGGGGCCATCAGTACCGCCTGGTGACCGGCGGCCACGACGTCGGCCATCGCCAGCATGGCCACCACCGTCTTGCCGGCGCCCACGTCGCCCTGAACCAGGCGGCTCATGCGACGCCCTGAGGCCAGGTCGCCGCCGATCTCGGACAAGGTCCTGATCTGCGCGCCGGTGAGCTTGTAGGGCAGAGCGGCGACGATGCGGCGGGAGAGGTCGCTGGCGAAGATCGCCGGCGCCGCCTCACCCCGGTTCGCCGCCTTGCGCTGGGCCATGGCGAGCTGATGGGCCAGGAGTTCGTCATAGGCCAGCCGTTGGCGGTGGGGGCTGCTGAGCGACAGATCGGCCTCAGACTGGGGCGCATGCAGTCGGCGCAGCGCCTCGCGCCAAGCCGGCCACCGCTCCCGCGCCAAAAGGTGAGGATCAAGCCATTCGCCCAAGTCCGGCGCCCGCTCCAGCGCGCTGAGCGCTAGCCGGCGTACGGTGCGAGATGGGAGACCAGCGGTGGCGGGATAGACGGCCTCTTGGGTCGGAATCTGATCGGCGCGATCAGCGGCGACGATATAGTCGGGGTGCGCAATCTGAAGCTCGATCCCAAAGCGATCCGCCTTGCCGCTGACCGCCCGAACCTGGCCGACCGGATGGGATTGGGCCAGATGGGCGCCGCCGCCCTTGAACCAGCTGAGGAACATAAAACCCGTCTCGTCGGCGACCCGGATGCGATAGGGCGCCGGCGGCCGATGAGACGGCAGGTGGGCGTCGATGCGGACGATAAAGGTCTGGGTCTCGCCCTCCACCCCGTCGATCACCTTGCGCACCGGCCGATCCACCAGCGCCTGAGGCGCCAGGAACAACAGATCGCGCACCCGTTCGCCGGCCAACTTGGCCACCAGCGGCGCAAGCTTGGGCCCAACGCCCTTTAGGGCGCCGACCTCGGTGAACAGGGGGAAGAGGATCGGCGGGCGCATGACGGAGGCTGACAGGCTCTAGCTCTTCGACCGACGTCATCGGCCCGCAGCCTGACCCGAACAGCCAAGCTCACTGGTTTCGCCTATTAGTAGCCGGCCCCTGAACGCTGGCGCAACGGGCGCATGGAGCCTATATCGGCCCACCGCCGCCAAAGATCGCACAAGGACAGCGTCTGTGGACTCTGATCTCCATTACAACCGACTGAAGAAGCTGAAATTCCGCGCCACCCACCGCGGGTTCGTTGAAGCCGACCTGATCCTTGGGCCGTTCGCCGAGCAAAAGGTGGCCGAGATGTCGCCCGAGGCGCTGGACGAGTTCGAACATCTGCTGGATCAGCCCGATCAGGACCTCTATGGCTGGATCGTCGGCCTGAAGCCCATTCCGCCCCAGTACGATACGGCGCTGATGGCGCAACTGCGCGAATTCCGCTTTTCGGCCTTCAAGGCGCTAAGATAGACCCAATACCGTCCTTCTTCTCCCGCCTTCCACGGACTTGTTCCGGGCAAGACGGAATAAGGGGGCCATCCGCTTAGCTTAGCGCTTGGGCGCTTTTACGGGAACGAGCGGCCTGGGGCGTAGGCTGACCCGTCAATATATCTACATATCTACCCATCGGAGTTGAGGTTTGGATTTATCCCGTATCGCCAAGGCCCGCGGCCGGCTCGATCTGGTCGGCGCGCCCGAAGGGTTCGACGCCTTGGCGACCGCCGATCTGGCTCGGACCCATAAGGGCGTGACCCTGTTCGCCGCCCGGGACGGCGCGCGAGCGGACGCCATATCTGGCGCCCTGGCCTTTTTCGATCCCGCCCTCCCCGTGCTGCGCTTTCCCTCCTGGGATTGCCTCCCCTATGATCGCATCAGCCCGTCGCCGGCCGTGGCGGCGGCCCGCACGGCCGCTCTTTACGCCCTGGCTCAGCGCGCCGCGACCGAGAGCGCCCCTTTAGTGGTCGTCGCGACCCTGCCGGCGCTGGTCCAGCGCACGCCGCCGCGCAGCGCGCTCGCCAAGGCCGGCTACATGGCCCGCACGGGCCGGGACGTGAACACGGCGGAATTGGAGCGCTATTTCGCGGTCAACGGCTATGTGCGCGCCTCGACTGTGTCGGAACGGGGCGAGTTCGCCGTGCGCGGCGGGGTGATCGATGTGTTCGCGCCGGGCGCTGAGGAGCCGGTGCGCCTGGACCTGTTCGGCGACACCCTGGAATCGATCCGCGCCTTCGATCCAGAAACCCAGCGCTCGACCCGTCAGTTGCAATCCATTGATCTGTTGCCGGTCTCCGAAGCTCTGATCGATACGGCCTCGATCTCGCGGTTCCGCATGCGCTACGTCAACATGTTCGGATCGGTCAGCGATGATCCCCTCTATGCCGCGATCAGCGAGGGCGGTCGCCGCGCCGGCATGGAGCACTGGCTGCCGCTTCTGTATGACCGCATGGAGACCCTGTTCGACTATCTGGGCGACGAGGCGCTGATCCTGCTGGATCACCTGGCCTTGGACGCCCGAGACGAACGCCTGGCCATGGTCGCCGACGCCTATGAGGCGCGCCAAGCCCAGATGAAGGCGCGAAATGCGACGTCTAGCCCGGGCGGCTCGCCCTATCGCGCTATTGCGCCCGATCAGCTCTATCTCGACGCCGATGAGTGGGACCTGATCCTGGACGACCGCCCCGTCCGCCAGTTCAGCCCCTTTGTGCGCGAGTCCGGGCCGAGCGTGATCGACATGGGCGCCCGCCAGGGCCGAAACTTCACCGCTGAGCGGGCGCAAGACAGCGTGAACCTGTTCGAAGCGGTGGCCGATCACGCCAAAACGCTCGGCAAGGCCGGCAAGCGGGTGCTGTTCGCCTCCTGGTCCGACGGATCGTCAGAGCGGCTGGGGGCGATGCTGGGCGATCACGGGCTGAAATCCGTACGCTTCGCCAAGGATTGGGCCGATGTGAAAAGCTACGGCGTCGCGGGCGCCAAGGCCAAGCCGCCCCAGCGCGTCGTGCTACCGGTCGATACCGGGTTCGAAACCGCCGACCTGGCGGTGATTTCTGAGCCGGACATCTTAGGGGACCGCCTGGCGCGCCCCCGTAAGCGCCGCCGCGCCACCAACTTCCTGGCCGAGGCCACCTCGCTCACGCCCGGCGATCTGGTCGTCCACATTGATCACGGCATCGGCCGCTACGAGGGGCTGAAGACGCTGGAGGTGCAGCAGGCGCCCCACGACTGCCTCGATATACAGTACGCCGGCGAAACGCGCCTTTACCTGCCGGTCGAGAACATCGACCTTCTGACCCGCTATGGCTCCGAGAGCGATGGGGTGCAGCTGGACAAGCTGGGCGGCGCGGCCTGGCAATCGCGCAAAGCCCGCGCCAAGGCCCGGCTGAAGGAGATGGCCGAAGGGCTGATCGCCATCGCCGCCGCCCGCCAGGCCGGCCAGACCGAGGAGATCGATCCGCCCCAAGGCCTGTTCGACGAGTTCTGCGCCCGCTTCCCCTATGAGGAGACCGACGACCAGCTGAACGCCATCGCCGACGTTTTGGGCGATCTCGGCTCCGGCCGGCCGATGGACCGCCTGATTTGCGGCGATGTGGGCTTTGGCAAGACTGAGGTGGCGCTGCGAGCCGCTTTCGTCGTGGCCATGACCGGCAAGCAGGTCGCCATCGTCTGCCCCACGACGCTCTTGGCCCGGCAGCACTACAAGACCTTCAGCACGCGCTTCGCCGGCTGGCCGATCAAGGTGCGCCAGCTGTCGCGCATGGTCGGCGCCAAGGAAGCGAATGAAACACGCGACGGCTTAAAGTCTGGCGAGATCGAGGTGGTGGTGGGTACCCACGCCATCCTGGCCGCCACCGTCGGGTTCAAGGACCTGGGCCTCGTGATCGTGGACGAGGAGCAGCACTTTGGCGTCAAGCATAAGGAGCGGCTGAAGGAGCTGCGCGCCGAGGTGCATATGCTGACCCTGACCGCCACGCCCATTCCGCGCACCTTGCAGATGGCGCTGACCGGCATCCGCGAAATGTCGATCATCGCCACACCGCCCGTTGATCGCCTGGCGGTGCGCACCTACGTCCTGCCCAACGACCCCGTGGCGATCCGCGAAGCCCTGTTGCGCGAGAAGTACCGCGGCGGCCAAGCCTATTATGTTTGTCCGCGCGTGTCGGACCTGCCGGCCTTGGAAAAGTTCCTGCGGGAGCAGGTGCCGGAGGTGAAGTTCATCACGGGCCACGGCCAGATGGCCATGAGCCAGCTCGAAGAGGTCATGAGCGCCTTCTACGACGGCAGTTACGACGTACTGCTCGCCACCACCATCGTGGAGTCGGGCCTGGATATCCCCACCGCCAACACCTTGATCGTGCATCGCGCCGACATGTTCGGCCTGGCTCAGCTGTATCAAATCCGCGGTCGGGTCGGCCGGGCCAAGACCCGCGCCTACGCCTACCTGACCACGCCGACGGAAAAGCCGATCACCGAAGCCGCCGACAAGCGCCTGAAGGTGCTCCAATCGCTGGACAGCCTGGGCGCCGGCTTCCAGCTCGCCAGCCACGATCTGGATATCCGCGGCGGCGGCAACCTTTTAGGCGACGAGCAGTCCGGCCACATCCGCGAGGTGGGCGTGGAGCTCTATCAGCAGATGCTGGAGGACGCGGTCGCCGAACTGAAGTCCGGAAGCGGCGCCCAGGCTATCGTGGACGCCCGCGGCTGGTCGCCCCAGATCAATACTGGCGCGGCCGTCCTGATCCCTGAGGCCTATGTGCCAGACCTGAACGTCCGCCTGGCGCTCTACCGCCGTCTGTCAGACGCCGAGCGCCCGGAAGATCGCGAAGCCCTCGCCGCCGAGCTGATCGACCGCTTCGGCCCCCTGCCGGAGGAGGCCGACGCCCTTCTCAAGGTGGTCGCCATCAAGGGCCTTTGCCGCCAGGCCAATGTCTCAAAGGTCGATGTCGGCCCCAAGGGCGCCGTGATCACCTTCCGCGAAGACCAGTTCCCCAATCCTATGGGCCTGGTCGCCCACATTCAAAAACGCCCCGCCGACTGGAAGATCAGGCCGGACCAAAAGGTTGTGATCAAGGGCGACTGGCCAACGCCAGAAGCCCGGCTGAGCGTTGCGGAGCGGGTGTTGGCGGAACTCGCTAAGGTCGCGCTGGCGGCTTAGAGCCTAAACTGCATGCCGCGCTCCCCCTGCGCCAAGGCTCGCAACGCCGCCCCGTCGAGACGGCGGGTGCGCCCTAGCCCCAAGCCGCGGGCGTGAGGCCGCACGTACAGGTCTTCACGTGGGTTGTGAGCGAGGCGGCGGCGTAGTCGCTGAAATAGATGTCATTTGTTAATTTGCGTCCCGCGATGGCCAGGAACGTAAGCCCGAGCATGGAGTTAACTCCGCAGACCCCGGCGGCCCTCGACCGCCGAGCTTAAGCTGGAGGGCCGTCATGGCCGCTGATCTCGAAACCGACGTCGATGCGCAGGATTTGGCCGAAGTCTTCGACGAGGACAACACCAATACGGAAAGTCAAAGGCTCGGCGGGGCTGAGGATGGCGAACAGGTGGAAGACTTGGTGGACCTGTTCGATGTCACCACGGCCGTGGGCGACGCCGACGATGAAGACGCCCTGATCGGCGACGACCTGGATGACGACGAGATCATCGACCTGGCCCAACAAGGCGACGATGACGGGGACGACGAAGAGCGAACCGACGAAGACACGCTGCGCGGGCCCGAACCGGCCGATGCGGACGACGCCGATCTCGTGGCCAGTCTAAGCGACGATGACGAAGACCTGGTCGATGGGGTCGATAGGCCGCCGCGCGAAGATGTGAGCCTCACATTCGCGGGCGACCTGAACGATGTGGCGGGCGCCCACTCTGCGGCCCAGCGCTACGAATCCAAGACCTTGTCGGACGAGGACCTAACGGCCCTCGACTATAGGGAGGACTGACCATGCCCACGACCCACAAAAGCGCCAAGTCTAAGGACCCCGACGCCGCGCCCTCACCCGAAAATCACGGGCGCACAGCGCGGGAGGAAGAGATTCACCGCCACAAGGACGAACTGCTCGACCAAGGCGTGGAAGAGACCTTTCCCGCGTCTGATCCCGTGGCCGTGAAACACATCACCTGAAGCGCCCAGCCGTCGCCTTACCGCGAATTCACTGGATCGCGCCCCGTCTTTGAGCGAACGCTTGAGCGCGTGACGGGAGACGAGGCGATGGTGAGGATGGGGCGGGCGGCCAGGTTGAGCGTTTCGTCGGCGATGGCGCTTTTGGCGTGCGCGTGCCACCCGGTGCAGCGCCACGTTCATTACATGGGCCCAGAGACCGGCTTTATGACGGTAAATACCCGCCTAGACTGCCCGGAAGCCTCGGGCGACCTCACGCGATCCGGCGTCGCGGCGGATGGCCTGTCATGTACCTATGCTGGCCCCAACGATGAGACGGTCTCGCTGCAGCTGACCCCGCTGGCAGGCGTCGCGCCCCAGGACGTGCTGGCCAAGGTTGAGACGCAGCTGAAAGCCGACACCGGGCTGCCCGTGATCGCGCCGCCCACCCCGCCTACCCCACCGGCGCCGCCCTCGGCGAAGGCGAAAGACTGGGACGCCGGAGGGCATGCCAAGCCCGACGACGATAAGGACGATGACGACGACGACGATTCGGCGTCCAAAAAGGACGCCTCAAGCGACCATACCAACATCAATCTGCCCGGCGTCCATATCTCCACCAATGGCGACAAGGCGGATGTGTCGCTGCCCGGCCTCTCGATCCACGCCAATGGCGATAAGGCCGAGGTTCATGCCGGCTTGTGGGGACATAGCGCAACGATTGAGGGTCACGACGGCGGCGCCACTATTCGCATCGGCCATGCAGACAAATCCGGGGTCGATTCCGTATTGATCCTGGCGTCGGATGACCCCAGCCCCGCCGGCTATCGCAGGGTCGGCTATGTCGCGAAGGGACCGCCCGCGGGGCCGCTGGTGATCGCGACCTTCAAAGCGAAGAGCGGCGACCATGATGACCGTCACCTGGCCGACGATGGCGTGAAAAAGCTTGTGGACCTGAACGTCCATCAGGGCTTTGGCTGGTTTTCCGACGCCACTGTCGGCGCCGACAAGGACGCCAAGCCCTGAGCCGGACGGGAAAGAGCGATCCGGCGCCCCGGGCGTGGCAGCGGATGTTGTCGGGGCGCCGGCTCGACCTTCTGAACCCCTCCCCGTTTGATATCGAGATCGAGGACATCGCCCATGGCCTGGCGCGGGTCGCGCGCTGGAACGGCCAGACGGTGGGCGAGCACGCCTTCTCGGTCGCCCAGCATAGCCTGGTGGTCGAGGAGATCTGCGCCCATCTGGAGCCGAGGCTCGAGCCGCGCTGGCGCCTGGCCGCCCTGCTGCACGACGCCCCGGAATATGTGATCGGCGATATGATCTCGCCGTTCAAGGCGGCGCTGGGCTTCGATTATCGCACGTTCGAAACCGCGCTGGAGCAGGCGATCCACATCCGATTTGGTCTTCCGCCCAAGGTCCCAGCCGATATCAAGGCCTTGACCAAGCGCGCCGACCTTACGTCAGCCTATTTTGAGGCGGTGCAGCTGGCCGGTTTCACGGTCAAGGAAGCCGGCGCCTTGTTTGGCGCGCCGCCGGCCGGCTATACGCTGTTGATAGAGCCCTTAGCTCCCATCCAGGCCCAGGCTCGCTATCTTGAGCGGTTTCAGACCCTGACCCAGGCCGCAGGTTTCGCCGCCTTCAACACGGAGTGATTTAAAGCCTGATGACCCTCATTATCTGCGCGCTCAGCCAAATCCACGACGTGATCAAAAGCCGCCGGCCTTCTCACATGGTCACGCTGTTGAGCCCCGCAGAAATGATCGACACGCCGCGCGGCCTGGCCGCCGACCGGCACCTGCGAATCAAGGTCAACGACATCGCCGAAACCATGCCGGGCCTGGTGGCGCCGGATGAGGAGATGGTGAGGCGCATCGTCAAGTTCGGCGCCGGCTGGACCGCGGACTCGCCCATGCTCGTCCACTGCTGGGCCGGGATCAGCCGCTCCACGGCCACCGCCTTCATCCTGGCCTGCGAGCGAAACCCCGATATTGACGAGGCTCAGATCGCTCAAGCGCTCCGCGCCGCCTCCCGTTACGCCACCCCCAACCGCCGCTTCGTCGGCCTGGCGGACGATCTCTTGGGGCGCCAAGGCCGCATGGTCGACGCCATCACGGCCATCGGCCAGGGCGAGGTGACGATGGAGAGCCACACGTTTGATTTGCCGGTGCGGTACGGGGCGGCGCCCCCTCGTGACACACCCCAGCCTATCCGGCAGGACGAGCGCTATGACCAAGAGCCATGATTTCACAGCCGAGATCGTGTGGACGGGCGACCGCGGCGAGGGCCGGTTTGTTCGGGCGGTTCTTCGCCCAACCCTTCGGGTCGAGGGCGACGCCGACCTCGCCAAGGCGGACGCCCTGCCCCACGCGGTGCATGAGCTCTGCTTCATCGCCAGATCGGTGAACTTTCCGATCACCTATGAGGCCAACTATATCGAGGTCTAGAGCGTGACAGGCGGAAGTGGATACCGGTTCCTCCGCCCGTCACGCTCTAAACTTTTGATTTAGAGCCTTTTTATCCGGATCAGATGATTCCATCTGATCCGGAAAGGCTCTAACGGGCCTCAATCGATGTGATGGATCGGTGAGGCGGCGACATCGATGGTGGTGGTGATCGGCGGGGCGGCGGGGCCGTAGACGCGTCGGCCTAGAAGGGCCTCGACCCGCGCCTCTGCATCCGCTTCAATATCGGCGTAGAACAGATTGAACGGCCTCGCTTTTCGCCGTCTGGCCCAGAACCCTGTCGGCTGGAGCGAGGGCGAGGTCGGGGCGGTGACGTAGAGAAGGCCGCCGCGGCATTGGGCGCCCACCTGATTGTGCAGGAAGCTTGGACGCAGACCCCATTCCAGGCCCGTCGCATTGGCCGCGCCGCGGTTCAGCTTGGGGGGCGCCTGGGCTTCGCTTTGAGCGCCGAGCAAGGGATTTACGCAGAGCACAGGACGACCATCCAGGGGCGCAAGCCGATTGTCGGGTGTCCAAACCATGGCGCGCGCCAGCAGCCGCTGGGCGATGCGTTGCTTGCCTTCCGGGACCATCGACCACGCCACGACGCACCGCGCCTCATCGCGCTGGCGGCAAGCCGGTAGCGGCGCGCCAGGCCCGTAGTCGGCCTCGGGCAAGGCTGTATCGAGCATGTAGACGGCGGCGATGCGCTGACGTAGCGCCGGATCGGGATCGACCACATCCTGTAACAGATGGGAGATCAGCTTGGCGCCCTGGCCCACCCCGGCGAGAACGATGGGGCGGCCCTGATTGTCATCCCGCAGATAGGTCTCGAACGCCGCGCGGATGTCGCGATAGGCGAAGCGACGGGCGTCCAGCGCATCGTCGCGCAGCGTCATGCTGCTGGCGTATAGACTGGCCTGGCGATAGCGGGGCGCAAACACCCGGCCGACCTGTTGGAAGGGGCCGGCGTCATTGGGCAGCACGACGCGAAAGAGGAAGCGGTCCGCATCGGCTTGGCCGATGGCGCCCAGCCATTCGCGACCGCCATCAAAGGTGGTCGGATGGACGAAGAACACATCAACGGGCGGATCGGCGGGGCCAGAATGGGCTGGATCAGCCGGAAGGAGAGCCCAGGCGTCCTTGTCAGCGTAGACCGGCGCCGTAGGCGGCCGATAGGTCTGGAACGGCTGCTTGGGATCGAGCGCAGCGCGCAAAATCTCTTCTCGAGCGGCGTAAACGACGGCCGCCAGCATCACCAGGGCCAGCGCCACGCCTGCGGCCACCCAAACGTACAATGGTCTTTTCCGACGCGCCATCGCGAGGTTGATTACGACAAAGGGCCGTTACAACAAAGCCCTGTTGCGGCCCAAGGCTAAGCCTTTCGCGTTGCGACCGTCAGCGATAGGGATCGGGACTCGAAAGGTAGCGCCCGACATAGTCGGCGACGCCCGCCTCAAGCGAGGTGAATTTACCAATATATCCCACTGTTAATAAACGACTTATGTCAGCTTGAGTAAAGTACTGATAGCGGTTTCTCAAAGCGTCTGGCATATCGATGTAGTCGACCTCGCAGGCGCGGCCCGCCGCCGCACAGGTCGCCTTGGCGAGGTCGAGAAAGCTGCGCGCCTGGCCTGAGCCGAGGTTGTAGACGCCCTCGACGTTAGGCGCCGCGATCAACCACGCGACCACATCGGCGGCGTCGCGCACATAGATGAAGTCTCGCAGTTGGCCGCCATCGGCATAGTCGGGGTTATGGGACTTGAACAGGCGCACCCGCTCGCCCGCGATCACCTGGGGCCAGATCTTGGCCACAACCGATTTCATCGCGTGCTTATGGTATTCGTTCGGGCCGTAAACGTTGAAGAATTTCAGCCCAACCCATTGCGGGGGCTTACGATTTCGCGTTGCGTTGCGCGCGGCGTAAAGATCGAACATCGCCTTGGACCAGCCATAGGCGTTCAGGGGCCGAAGCTTGGCGAGAGAGCCCACATCGTCCAGCCCATGGAAGCCGTCCGCCCCGTCGCCATAGGTGGCGGCCGAGGAGGCGTAGATCAGGCGCACGCCCCGTTCCGTGCAGACCCGCCAGAGATCGCGCGACAGCACGAAGTTGGCCTGCACGATCTTGTCCACGTCCGGCTCGGTGGTCGAGGAGATGGCGCCCATGTGGATCACCGCCTCCAGCGCATCGGCATGCACCGACAGCCACTCGGTCAAGGCTTCGGGCGCGACCAGATCGGCGACGGGGTGCTTGGCGATATTGCGCCACTTGGCGAGGTCCGCGTCGCGAAAGCGGTCGCAGACGGCGACATCCCACGCGCCGGTCTCGCACAGTTGGGCGACGATGTTGGAGCCGATGAAGCCGGCGCCGCCGGTGACCAGGATCAGGCGACGGGTCATGATCTCATCCGGGCGATGGCGGCGGTGGTGGAGTAGCCATCGACGATGTCGGTCAGCCGCACCTCGCCGCCATAGGCCTGCACCAGGTCGAAGCCGACCACCTGCTCAACGGTATAGTCTCTACTCTTGATCAGCACGTCGGGACGGACCGCCTTGATCAGCTCTAGCGGTGTGTCCGCATCGAACGGCGTGACCAGATCGACGCAGCTGAGCCCCGCCAGCACCAAGGCGCGAGACTCCAAAGGATTGACCGGGCGATCTTCCCCTTTCAGTCCCCGGATCGAGGCGTCGCTGTTCAGCCCCACAACCAGCCGATCACACCAGCCCCGCGCCTGATTGAGCGAGGCCACGTGGCCGCGGTGCAAGATATCGAAACAGCCGTTGGTGAAGCCGATTCTCAAGCCCGCCGCCCGCCAGCGCGCGACGGTTTCCAGCGCCTGATCGGCCATGGCCACCTTAGCCTCGGCGGGGGCCATGCGTCCGGCCAGCTCCGCCTCCACAAGCTCCGACGGTGTGACGGTCGCCGCGCCCGCCTTGCCGACCACGACGCCGGACGCCAGGATGGCGAGCTCCACCGCCTGCTCCAGAGGCGCGCCAGAGGCATAGGCGAGGCCCAGCGCCGCCAGGCAGGTATCGCCGGCGCCCGAGACATCGAACACGGTGCGGGCGCGGGCGCGGAAGTGGCGGACCTCGCCGCTCCGCACCATCAGCGACATGCCCTGGCCCGCGCGGGTGACCAACAAGGCCTTGGCCGTGCAGCCCGCCAAGGCCGCCGCCAGCGCGACGCCGACCTCATCATCGGTTCCGGTCGGCAAGCCGGTCGCCGCCGCCAGCTCCTTAGCGTTCGGCTTGATCAGGTCGACCGGCCCATACTTGGCGAAGCCGCCCTTGGGATCGACGATGACCGGACAGCCCAACCGCGTCGCAGCCGCCAGGCTGGCGGCCATGACCGCCGGCGTGACGACGCCTTTGGCGTAGTCGGAGATCAGGATGGCGCGAACGGCCGACGCCGCAGACAGAGCGGCGGCCAGATCGGCTTCGATCCTGGCCGACACCGGCGCCTCGTCCTCCCAGTCCACGCGAAGCAGCTGTTGGCCGCCGCAGACGAACCGGGTCTTGACCGTGGTGCGCCGGCCGGGCGCCGTTATCAGACGCCCCTCCACGCCCTTCGCCTCAGCGATCAGAGCGGTGGCCGAAGCCGCCTCGTCGTCGTCGCCGACCACGCCGATCAGCACGGCCTCGGCGCCCAGCGCACTGACATTGCGCGCCACATTGCCCGCCGCCCCCAACATCGCCGTCTGCAGCTTGCGGCTTAGGACCGGGATCGGCGCCTCAGGCGAGATGCGCGCCACATCCCCATGCACATAGCGATCCACCATCAGGTCGCCGATGCACAACAGGCGCGCGCTGGAGCCCTGATCGAGCAGGTGTTGCAGGCGGGAAAGGTCGAGAACGGCGGTCACGGGCGCTTTCGGAGTCAGGACGTCAGAGCCAAGGCGGCGGCGCGCGCCGGCTTGGCTGCCGACCGCTTGGTCAGGGCGTCGTACTCTAACAGCTCCGCGACCAAGGCTTCGAAATCGCGGATCGGCACCATGTTGGGGCCGTCCGACGGGGCGTGGTCGGGATCGGGGTGGGTCTCCATGAAGACGCAAGCCACGCCGACCGCAACGGCGGCGCGCGCCAGCACCGGCACGAACTCGCGCTGGCCGCCCGAACTGGTCCCCTGCCCGCCCGGCTGCTGCACCGAGTGGGTGGCGTCGAACACCACCGGACAGCCGATCTGGCCCAGGATCGGCAGGGCGCGCATATCCGACACCAAGGTGTTGTAGCCGAACGAAACGCCCCGCTCGCAGGCCATGGCGTTGGGATTGCCGGCGCCATTGATCTTGGCGATAACGTTTTTCATGTCCCAGGGCGCCAGGAACTGCCCCTTCTTGATGTTGATCGCTCGACCCGTTTGCGCGGCGGCGACCAGAAGGTCGGTCTGACGGCACAGGAAAGCCGGAATCTGCAGCACATCGACCGCCTCGGCCACGGGCGCGCAATGGCTGATCTCATGCACATCGGTCAGGGTCGGCAGGCCGATCTGCTCCCGAATCTCGGCGAACACCTCCAGCGCCGCCGACAGCCCCATACCCCGCGCGGCGGTGGCCGAAGTGCGGTTGGCCTTGTCGTAGGAGGTCTTGTAGATCAGGCCGATCTCCAGCCGATCAGCGATCTCCTTCAGGGCGCTCGCCGTCTCCAGCGCATGGGCGCGGCTCTCCATCTGGCAGGGGCCGGCGATGATCGACAGGCGCAAGGCGTTGCCGATCCGCACAGAGCGGCCCTTGGGGGCTGCGACCTCGATCACCCCGTTGGGGGGCACGGCCTTGGAGGATGTCACCGATAGGACTCCGGTTTGGCGCAAGCATTACGCTCGCCGCACTTGGCTTGGCGGCGCGGACAAAGCAAGCGCGCGCGACGAACGCAAGCGGTTCGCGCGCTTGGCGGCGGCCGGGCGATGCACCGGTGCGACGGTTTCTGAGGGCGGTTGAAGAGTTTCTCTCGCCTAGCCAAGCGCCGATCCGGGCATTAGCTACCCCCTTATAAACCCGCAGCCCGGCTTTAGACCATGATCTCTCCCTATCCCGGCGTCGCCAAAGGCATCGTCGAAGCCATCGGCGATACGCCCCTGATCCGCCTGAACCGCGCCAGCGAGGCTGCGGGCTGTGAGATCTGGGGCAAGGCGGAGTTTATGAACCCCGGCCAGTCGGTGAAGGATCGCGCCGCGCTGCAAATCATCCGCGACGCCGAGGCGCGGGGCGCCCTAAAGCCCGGCGGCCTGATTGTGGAGGGGACGGCCGGCAACACCGGCATCGGCCTGACCATGGTCGGCGCAGCGCTCGGCTATCGCAGCGTGATCGTGCTGCCGCGCACCCAGAGCCAGGAGAAGAAGGACTTCATCCGCCTGTTGGGCGCCGAGCTGATCGAGGTGGACGCCGTCCCCTACGCCAACCCCGGCAACTACGCCCGCATCTCCGGCAAGATCGCGCAAGAGCGCGCCGCGACGGAGCCGAACGGCGCCATCTGGGCCAACCAGTTCGATAATCTGGCCAACCGCGAGGCCCACTACCTGACCACCGGGCCTGAAATCTGGGCGCAGACGGGGGGCAAGGTGGATGGCTTCATCTGCGCCGTCGGCTCCGGCGGCACCCTATCGGGGGTGGCCCAGGCGCTGCGGGAGAAAAAGCCCGGCGTCTCAATCGGCCTGGCCGATCCCCTCGGCTCGGCGCTGTTCAACTACTACAGCGCCGGCGAATTGAAGGCGGAGGGCGGCTCGATCACCGAAGGTATCGGCCAGGGCCGCATTACCGCCAATCTGGAGGGGCTGAAGGTCGATCAGGCCTATCAGATCGGCGACGTGGAAGCGGTGACCCAGGTGTTCGATCTGGTGCAACATGAGGGCCTGTGCCTAGGCGGCTCCTCGGGGATCAATATCGCCGGCGCCATCCGCTTGGGGCGCGAGCTTGGTCCGGGCGCAACGGTTGTGACCATTTTGTGCGACCACGGTTCGCGCTATCAAAGCAAGCTGTTCAATCCGGCCTTTCTGCGCGAGCGCGGTTTGCCGACGCCGCCCTGGATGTCATGATGAGCTTTACCGACCCCCTGGTCTCCACAGAGTGGCTGGCGCAACGCCTGGGCGCCGAAGACATAGCTGTGCTGGACGCCAGCTGGCACATGCCGGCGGCCAACCGCGACCCGGCGGCGGAGTTTCGCGACGCCCATATCGCCGGCGCCGTCTTCTTCGATATCGATGGAGTGGCCGACAAGACCACTGGCCTGCCCCACATGCTGCCGGAGCCTGAGGTCTTCGCCGAGGCTATCGGCGCGCTTGGCGTCGGCGACGAGACCACGGTCGTCGCCTATGACGTCGGCAGCCTGATCGCCTCGGCTCGGCTGTGGTGGACCTTGCGGGCCATGGGCCATGACAAGGTGGTGGTGCTGGACGGCGGCCTGGCCAAATGGCGCGCCGAGGGGCGGCCCATCGCCAGCGGCGACGCCTTTGCGCGCCCCAAGACCTTCACGCCGACCCCAAGGCCGGAGCTGGTACGCGACTTCGACGCCGTGCGGCGCACGATCAGCGAGGGCGCCGCCGGGGCGCAGATTCTAGACGCCCGCCCGGCGCCCCGGTTCAGCGGCGAGGTTGCGGAGCCCCGCGCCGGTTTGGCCAGCGGCCATATGCCGGGCGCGAAGAATCTCCCCTCCAGCACGCTCATCACACCCGACGGCCGGTTGAAGCCGGACGAAGAGCTGAAAGCCGCCTTCGACAGCCTTGGCCTTAGCGCTCAGCAGCCCGTGACCACCAGCTGCGGTTCCGGCGTCACCGCCTGCATCCTGGCGCTGGGCCTGGCCCGGCTTGGGCGATGGGATGTCGCGGTCTATGATGGATCCTGGACCGAGTGGGGCGCTCGGGCCGATGCGCCCGTGGTCACGGGCCCCTGACGGCGACCATGGCCGATCCCAAATCCAATACCGGCGCGCCGTCGACCGCCTGGCGTGAATCAACCCGCCTGCTGCATGCCGGCGACAGCGCCGCGACGCGGCTGGGCGCGGACGCCAAGATCGTCAATCCGCCGATCCAGCGGGCCTCCACCGTCCTGATGCCCAACGCCGCCAGCCTCTACACCGCCGATCAGCCGAGCTATGGCCGCCAGGGTCTGGGCGTTCAGGCCGCGCTGGAAACGGCCTTGGGCGAGCTGGAGGGGGCGGACGCTGTGACGCTGTTCTCGTCCGGAGCCGGCGCGATCACGGGCGCCCTGATGTCGGTGCTCTCCAGCGGCGACGAACTTCTGGCCGCCGATGGCGTCTATCGGCCGACGCGGCGCCTGTGCAACGGCGCGCTGAAGCGCTTCGGCGTCTCGACCCGCTATTATCCCGCCCGCGCCACGGCGGACGAGATTATCGCCATGGCCGGCCCCAACACCCGCGCGATCATGCTGGAAAGCCCGGCGTCGCTGACGTTTGAGATGCAGGATACGCCCGCCATTGCGGCCGCGGCCCGGGCGCGGGGGCTGATCACCCTGATCGACAACACCTGGGCGGCCGGCGCGCTCTTCAAGCCCCTGGCGGCCGGCGTCGATCTCAGCATCCAGGCCCTGACCAAATATGTGTCGGGCGCGTCGGACGTTTTCATGGGCTCGGTAGCGACGGCTGATCCCAAGTGGGGCAAGGCGCTGAAGACCTTCACCCTGGAAACCGGCTGGGCCGTGTCGCCGGACGACTGCTACACCCTGCTGCGGGGCCTGCGGACCCTGCCGCTCAGGCTCCAGCGCCACGGCGAGTCGGCCTTGCAGATCGCCACGTGGCTGGAGACCCAGCCCGAGGTGCTGTCGGTGCTCTGCCCGGCCCTGCCCAGTTCGCCCGATCATGCCGTGTGGGCGCGGGACTACAGCGGGATCAGCGGCCTGTTCGCCATCCTGTTGCAGCCCGCCCCGCCCCGCGCGGTGGAGGCGTTCCTGGACCACCTCACCCTGTTTGGCCTCGGCTTTTCCTGGGGTGGGTTCGAGAGCCTGGCCATCCATTGCGATCCCCAGATTCAGCGCACCGCCCGCCCCTGGTTAGGGCTTGGACCGCTGGTGCGCCTGCATATTGGGCTGGAGGCGCCCAGCGATCTGATCGCCGACCTGCGCCAGGGTCTCGACGTGTTCGCCGCCGCGTGCGAGGGGGAAGCATGACATCTTCGCCGACCGTGGCCGCTGCGGCGGCCCTCGCCTTCGCCGCGGGCCTGACCCTTTTGGGATCGACCGCCGCTATCGCCCAAACTTCATCTGGCGCGTCCTCGCCCATCACGCCGTCGTTGGAGATCGCCAACACCCCGTCCGCGCCCTTGGCGGCGAGCGTGCCTCAACAGGCGCTGGCGGCTGCGCCCATTCCAAAGATCGAACTTTGGCGCGGCGCTACGCTTGGCATGACGCTCAATCAGGTGAAAGTCTTGTTTCCCAACGGGCATGGCCCAGGCCCCATCGGCAAAGCCAAAGAAGCGCCCGTCGAGGATGATGGAACGGTCGCCCTCTGGCAGATGGACGAGCAGGTCTATGGCCGCGACGGCGTCGCCACCTTGTTCTTCCGCAATGGCGGCCTCGCCTCCGTTCTCATCGATCTGAAGGACATCGAGCCCGCCGCCACGGCACACAACATGGCGGACGCCCAGATCCTGAAAACCGGCTTCAGCGGCTATTACGGCAAGCCCAAACTCTGTTTGAACGCCACAGCGCGGGGCCTGGACCAGGTGGATTGCCGCTGGGAAGGCCATGGGCTGCGCATCGGCCTGTCCTACCAGGACTTCGGGGGTTTAAGCCCCCGCATGGCCATCGCCATCCGCCCCCTGCCCCCGCCGCTGAAAGCCAAGCAGCCCTTTTTCGGCAAGCGCGCCCGCAAGGGCGCTTCGGCGTCGTAAGGGCGTAATCTTTCACGTTACGCGTTCCGCCCAGCTCCGCCGTACTCCTCCATCGCTTCGCGATAGGGGAGATGAAATGCGGCGTCCTTCATCCTATGCGAAAGCATGGGGAGGGGGACCATCAAAGGTGGTGGAGGGGCCGCGCGATAGCGCGGAAAACGCCTCAGCGCAGAAAACGCCGCCAACCGCTTGACCTTGCGGCGCCTTTTAACGAGGCAGTCCCCGTTCGCGTGGCTAAATTATGACACCAACATGGCGCCGCGACACGGTCGAGCCGATTTTTGGCAATGAACATTGACTCAAATTAATGTGGATGCCTTCCTAGCCCCAGCGCGATCCCCATGATGGTGAAACATCAGATATGAGGGATCTTAACATTGTCGTCGTGAAATAATCGACGACCGTTGGGGGCTAAATATGCAAAATATTGCGTTTCGCCATCACAGTGTGGTGTCGTTGTCGATATTTGAAGCGAAGTTGGCTGTGACTATAATTCCATATTGCGCCTCGACGCGGGATTTAATCTCACTAAGCTAATCGCTGACGCCTCCCATCTCCTTAAGTCTTCGCACCTGCTTACTCAGGCGTAATGGTTAATCCATTGCCCCAACTTTTAGCTGTGGTGCGAAGACTTGGTTATTCCGTGGACCTGTACACGGCTCTGTCTCAACCTTCGATAGTACGGAAAACCGAGGTTTTCCCTTTCAAATCAATGGGGCTGGTATGAAACCTAACGCCAAGATCAGTTTTCTTTTTGCAACCACGATGCTAGCCTGCGCGCCGCTCGCGGTCGCCCATGCTCAAACAAGCGACGCACCGACCGCCACGGCGCAAGGCTCCGGCGCGCCTGCAACGGCGCCGTCCACCGCCGCGCCCCTGGCGCCGGCCGCGGCGCCGGCCTCTTCGACGGTCCAGGAAGTGGTCGTCACCGGTTCGATCCTGCGTCGCAAACTGTCAGACACAGACGCCCCGATCACGGTTCTGACGTCGCAAGACCTGGATGTACGCGGCATCACCACCATGGCCGACGCGATACAGGGCTTGGCCGCCAACGGCGCGGCCACCCTGCCCAACTCCTTCACCGCCAACGGCGCCTTCGCCGCCGGCGCCTCGGCCGCCTCGCTGCGCGGCCTGACCACCGCCGCCACATTGACCTTGATCGACGGCCTTCGCACCGCCGACTATCCCCTGGCCGACGATGGCGAACGCAACTTCGTAGATATGAATTCTATTCCCGACATCATCGTGGATCGGATCGAAACCCTGAAGGACGGCGCCTCCTCCACCTACGGTGCGGACGCCATCGCCGGCGTGGTCAACATCATCACCAAGAAGACCTACCAAGGCGCCATGGTGAAAATCGAGGATGGCTTCTCGGAGGCCGGCGGCGGTGACGAGGCCAACGTCCAGGCCCTGTTCGGCAAGGGCGACCTCGGCGCAGACGGCTACAACGTCTATATCGGCCTCGAGTACGAGCACGATCAGGCCCTCTACAACCGCGACCGCGGTTATCCCTACGACACAGCGAACCAGAGCGCGACCTGCGGAATGGGCCTCAATGGTATCGGCACC
>Ga0116227_10007434_pt1 | contig 21373 bp, 17 predicted proteins | sample S1TSphgellanicum_FD_89693 | JGI IMG/M metagenome (GOLD analysis project Ga0116227, IMG submission 89693) | Host-associated microbial communities from peat moss isolated from Minnesota, USA - S1T2_Fb - Sphagnum magellanicum MG | ecosystem: Host-associated > Plants > Peat moss > Unclassified...
AAGGCCCTCTCGGCGGTGCATCGCCTGGGCGGACGGTTTGGCCGCGGCCGGCTGGTGGATCATCTGCTGGGCAAGACCAAGGATGTGCGCCCGGAAGAGGCGAGCCTCTCGACCTTCGGCGTCGGCAAGGAGATGAGCGAGGGCGCCTGGCGGGGCCTGATCGATCAGCTTCTCTTCGAAGGGCTTCTGGCGGAAACCCCCAATGATGGGCGCCCCCTGATCACCCTGGCCGACCCCGAGGCCGTGCGCGCGGTCTATCGCGGCGAGCGGCAATTGACGGTTTTGAAGCCCGCCGCGTCATCGCCCGCCGCCGAGGCGCCCGCGGGGCGGCGGCGCAAGGAAGGCCCCGACGATCTGACGCCGGAGGCCCAAGCCCTGTTCGAAGCCCTGCGAACCTGGCGCCGCGAGGAAGCCGCGCGCCAGCATCTGCCGCCCTATTTCATCTTCTCCAACGACACCCTGGCCCAGATCGCCCGGGTGCGGCCCGCAAACCTGACCGATCTCCTGGGCGTGGAGGGCGTCGGCCAGGGAAAGCTGGAGCGCTATGGCGAGGCGGTTCTGGAGGTGGTGGCCAAGTAACGGATGAATACAACAATCGCACGAAATACATATTTAAGGCATTTGCTGCCCACCCTCGGAAACGCCCGTCATGCAATTTTTCAACCTTACGGATCTCGCCCGCAACTGATCGGCGATGAAGCATGCCGCCACCCGCGCGCCCGTGGGTCTGACAGAACGAAATCGCCCTCGTTTTGTGCTCATGGCTGTTGAGGACTACGAGAAGCTCAACGGCGTCAGGATTGACGCCCGCCGAGCCTTCCGAACCGATGACATCCCGGCCGACCTGGCGGCCCCCATGCTGAAGGGACTGGACCGCCTCATTGAAGATAGCGGGGTATGACGGCCGCGCTTTCGGAAGGTGACGTCATTATTTATCCTTATCGGTGGGTCACCGAACGCGACGAAGGTCGGTCCCCGGATGGGAGCAAAGATCGACCCTGCTGTCTGGTTCTGCGAATGTGGGGAAAGGTCGCGCTGTGACGAGGCGTTAGCCCGCAAAGGCCCGCTAACCCGATGGCCGGCCCGGCAGCGGATAACCGGCGATCTGCTCCAGACCCGGGGTTCCGGCGACGGCGTGGGCGGCGAGGCGGCCGCTCATGACCGTGCCCTCGACGCTGCCCACATTCAGGCCGGTATAGATCCAGTCCCCGGCCAGGACGAGATTGTCGAAGCCGCTCTCCCAGGCCTTCAGGCGATGGGCGGTGCTGCCGGGCGGCGAGGTCACGTAGCGCTCGGTGGGGTCGATATTGGCGCGCCAGAACTGGGCGTCGAAACGGGCGATCCCGACCCCGGGCGCGGCGCGGGTGTCGATGAGAAGGTTGAAATCGAAGCCGTAAGGATCGGCGGGGGGATGGTTGGCGTTTCCCGTAGCCTTTGGCATGAGGGGCGCCGCCCCCGCCTGGAGATATTGCACCGACTGGTATTTGACCCGGGCCTTCTGGCGCACCGGATAGTCATGATCGTCGAAGGGCGGCTCGGGCTCGTCCTGGGTCATCAATCCGCAGAAATACCAGAGACCCTTCGGGCCATTCTCCTTCGGCCAATCTTCGAAAGGGAGGAGATCGCTAAACTCGGCGTGGCCATTATTGGGATTGAGGTAGGTGGTGCTGAGGACGCTCTCCCCGGGCTTCAAGGGGATCGACCAGCCCATGCCCAGCGCATCCCGGTCCACCCAGATCTGGAAGGCCTGGGTCAGGTGGGCGGGAATGGCCTCGACCATCTGGGCCCACTTCGGCTGGGCCGCCATCAGTTCCTGACAGAGATGGGGAACCGCGCCGATGGAGATGGCGAAGATCAGTTTGTCGAAGTCCTCGCCGGCCTTGAGAGTCAGTCGCTCGGGCGCCTCCCAGGGCGTCCACCAGGACTCCAGATCGACCCCCGCCGCGGCGAGGGCCTCGCCCTCGACCAGCTGGTCATGGAGCGGGGCGGGGGGCCAGCAGGGCAGACCCTTGATCTCGATGAGCGGGTCATAGCCGGCTTCGGGTGATTTGAGATGGGCCTGGACGGCGATGTCCACCGCCGCGACGCCGGTCTTGTCGCCGTTGAGGCGCAGGGCCTCCACCTTGTGGAAGAATTCGAATTTCACCCCGCGCTTTTTGAGCACCAGATAGAGGGGAGAGATCAGAGTCTCGCCGGTTCCCGCCGCGAAGCGCCAGATGAAGGAGCCCATATAGCCGAAGGCCTGGAGCGCCCAATGCAGATAGGCGCCCGCGGCCATGCTGGGCGAGAGCGAGGTGTCGCCGCTGGGGTACTGATAGGTCATGTTGATATAGTTGAAGGCCAGGGGCGAGGAGATGGTCTCGGGCCGGGCCCCGTGCCGGGCCAGCCAGTCGCTGAAGTTCTCGTCGTCCAGAACGTCATAACCCCTGGCGACCACGTCATCGGCCAGGGCGCCCCGGATCAGGGTGAGCGTGTGGTCGGTGATGATGAACAGCCGCCGCAGGTCGTCGCTCCCCTGGATCAGAGGGTAGAGAAGATCGTCGATGAAGCGCCAGCCGTTCGAGATCACATCCACCACGGGGTGGTGGGGGCCCAGGGCGATGTCGCGGCTCAAGGCGGCGGCGATGTTGGAGACGAGCTTCTGACCCTCCGCCTTTATCCGGGCCGCCAGACTGCCCGGCGGGGCGTCGAACTGAAGCAGGGCGTCGCCGAGGCCCTCGATCAGCCCGGCGAGGGCGCGCTCAAAGGCGGGCGTCGTGGGCGGATCGCGGGGGGACAGGGGATTGGTGGGGAATCTCTGGGGCCAGGGGACCATCCGACCGTTCCGCCACTCCCACAGGACGCCGAAATTGTCGGGGAGGATGGCGGTCTCGAAGGTCGCCAGCGGGGCGCCGGGCGGGCGCGCCAGCTCATCATAGACCTCCACGAAGAGCGGCAGAGCGTTCCAATAGCTGCCCAGAAAGCCGTGAATGCCATGCTCCTCGATCCGGCCATTGGGGCCCCGGGAGGAGGCGCACTTTCCCCCCAGACGCCAGCCCATCTGGTGGATGGTGACGCTCTCGAATCTTGTCGTCCAAGTCGGATCGCGGGTCAGCTCAAAGGCCGTGGCCAGGGCGGCGATCCCGCCGCCCAGAATGACGATCTTGGGCTTCTCGTCCGACATGGGCCCCCACCCTCAAAAGCGTTTCGTCTTAGCCGCGCCACCCCGCGTTTCGCAGCGCCTTCATATAGAGCTCTACCGTTGTCTCATCGGTGAAGGGAAGGCCAAGGCGGATCATCTGTTCGTTATAGGTGGGGAGGAGGCGGCGACCCTCGGCGAAGGCGACGCGGGCGTCCTCCAGCTTGCCGGCGGCGGCGCGACAGGCCGCCAGGAGATAGTGGAGGAAGAACTGATGGGGGCTGCGGGCGCAGGCGTCGGCGGCATGGCGCGCGGCCTCGTCATACCGACCTTTGATGAAGCGGGCGAAGGCCTTGGTGCGAAACCAGAGGAAAGCATGGGGGTCGCCCGGGGCGCTGGCGATGGCCGTGCTTGACCACTCGATCGCCTCGTCCAGGTGATTGGAGAGGAGGGAGAGTCGCCCCATCTCCCCCGCCGCCGCGGCCAGATAGGGGTTGAGATCGAGGGCGAGGCGTTGCTCCGCCAGGGCCTGGTCGGCGCGTCCCATGAAGGAGAGGACCATGCCGTGCACGCAGCGGGCATAGGCATCGCCCGTGTCCAGGGCGACGGCGCGCTCCATGAGATCATAGGCCTGGATCACGCTGTGGCGGGGATCGCCCGTGACCCCGGTCCAGGCCTGGCCCAGATGGCAAAGGGCCTGAAGCGTGATGGTGGGGACATCGTCGGGGCGCAGCCGCCGGGCCTCGGCGAGGAGGTTCAGCGCGGTCTCGAAATCCTCGGCCTTGGCGCGCCAGAAGCGCCAGCGCCCGCGCAGAAAAAGGCTCCAGTGATCGCTGGCGCCCCGGTTCCCGGTCAGGGAGCGGGAGGCCTCATGATCCAGAAGCGCCGGCTCGATCCGCCCCACCATCGCCGCCAGCATGCGGTCCTGGACCGCCAGGGGTTCGCTGGCGGACTGATCATAGTGCGCGGACCAGACGGCGCGGTCATTCACCGCGCTGGCCAGGGTGATCAGAACCCTCAGCTCATTTCCGACGCGCCGGACATGGCCTTGCACCAGGTAGTCCGCCTCCAGATGGGCCCAGAGGTGGACGGGCGTGGTGGGGCCGGCCGGGAGTTCGGGGTGGCTTGAGCGCACAGCAATGAGTCGCGACCTGGCGAGGGCGGCCGCGAGATCCCGGGCCAGGGCCTCGGCGAAGGCGCCGTCGGGCCCGCCACCGCTGGTAAAGGCCGCGATGACGACAACGGGTCGCTGATCGGCGTCGATAATGCTGACCGCGCGCCAGGCTTCGGGATCGCCCGAGTCCGCGGCCTGCGCCGGGGGCTCGCCTTCCGGCCTCATGCGCGGGCGCAGAGCCAGGCGACGCTCACGGCGCCAGTCTTCGAATCCCGCCTCGCCGGGAAGCTCCAGGCCCTCCAGAAAATCCTCCGCGGCGTGGGCGATGGGGCCGGCGTCGGCCGCCGGCGCATGGGCGTCCACACAAAGCCGCGAGAGGTCGAGGCGAACACGGTCCCGCTCGGTGAGGAGCAGCGGCGCCTCGCCGCCATTCATCAGCCGGCGCAGCTCCGACAGCTCGCGGCGCAGACTGCCCGCGGCCTGGGTGTCGTCGCGGGCGCCCCAGAGCTTGTCCTGAAGCCAGCCCCGGGATCGCTCGCCCTGGGCCGACATGGCCAGCATGGCGACGAGGGCCATGCCCCGTTTGCTTGTGATGGGGACCCGTTCGCCCCGGTCGTCAATGAGCCGGAAGGGGCCGAGGAGATTGAGTTGGTAGTGTCGCAAATTCGCGATCAAAGCCCCCTGCGCGCCTGGCGCCCGTCATTTAACAAATCAATTGAACGAGTCACGACGTTTTCACGTTTTGCGAACGGTCGGATTATCGAACTCAAGCGTAGGATAGAAATCCGAGGCATAGGCGCAAGACGATGACGCTCAGATCGATTTGGGAAGATTCCATCGCGACAATCGGCAGAGGGCTGGCCTTTTCGCGCGGGTCAGGTCAGGTCAGGGCCGGTCATGTCAGGGCCGGCGTCGGGGGCGTGAGTTGGGGTGAGGCCCCGGTGTTAAAGAAATTTCTTTTGGAAAAGGTGCGGGCCTTGGCCGAGACCAAAAAGTCCCGGGGTTGGCTGGTCGGTCTGGCGCTCGTGGGCCTGGCCCTCGTCGTCTCGCTTTTCCTGGCCTGAGGCCCGTTCACACGTCCGGCCGAATCACGGCTTTGCCGATGACCTCGCGCTGGCTCAGGAGATCAAAGGCCTCCCGCCACCTGGCCAGGGGAAGTTCGGCATGGACGCGCGGCTTGATGCGGCCCTGGTCGGCGAGTGACCAGACGGCGTCCATGTTCTCGCGGCCCTTTTCCGGGAACCGGCGGCCATATTCGCCGGCGCGGACCCCCATGACCGAGAACCCCTTGATCAGGGGCATATTGACCGAGAGGCTGGGAATGCGCCCCGAGGTGAATCCCACCACCAGCAGGCGCCCGTCAAAGGCGATGCAGCGGACACTTTCGTCAAAGACATCTCCGCCCACCGGATCATAGATGACATCGGCGCCCCGCCCGCCGGTCAGCGCCTTGACCGCGTCGCGAAATCCGCCAGTGACATTGACCACGGCGTCCGGGGCATAGGCGGCCCGCACCACCTCAAGCTTGGCGTCGGAGGCCGAGGCCGCGATCACGCGGCAGCCCAGAACCTTCGCCAGATCCACGCAGGCCAGGCCCACTCCGCCCGCGGCGCCGTGGACGAGCACCCACTCGCCCGCCTCCACGCGCGCGCGCCGGACCAGGGAGACATAGGCCGTGAGATAGGCCGTGCCATAGGCGCTGGCCTCGGCGAAGGAGAGGCCGCGCGGCTTGCGGCGCAGGCCGCTGACGGGCGTCACGGCATATTCGGAAAAGCCGCCGATCCGGGCGCCGCCCACCACGGCCTCGCCCAGCGACCAGCCCTCCACGCCGACGCCCAGGGCCTCGATTTCGCCCGCGAGTTCGAGGCCTGGAATGAAGGGGAGAGGCGGTTTGTGCTGATATTCGCCGCGGGTCATCAGGAGGTCGGGGAAATTGACCGCCGCGGCCCGGACGCGGATGAGCGCTTCGCCCGGCCCCGGGGCCGGCGTCTCGATCTCGCGCAGCCCGCAACCGCCATAGTCGGGCGCGAGAGCGTCCACCACCAGGGCGCGCATGGTCAGGGCGGGGCCTTCGCCACGGTGTCTCGCGCCAGCTCGGCGATCTGGCGGCAGGCGCTCCTCGCGGCCGGGACGATATCGATGAAGGCGGTGAAGGCGTGAGCGAGACTGTCATAGCAGCGGTAGACCGCCTGGCCCCCGGCGGCGACGAGCGCGCGCGCATAGGCTTCGCCCTGGTCCACCAGGGGATCGAACCCCGCCCCCGCGATCACCGCCGGGGCGAGACCGGCGAGGTCCGGTTCGCGCAGGGGCGAGAGGCGCGGATCCCCCGGCGAATCCTCCGGCCCCAGATAATGGCCCATGAACCAGGCCATATCGGCCGCCGTCAGGGGCCAGCTCTGGCCATAGACTTTCATGGAGGGCTGCTCCCCCGCCGCGTCCAGGGCGGGGTAGATGAGGAGTTGCAGGACCGGCTGCGCTTCGCCGGCGCGGCGCAGGGCCTGACAGGCGCTGGCGGCCAGGTGGCCGCCGATGGAGTCGCCGCCAACCGCGATCCGCCCGGGCGCCGCGCCGAAGCCCGCCGCGGCTTCGCGCGCCCAGCGGCAGGCGGCGAGCATGTCTTCCAGGGCGGCGGGAAAGCGGTGTTCCGGGGCCAGACGATAGTCGATGGAGACGACCGGCCATCCGGCCGTCGCGGCCAGGAGGGCGCAGAAATTCTCGGTCGTATCGAGATCGCCGATCACCCCGCCCCCCTGATGGGCGAAAATGAGCAGCGGCGCGTCCAGGCCGAGGATGGCGGGGCGATAGGCCCGCGCGTCTATCATCCCCTCGCCGCCGGGAACCTTGAGCGGGGTGATGTCGACACCGGGCTCTGGCGCGCCGCGCAAGACGCCAAACCCCGCCGCGGTGTGAAGGCGGGCGACTTCTGGCGCGAGGCTATGGAGCGGCGGCGCCGCGCGACCCTGGGCGGCGATGAATTGCAGCCGAGGATCCAGGGTTCGACCGCCCACATAGACCGCCGCGCCGCCGGAGAGGGCGCGCAACACCGGGGCGGGGAGCGCCAGAATGGCCTTCAGGGCCAAGCCACGCGGATTGGTGATCGCCACGGGGCCGGCTTTCAGCGTTCGAGACGGGGCAGGTGCGGCACGCCGCCCATGATCAGGCGGACCACAAAATCCGCCGCGCCCGCCACATCCAAGGGACGGCGATGCATCATCCGCTCCCCGACCTCTCGGGCCACGGCAATGGCGCTGGCGGTGAGATAGTCGAGGTCCACCTTGGCGGCCAGGTCTCGATCCATGGTGGCGGCGAAGGCGCCCTTCACCTCGGCGAACACAGCGACGAGCTCGGGGGTATGGCGCACATGCATGAGGGCTTCACCCCCGGGGGCGGCGTCGCCCCAGGCGGCTTGCTCGGCGGCGATGAAATTGAAATAGGCCGTCACCGCGGCCCTTAAGTAAGAGGCGAAGTCGCTGGCCTGGGCCGACTGGGCCTGGAGGATCGGCCGAAAGCGCCGCGCGCCGTCATCGGCCAGGGCGTCGAACACCTCCTCCTTGGAGCGATAGTAATTGTAGAAGGCGCCCACCGAGAGGCCGGTGCGGCGGATGATGTCACGCACGGTGGCGGTCTCGAAACCCAGCTCGCCAAACACCTCACGCGCCGCGTCCAGAATGGCGGAGCGGTTGGCGGCCTTGGTCTGCTCGCGCTTCCCAGGCGAGATGTCGGCGACCGGCGCCAGGGTTCGGGTGTTTGCGCTCACGCCCCAAGGATCGGTCACGGGGCCGCCGAAGTCCAGGGCGGGGGATCAAGTTCGACACAAAGTTAAAGAGTCTCACGCGAAGCCGCGAAGCCGTGGCGTTGGCGCCGTGGGCGTGAGCTCGCCTCTTGGACCCGCGCCGCGGTGACAAAGTGGGAAAGCCTTCTTTCTTCCCGCCTCGCACATTCGCGTGGGAAATTCTCATCCCGCATCCGACGGGTCGCGAGGGATAGGGAATTGATTCACGCGAAGGCGCGAAGACGCGAAGCCTGTGTGGTTGTTGACCACTCGCTTGCAGCCCTCCTTGAAGGTCGCCGCGCCGAAGTTCATGAGCAATCCCAATGGTTTTTCCGCAAGCCGAAGGTAGGTCAGCAACTGCTTTCCGTGGACAGGCGCCAGCCGCTCGACAGATTTCAGTTCGATGATGAGCCTATCTTCAACCAACAGATCGGCGCGGAAACCTTCATCGAATTTGACACCGTCATAGACAAAGGAAATCGGCTTCTGCCGTGATACGACAAGACCAGCTTGCCGCCGACCGTGGGCAAGCACCGCTTCATAAACGGACTCGAGCAATCCTGGTCCAAGTTCGCGGTGAACGCGCAAGCCGCAGTTGACTGCAATCCGCGCCATCTCCTCGACGTCGGGCATGTTCTTACAGCCCCTCGTCCCTTTCTTCGCGGCTTCGCGCCTTCGCGTGAGACCCGACTTGCCTTGGGCTCACACGGTTCGTTGGGCCCGGTCCTTGTCGTTGGCGCCGCGGATCATCTCGCGGGCCTTGGTCCACTGGGCGTCGTCCCAGTCGCGCAAGGCGGCGAAGCTGCCGCCGCCGGCGTTCCAGGCGCCGCCGTCGATGGCGATGGTCTGGCCGTTCACATAGGTCGAGAAGGGATGCATGAGCCAAACGGCCATATTGGCCAGCTCCCGAAGATCCCCGGCCCGGCCCATGGGGTTGGCTTTCATGTCGCCATAGGAGGATGGGTCCGCGCCCGGATTGAGCCGCGCGGTCATGCCCTCGGTATAGAAGGGTCCAGGCGCGATGGCGTTGAAGCGAATGCCCTTGGGCGCCCATTCCACGGCCAGGGACTGGGTCATCACATTGAGGCCGGCCTTGGACATGGCCGAGGGCACCGTGAAGGGGCCGCCATTCCAGACCCAGGTGGTGAGGATGGAGAGCACCGCCGCGCCCTTGCCCTCGGCGATCCAGCGCTTGCCGCAATCGAGGGTGACGAAGAAGGAGCCGCGAAAGACGATATTGGCGATGGCGTCGAAGGCCCGGGGCGAGAGATCCTCGGTGCGGCTGATGAAGTTGCCCGCCGCGTTGTTGATCAGGCCCGTGAGGGCGCCGCCATCGGCCCAGATCTGGTCGCACATGTCGTGGATCGCCTCGGGCACGCGGATATCGCAGGGGATGGGGACGACCTTGCCGCCGTGGGCGTCCATCAGCTCGGCCGCCGCCACGTCCAGGACCCCGCCCCGCCGTCCGCAGATATAGACCTCGGCCCCCAGCATGAGCAGGGCCTCGGCCATGGTCTTGCCCAGGCCCGTGCCCCCGCCGGTGATCAGGATCCGCTGACCGGCCATGGCGCCGGGTTTGAACATGAGATCATCGGGGGTCATGGGCCATCCTCAACGTGCCTGTTGAGACCTGGGATGCGCCCTTCCCTCGCGGCGCCGTCAAGCCTCGCGAGACGATAGACGGGACATCAGCCCAAGCGCCGCCGCAGCCCAAGCGCCGCCGCCGGGGCCCGGACCTTGCCCTCGCCCCCCGCGCCGATGAAGAAGGCCAAGAGATCGCCGCTCGCGGTGCGCGCCGCGGCCGCCGTGAGGCGCTCCGCCCAGGCATCGAGGTCTTCGGCCGGATAGCCGCTATCAAGAGCCTCATCGAGACGCATGAGGCGGGCATAGGCAAAGTCCGCCGTGGCTTCTTCCATCAAGGGATAGACCGGGTGATCGGCGATGCAAATCGCCGCGCCGCGCCCGCGGCAGAGGTCGATGAAGGCGGACTCGACGAAGCTGGCATGGCGCGGCTCGATGACGTGTCGAAGCGGCCGGCCCCCGACCTCCTGGGGCAAGAGGTCGAGGAACCGCGCGAAATCCTCAGCGTCGAATTTTTTGGTGGGCATGAATTGCCAAAGAATGGGTCCGAGGCGCGCGCCTAGCTCGCCGATCCCCTGCGCGAAGAAGCGCTCCACCGACTCGCCGGCCTCGGCCAGCACCCGCCGGTTGGTGCAGAATCGCGAGGCCTTCACCGCGAAGATGAAGTCCTCCGGCGTCTGGGCCGCCCAGCGGGCGAAATCCTCCGGCTTGTGCGTGGAATAATAGGTGGCGTTGATCTCGATGGCGCTCAGGGATCGGCTGGCGAAGGCCAATTCATCGGCCTGCCGGACACCCTTGGGATAGAAGGCGCCTCGCCACGGCGCGAAGGTCCAACCGCCTATGCCTATGCCTGTTCTGGCCACGCCGCTCTTTCCTTTGAACTCACGTTCGTCTCTTTAGCCCATTGGCTCAATGGGGGAGTTGTCGATGATGCAAGACGGGACCGCGCGCCGCCGACCCTTGCCCCTTTGTGTGGCGATCCTCATCGCCCTCATCCCGCTGGCCAGCCCCGCGGCGCGGGCGGAACCCTCGGCGGACATGGCCGCCGCCGACATGCGCGCCCTGGTGGCGGACTGTGAAGCCTTTTCCCGGGGCGAGGATCCCGTGCGGGCCGGCGCCCGGGGGGACGCCGCCGCGCTGCGCCTCTGGCCCGATGACAGCCCCGCCGCCGTCGCCGCGCGGAAGGTTCGGCTCGCGGCGTTCCAGACCCGCCTCGCCGCCCTCGCCGCCTCGCCCCTGTCCGAAGCCGACGCGCTGAATCGGGACATCCTGAAGCGGCGCATCGACATGGAGATGGAGGGCGAGAGGTTCGACGCGGAGCGTCTGCCCTTCGTCAGCGGCGAGGGGTTCTTCACCCTGGCCGACGACACCGCCCAGGCCACGGTGATCCACAATCTGGGGGACGCGGAGGCGTGGCTGGCGCGTCTGGACGCCCTGCCGGCCTATTACGCCACCGAGACGGCCAATATGCGTCGGGGTCTCGCCACCGGTTTCGTTCAGCCCCGGATCATCGTCGACAAGGCGATCCTGGCGGTGCGGACCTCGCTGGATCAACCGCCCGAGGATAGCGATCTGCTCACGCCCTTCGCGGTCCTGCCCGCCCAGATTCCCGTCGCGGCCCAGAAGACCCTGCGGGCCCGGGCGCTCGCGCTCATCACGACGCGGGTGAAGCCGGCCCAGCGGAGCCTGCTGATATTCTTTCAACAGGAGTATCTGCCGAAGGCGCGAACGACGGTGGGCGCCTCCGCCTTGCCGGACGGCGCGGCCTGGTACCGCTATCTGGTCCGCTTCCACACCACCACGGCCATGACCCCGGAGGAGGTTCATCAGCTTGGCCTGAAGCGCGTGGCGGAGATCCGCGCGCAGATGGAAGACGCGATGGCCCGTACGGGCTTCAAGGGCTCGCTGCCGGCGTTTCTCGCCTCGCTTCGCGCTGATCGGCGTTTCTATTCGCCGAGCGGCGAGGACTATCTGGAGCGGGCGCGGTCCATCGCCAAGCGGATCGATTTTCTGCTGCCCCAATGGTTCGGAAAGCTGCCGCGTCTGACCTATGGCGTGGAGCCGGTTCCCGCCGCCCTGGAGTTCAGCTCGGGGGGCTACCGCCCGGGAAGCCCGGAGATGGGCGTCGCCGGCTCTGTGATGCTGCGGCCCAGCCACTACAGGACCGATCCGCTGTACAGCCTGCCGGCCTGGCTGCTGCATGAGGGGGTTCCCGGGCACCACATCCAGATCGCCCTGGCGCAGGAAAATCTCAGCGTTCCCGAATACCGGCGCAATGACGATGTGACGGCCTTCGTGGAGGGTTGGGCGCTCTATGCGGAGGGGCTCGGCGAGGAGATGGGCGTCTATCAGGACGACTATGAACGGTTCGGCCGTCTCTCCTACGCCATGTGGCGCGCCTGCCGACTGGTGGTGGACACGGGCCTGCATGAGGAGGGTTGGAGCCGCGACCAGGCGATGGCCTATCTGCGCGAAAACACCGCCCTCACCGATGCGGTCATCGCCGGCGAGGTGGATCGCTACATCGCCTGGCCTGGTCAGGCCGACGCGTACATGGTGGGGGAACTGCGCATCGAGGCCCTGCGCCGCCGGGCGGAGGCCCGTCTGGGCGCCCGGTTCGATATCCGGCGCTTCCACGACTTCATCCTGGATGACGGCCCCATGCCACTCGATCTTCTGGATGCGCGTCTGGACGCCTGGATCGCCCGCCAGGGCGGATGACCAAATTGTAACTTGAGCCTCGCGGGCGGATCACGGCGGGATGTTAACACCGCTCGAATGGGGCTATGAGCACCGACCGCGGGGGGGAAGGTCGCCTTTAAGTTACAATGTCACGTGTCCGCAGACTTATCGCTTCGATGCTTATCGCCAGCGTGGCCGCGGGCTGCGCGGGCGCCATGCGCCATGATCTGAATGTCGAATTGCCGGCGCGCTATGAGGCGCCCGCGACCACACCCGCCCTGGCGGCGGCGCAGCTGGATCGCTGGTGGCTGATCTTCAACGATCCCGAACTGACCGCTCTTGAAAACGAAGCCCTCGGCGCCGCGCCCGACGCCCGGACCGCCTATGCGCGACTGGTGGAGTCCGGCGCGGTCAAGCACGGCCAGATCGCCAAGACCTTTCCGGCGGGAAGCATCAGCGGCAACGCCAGCAAGGAGCATGAGCTCAATATCGGACCCAGCCAGGACAGCCTGTTCCCCATCGGCGGTGATTTTGTCACCGAGACGGCCAGCCTGAATGTCTCCTGGGAGCTCGACCTGTTTGGCCGCCTCGCCACTCAGCGGAAGATCGCCAATGCCGATTTCGCCTCCACGCGATTCGACATCGAAGGCGCCATCGCCAGCCTGACGGCCAATGTGGCGTCCGATTATTTCCAGGCCACGGGCCTGACCATCCAGATTGAGGACGCCCGGGAGACAGTGCGGATCGATTCGGGCCTCACCAAGGTCGCCCAGGAAAAGGCGGATCGGGGCCTGGGCGCCGCGTCGGACGCGGATCGCGTGGCCGGCGATCAGGCCCAGGCTGAGGCGCAACTGATAAGCCTGCAGTCCCAGCTTCACGCGGTGCGGCGTCAGCTGCTGATTCTGATCGGGCGGGGTACCGCGCCGACGGACTCCATTCCGATCCGGGACTATACCGATGAAGCCCCGGCTGTTCCCACGGCCGTGCCTGGCGACCTGCTCATGCGGCGGCCGGATGTTCGCGAGGCCGACGCGCAGTTCAGGTCCCAGGCCGGGACGGCCCATCTGGCGCACCTGGCGATTTTCCCGACCTTCACCATGCAGCCCAATGTGGGCCTGACTCGCACCGTGCAGCCCAGCGTGGGCTATAATCTGGCGACCCAGCAGCTGTTCCCGGAGCAGCTGGCGACAAGCATCGGCTTCTGGACCCTGGCCGGGGGCGTCTCCCAGCCGGTGCTGGATATTCCCCGCCTGCTGTTCGAGGCCAAGGCGCAGGACGCCAAGACCCGGGAAACCGCCATCGCCTATGAAAAGACCGTGCAGACCGCCTATGGCGAGGCGGAGAACGCCCTCATCGCCCTCGACGCGGCCCACCGGGCGGTGGGCGTTCTGACCACCGGCGAGGCGCGGGCCAAGGTGGCCTCCGACGCCGCGCAGCGCAGGTACAATATGGGCCTGGATGATCTCACCAACGCCCTGACCGCCGAACAGAGCTGGCGGGCCACCCGCGCCGCCCTCACCGCCCAGAGAGTCGCGGCCCTGCAGAGCGCGGTGACCACCTACAAGGCGCTGGGCGGCGGCTGGGCCTATACGGCGACGACCACGAGGAATCCATGACCTTCAGTTCCGCCCGCGCCGGGCGCCTCGCCCTGAGCCTCCTGACGCTGACCGCGTTCGGCGTGTCCGCCTGTCAGAAGAAGGCCGATGACACCTCCGCTCGGGCGCAAGCCCGGACGGTGAGCGTGGTGACCGTGGCGCCGCGGGAGATCCAAGGCGGACTGGTGGCCTCCGGGCCCCTGGTGCCGCGCGAAGAGGTGGACATCTTTCCCCAGCTCACGACCTATCGCGCCGTCAAGGTGCTGGTGGATGAGGGCATGTGGGTCAAGGCCGAGCAGCCGGTCGCCATGCTGGACGACACCCTGTTGCGCGCGCAACTGGCGCAGCAGGTCGCCCTGGCCGATCAGCAGAACGTCCTGGCCGAACGGGCGGAGGCCGAGGCCAACCGCGTCAAGGGACTCGATAAGGCCGGGATTTTGGCCCAGGAGCAGATCGATGAGCGGCGCTTCAGCGCCCAGTCGGCCCGCGCCCAGGCCATCGCCCAGAAGGCCGCCGCCGACGATGTGCGCACCCGGGAAGCGCTGATGACCATCCGCACGCCCTATGCGGGCCTTGTCTATGAGCGGAATGTGCGGATCGGAGATATAGGCGGGACGACGACGCCGTGGTTCCGAATCGCCCGGGACGGCAAGGTTGAGCTCGCGGCCGATGTGAGTTCCGACGCCCTCGACAAGATCAAGCCCGGCGATCAGGTGAGCGTGACCCTGGCCGATGGCAGTTCGGCGCCGGGGGTGGTTCGTCTGGTGAGCCCGGGGGTGGACGCCAGCACGCGGCTCGGCCGGGTGCGGGTCAGCCTGCCCGTCCGGCTGGATATCCGCGCCGGCGGCTTCGCCCGGGCCCGGTTTCTGGGCTATGCTCGCTCCGCCTTGGCGGTTCCGGAGACGGCGGTGCGGTATGACGCGGACGGGGCCTCGGTGATGGTGGTGGGATCGGACGGCAAGGTGGCGCGCGCCGCCGTCACCACCGGCGAGCGGGGCGGGGGCTATGTGGAGCTTCTCACCGGTCCGCCGGACGGATCGCGCGTGGTGGAGCGCGCGGCGGCCATGCTGGTGCCGGGTGACATCGTCAGGCCGGGGAATGGCGCATGAGCCATTTCGACAACGGCGAGTTTGAGCAGAAGCCTCGCGGGGGCTTCCGCGTTTCGGAATGGGCCATCCGCAACCCCATTCCCGTGGCGGTCCTGTTCATCGCCGCAGTGCTGGCGGGCCTCGTCGCCTATGGCGGCCTTCCCATCAAGAATTACCCCAATATCGAGTTTCCCGCCGTCCTTATTCAGGTGACGCGCAGCGGGGCGGCCCCCGCGGAGATGGAGACCCAGGTCACGCGGCCGGTGGAAAACGCTCTGTCGGGCCTCTCCAACGTGGAGAACATCGCCTCCACCGTCACCCAGGGCAATTCCACCACCATCATCCAGTTCCGCCTGGGCGAGAACATCCAGAAGGCCACCGACGACGTCCGCTCCAAGATCGATCAGATTCGCAACAATCTGCCCCGCGATGTGGATCCGCCGATCACCCAGCGCCTGGAATTGGATTCGCAGCCCATCGGCACCTATGCCGTCTCGGCCCCGGCCATGTCGGAGACGGACCTTTCCTGGTTCATCGATAATACCATTTCCCGTGATCTCCAGGCGCAGCCCGGAGTCTCCCAGATCACCCGGCTGGGCGGCGCTGATCGCGAGATCAATGTGCTGGTGGACCCCGACCGATTGGCGGCCCAGGGGCTGACGGCCTCGCAGGTCAATGACGCCCTGGCCCAGGCCGACGTGGATATTCCCGGCGGCCGGGTGGAGATCGGCGGGCGCGAACAGACCCTGCGTGTTCTGGGGGCCGCCCCGGACGTGAACAAGATCCGCAATCTGGTCATCCCGACCGCCACGGGTCGCTATGTGCGCCTTTCCGACGTCGCCGATGTGGGCGACGGATCCGCCGAAGTGCGGGGGTTCGCGCTTCTTGATGGACATCCCGTGGTCGGTTTCGAGGTGAGCAAGACCAAGCTCGCCAGCGAGGTCTCGACCGAGGACAATGTCGACGCCGAGATCAGGCGGCTTGAGAAGCAGTATCCCGGCGTCACGGTGAACAAGATCGTCTCGCAGGTTGATCAGACCCGCAAGGCCTTCGCCGCGACGGTGCACACCTTGCTGGAAGGCATGGTGCTGGCGGCCGTGGTCGTATGGTTGTTCCTGCGGGACTGGCGCGCCACCGCCGTGACCGCCGTCGCCATGCCCGTGTCGCTGATCCCGACCTTCGCCGTGATGAATCTCCTGGGCTTCAGCCTGAACACGATCACCTTGCTGGGTCTAACCCTGGTCATCGGCATTCTGGTGGATGACGCCATTGTCGAGATCGAGAACATCGAAAAACGCGTGTTCATCGGCATGCGGCCCTTCCAGGCCGCCATCGAGGGAGCCGACCAGATCGGGCTGGCCGTTGTGGCGACCACCTTCTCGATCATCGCGGTGTTCCTGCCGGTGGCCTTCATGCCGGGCATACCCGGCCAATTCTTCCGGGAATTCGGTATCACGGTCTCGGTGGCGGTGCTGTTTTCCCTGGTGGTGGCGCGCCTTCTGACGCCCCTGCTGGCGGCCTATTTCCTCACGCCCAAGACGGCGCGGGAAAGGGCGCCCCTTCCGGCGTTCTACGTGAGATCCCTGACCTGGGCCCTGGATCACCGCTGGCTGTCCGCCCTCATCGGCACGTTGATATTCGTGGGCTCCATGGCCCTGTTCGTGCCCCTCAAGAAAGGGGTGCAGCCCGAGGGCAACCCCAATTATTTCACCGTGAACCTCCAGGGCCCCCCCGGCGCGACCGTGGCGGACATGCGCCGTGCCGTCTCCCAAGTGGATACTCTGCTTGCCCATCAGTCTGAGACCGATCACGTCTTCGCCCAGGTGGGGGCCGGGGGGATTTCGTCGGGACCTGGGGGACTGACCAATAGCGCCGGCGTCAATAATGGCTCGGTGATCGCGGTTCTAAAGCCTGATCGTAAAGCCAAGGTCGGTGAGATTCGCGACCGGCTGCGCGACGCCCTGCGCCAGATTCCCGATGTGCGCACGTCCTTCGATATTTCCGGCTTCGGGGCCGGCGGCGTGCAGGTGGTTCTGACCAGCGAGACCGGCGTGGGTCTGGAAGACACCGCCCTGGAGCTCCAGCGCGAAATGCGCACGCTCTCCGGTATCGCCGATCCCCGGCCCGCCACGCCGCCGAGTGGGCCCGAGCTGGTGGTCAGGCCCAAGGTGGATGAGGCCGCGCGCCTGGGGGTTTCCGTCACCACCATCGCCAATGCCGCGCGGATCGCCACTCTGGGCGATATCGACGCCAATGTGTCCAAGCTCGACGAGGGTGAGCGGCGCATTCCCGTCCGCGTGCGATTCCCCGCCCAGGACCGCACCAATCTCGCGGTCATCAAGAACATGCGCTTGCCCACCGCGAGCGGCGGATCCACCACCCTCGACAGCGTCGCCGATATTTCCTTCCAGGCTGGACCGGCCGAGATCGATCGCTTCGAGCGCAAGCGCAACATCACCATGGTGGCGGACACCACGGGCGACACGCAGGTTGGCGACGCGATCAACCGCGTGCACAAACTGCCGGCTCTCCAGCATCTGCCGGCGGGGGTCTCCCTGGCGACCCAGGGCCAGGAGGAGGCCTATGCGGAGCTGTTTGGCGGGTTCGCCATCGCCATCCTCTCGGCCATTGGCCTCGTCTATGCGGTCATGGTCCTGTTGTTCGGCAGCTTCTTCAAACCGCTGATCATTCTCTCGGCCCTGCCCACGGCCATCGGCGGCGCCTTGCTGGCGCTGCTGGGGCTGGACCTATCGCTCTCGATCCCGTCCCTAATCGGCTTTCTGATGCTCATGGGGCTGGCGGCGAAGAATTCGATCCTCTTGGTGGAATTCGCCATTGAGCGCGAGCGGGAGGGCGCCTCGCAACGGGCTGCCCTGATGGAGGCTTGCCGCGAGCGGGCCAGGCCCATCGTCATGACAACGCTCGCCATGGCGGCGGGGATGCTGCCCACGGCCCTGACCCTGGGCAAGGGCTCGGAATTCCGCCAGCCCATGGCCGTGGCGGTGATTGGCGGCCTGATCACCTCCACCGTTCTGTCGCTGGTCTTCGTGCCGGTGGTCTATGAGTTCATCGACGATTTCGAGCGCTGGCTCAGCCCCCGTCTCGGCCGTCTGGTGACCCCGCGTGACGCCCCAGCGAAGGCGCCGGTCAGGGCCTCGCCCAAGCCCCGCCCGGCCATCGGCGCCCCCCTGGGGGAACCGGCGGAATAGGGGCTCAGGCGCCGCCCTTCAGGCCGAGCTCCGCCTCTTCCATGCCCCGGCGGGCCAGAAGATCGACGCGTTCGTTCATGGGGTGACCCGAGTGACCCTTGACCCAACGCCAGTCGATCTGGTGGCGCGCGCGGGCCTCATCGAGGCGGCGCCACAGATCCTCATTCTTCACCGCGCCCTTGCTCATGGTGCGCCAGCCCCGCGCCTTCCACAGCTGCAGCCACTGGGTGACGCCGTTCTTCACATAGAGGCTGTCGGTGTGCAGTTCGACCTCGCAGGGGCGCTTGAGGGCGAGGAGCGCCTCGATGGCGGCGGTGAGCTCCATGCGGTTATTGGTGGTGTCCGCCTCCCCGCCCCAGATTTCCCGCTCGTGGGCGCCGGAGGTCAGTATCGCGCCCCAGCCACCCGGCCCGGGATTGCCCCGGCAGGAACCGTCGGTGAAGATCACCACCTTGGTCTCACTCACGCGAGGGCCCCGAGGTCCAGGCCTCGCCGATGGGTTTCCAGCTTACGGGCATATTCCAGGGGATCCTTTGGTCGCACCAGGGAGCCGGCGGGCGTCGCCCCCCAATCGATAAGCCGGGTGATGAAGAAGCGCATCGCCGCCCCCCGGGCCAGGATCGGCAGGGTCGCGCGTTCAGCGGTCGAGAGGGGCCGACGGCGCTCATAGCCCGCGATCATGCTACGGGCCTTGGCGGGCTCGAACACCCCGCCTCGCGTAAAGCACCAGGCGTTGAGAGCCACCGCGAGATCATAGGCCAGGGCGTCCCAGGCCGCGAAATAGAAATCGATGGCGCCGGCGAAGCGATCATCAATGAAAAACACATTGTCCGGGAAGAAGTCGGCGTGCACGATTCCCTCAGGCAGGCCCGACGGCCAGAGCCGTGTCAGATCGTCAAGGTCATGGGCGATAAGGGCGCTAAGGCCGGGGTCCAGCGCCTCGGCCGCCGCCGCGTGGGGCGCGTAAAGCCCCGCCCAGGCGCCATGGCCCAGATCGTTTGCGCGTCGCCCCGCGAATCCCTCCGCGGCCCGGTGCAGCCAGGCCAGGCCCTCGCCCGCCTCGGCGCAGTGCCTAGGTGTCGGTCGCCGCACCGAGAGGCCCGGCAGAAAAGCCACGATGGCGGCGGGCTTTCCCTCCAGGCTGTTCAGCAGATGGCCATCCCGGTCGGCGATGGGCGTGGCGCCCGGAAACCCCCGCGCCGCCAGCCACCGCAAGAGATCGAGAAAGAATGGCAGTTCCTCGCGCCGCACCCGGCGCTCATACACAGTCAGAATGTAGCGGCCGCTGTCGGTCTCCAGAAGGAAGTTCGAATTTTCGACGCCCTCGGCGATGCCCTTGAAGGCGCGTGGACGGCCCAGGGCATAGCGCGCCAGAAAAGCTTCCAGAGCCTCGTCGGTGATGTCGGTATAGACGGCCACCGCCGGGTGATCGGCGAGCCCGCCCCGAGCGTCAAGGCGTGGTTGAGATTTGGGTCGCCGCGTTGCGGCCTTGATCTGGAAGCTTTATCAGGAGGCTCAACCGCTTCCTGTCTCGCGTCGCACCGACGCCAGGCAGCAGCGCCTTCGTCGCCGGACCCTTCAAACATGCGTCGTCTCAGCCACATTGTATTTCTGACGGCCGTCGCCGCGTCGCTGCTGGTGGTTCGGCCCGCCCTGGCCCAGCTTGGCGGCGGTGGCGGCGGCGGTCGGGGTGGCCCCCCTAGCGATAGCGATGACGACGCCAAGAAGAAGCAGCGCGAACTCGATTTCGGCGGCCTCAACGCGCCCCTGCCGAAGGTTCGCAGCGCTGGGCCCTGCCCTTTTGTGAAGGTGCTTTATGACGCGGCGCGCTATGTGCCGTTCAAGAACAATGTCGAGGACTATGCCAATGTCGGCTACACGGGCGAGATCGAGGATATCGTATCCGACTGCGCCTATGCTGGCGATCAGCCGATTACCCTGAAGGCCAAGGTGCGCTTCGAGCTGGGGCGCGGTCCTCAGGCGACGGGACGCGAAAACACCTATCATTATTGGGTGGCCGTCACCGACCGGAACCATGCGGTTCTCGACAAGGTCTATTTCAACATGCCGATCACGTTCCCCACCGGGGCGGACCGGGTCACCCATATCGAGACGCTGAACAGGATCATCATTCCGCGCAAGGACGCCCGGGTGAGCGGGGCCAATTTCGAGGTGCTGGTGGGCTTTGACGTGACGCCTCAGATGGCGGCCTTCAATCGTGACGGCAAACGCTTCCGCCCCAATGTGGGCCAGACAGCCCAGGCGCCCGCCGGAAAGTCATGACGGATTTGCGTTCGGCCCTTGGCGAAGCGGCTCAGGCCGCCTTCGCGGGGCTGGGTCTGGACGGCTCATTTGGCCGTGTCACGCCCTCCGACCGCCCTGACCTGGCGGATTTCCAGTGCAATGGCGCCCTGGCCGCCGCCAAATCCGCGGGGCGCAATCCCCGGGAGATCGCGGGGGGCGTGGCCGAGCTCATGGGGCGAAGCCCCGCCGTGGCGAGCGCCGAGGTGGCCGGTCCCGGCTTCATCAACCTGCGGGTCAGCGGCGAAGCTCTGTCGGCAAGAGCCCGGGAACTGGCCACTGATCCGCGCCTGGGCGCCATACCCCTCGCCCAACCCCGCCGGGTCATCGTCGATTATGGCGGGCCGAACGTGGCTAAGGAAATGCATGTGGGCCACCTGCGGGCCTCCATCATCGGCGAGTCGGTGAAACGGCTGCACCGCTTTCTCGGTGACGAGACCCTGGGGGATGCGCACTTCGGCGACTGGGGCTTCCAGATGGGCCTTCTGATCACGGCCTGCTCCGACGCTGATCCAGAGATCGCCGCCACCTTGGCGGACCTGAACGTGGCGAGCGATGTCGGTGAGGCCCGCAGCGCCGCCGCCGGCGCCCTCTTCAGCAAAAAAATCGCCCTTGAGGACCTCGACCGCCTCTACCCTGCCGCGGCCGCGCGGGCGAAGGGGGATGCCGACTATCGCGACCGGGCCCGCAAGGCCACCGCCGAGCTCCAGGCCGGCGCCCTGGGCTATCGGCTGATTTGGCGACACTTCGCGGGGGTCACCCGCGCGGCGCTGGAGCGGGATTTCGACGCCCTGGGCATCCATTTCGATCTCTGGCGCGGCGAGAGCGATGTGGATGAACTGATTGCCCCCATGGTGGAGGACTTGCGCGAAAAGGGTCTGCTGATCGCCGATCAGGGCGCCCAGATTATTCG
>Ga0116227_10007435_pt1 | contig 21367 bp, 17 predicted proteins | sample S1TSphgellanicum_FD_89693 | JGI IMG/M metagenome (GOLD analysis project Ga0116227, IMG submission 89693) | Host-associated microbial communities from peat moss isolated from Minnesota, USA - S1T2_Fb - Sphagnum magellanicum MG | ecosystem: Host-associated > Plants > Peat moss > Unclassified...
CCGCCGAGGCCATCAAGACACGATCACCTCCACCGTCAAATGCAGCTCGCTCTTCAGCGAGTTGCCCACCAGGCACGCCGTCTCCGCCTTCTCCAACAGTCGCTTGCCGCGCTCGCCATCCACCCCCGGCGCAATCTGCAGCTTGGCGTGGGTATCGAAGCGCGTGAACAACATCTTGCCCTCCACCCGGTCCAATGTGCCTTGGGTTTGGATGTCCAGATGCCGCCACTCGAATTTCGAGGCCTTCGCGATCGCTCGAAATCCCAAGGCCAGGCAATCGGCGAGCGCGGCGGTGAGCAGACCCTCCGGTGACCATTGATTTCCCGGTCCGTCGAATTCCCTGGGCGCGGACGATTCGATCACGCGCACGCCCTCGGTGGACAAGGGCACATCGCCGTCGGGACGAACAGCTGCATGCACGGTGTAGCGGTGGGGAAATGGATGCATGGGAAACTCCGAAACTCGTCAAAAAATGAATGGATCCGCCCGCCGTGTCCGGACAATGCCGATGTTCATCGGCGGTCCCCGTCGGCAACCCGGCTGAACAGCTTCACCTCCTCGCCTCCGTCACTCAGGCGAATCAGCCGCTCGAAAGTCATGCCGATCTTCTCCAGCACCCGAATCGAACCGCGGTTGTCCGGTGACGTGATCGCCAGGATGCGCGGCAACCCGAGGGTGCGCATTCCGTAGTCGAGCGCCGCGGCGGCGCACTCTACCGCATATCCGCGGCCCCAATGCCGCTCGAGGAAAGCATACCCCACGTCGGGATTCGGCAAACCGTCCCGCTTCACCAAGCCGCACATGCCGACCGGCGCAGTACCTCCGGCGTCGCGCAGGCACGCGGCATACAGCCCGAATCCATGGCGCGCATAGCTGTCGATGGGACCTTGCTGCAGGTAGTTGCGCGCATCCTCGAGCGTTCTCACGCCCTTGTCGCCGATGTTGTGAAGGAAGGCCGGCTCGTTTACCAATTCCAAGGCGAATGCCGCGTCATCCAAGGTGAATTCGCGCAATGCCAGGCGCGGAGTTACCAGCACGCTCACAGGCCGAACGCTTCCGCCAGCAACGTGTAGGAGCGGCGCCGCGCGGCAGGATCGAAGGTCCACGTGTTGATGACGACCTCCTCGAGCTCCAGCCGCCGTGCGAGCGCCACAAGTTTTTCGGTCACCTGCCGCGGTTCTCCCACCAGGGCGTTCTCCCGCAATTTGGCGATCATCGCATGCTCTGCGGGTGTGTATTCATGGGCCTGCGCCGCTTCAGGCGATGCAAACGGCAATCTTAAACCCTTGTCGAATTGGGTCCGCCACAGCTCGCGCGTGGTTGCCAGGCGTCGGGCTTCGACTTCGCTCTCCGCAGCCAACGCCCAAACGCAAATGGTGGCGCTTGGCCGTGGATGTCGCTCACTCGGCCGATAATTTTTTCTGTAAAGGGACAACGCCTCATCGACTCCCGCGCCGTCGCTGAAGAAGTAGGCGAACGCGTAAGGCAGTCCAAAATAAGCCGCCAGTTGGGCACCGTAGGCCGAACTGCCGAGAATCCAGATCTGTGGTGAGGTCGTTCCCGTCGGCAGCGCCATGATCTTGCCATATGGATGGCCGGCGGGCAGCGGTGCTCCGGAAACCCAGGCCTGCAATTCCTGCACCTGCCGCGGAAATTCCTCCGCGGCGTTGGAATGGGGATTCAGCGCATGCGCCGTCAGTCCGTCCGAGCCCGGCGCACGCCCGACGCCCAGGTCGATGCGGCCCGGCGCAATGGCCTCGAGCACACGAAATTGCTCCGCCACCTTGAGTGCGGAGTAGTGCGGCAACATGATGCCGGCGCTGCCGATTCGAATGCGCGAGGTGGTCGCCGCAATGGCCGCCATGAGAATTTCGGGCGCGCTACCGACGATGCTGCCGCTGTTGTGATGTTCGGAGACCCAATAGCGCTCGTAGCCGAGAGCATCGCAATGCTGGGCCAGCGCCAGGGATTCGCGAATTGCCGCGCCTTGGGTGCTGCCTGCAGACGTCGGAGATTGATCGAGTACGGACCACTTCATCGCTGCCAAAGCGTAGCCTACTGCCCAGCGCTGCGCTGTGCTATCGCTGCCTGTCGCTGCAAGCTGCAGTTGCCGTTACGCTGTAGGAATCGATGAGGCGGAAAATCCGCAAAAGCTGGGTTCAGCTCGGAAATATCGCCCGCTGCACCAGCCACACGGTCGCAATGACGGCGATTGCCGCCGAGCCCCACGGCATCACGCCGCGGCGGTAGAACCCGCCTGCCCGAATCGCATAGAGAATGGGCATGACCGTCAGGACCACGGCGAGCTGGCCCGCTTCGATGCCTAGGTTGAATGCCAGCAGCGATATCACCCGCGCGCCGTGCGGCAGGCCCATGTCGGTGAGAACGGAGGCAAAACCGAACCCATGCAGCAGTCCGAACGCAAAAGCTATCCGCGCCCGGCTGTCGGTGACGAGGGGGAATATGTTATTGAGGGCAGCGACGATGATGGATGCTGCGATCACTGATTCGGTCAGCCGGCTCGGCAGGCGAACCACGTCCAACGCCGCCAGCGTCAAGGTGATCGAATGTGCCAGCGTGAAGGCGGTGACCACCTGCAAGATGTTGATGAGCGCCGGCCGCGCCTGCGCCACCGGTTCCCAGCGGCCCTCGCGCCGGAACAGCACGGCGGGCAGCAGCAGCGACAACAGGAACAGCAGATGGTCGATGCCGCTCAAGATGTGCCACACACCGGCCTGCAGATATTCGGTGAATGCGCGCCACTTCGAGGGCGCGAACACGGCGAAGGCGGCCTGCGAAGACTTGCCGTCGAGCACCGCGGTCTGCACGGCGCTACCGGCGATCAAGGTGAGCAATCCGCGATGTGAGGGATCGACACCGTCCATCACGCTGTAGCGGATCGTGAGCTGATTGACCTCATTTGGGCAGCGCGCCGTGAACGGCACCCACACATAGTTGCCGTCGACGCGATCATTGAGTTCGATGGATTGAAACGCCAGATCGCAATCTTTGCCCTGCGCCGCCAGGGCCAGATGCTGTGCCAGGTAACGCATGATCTGCGGCTGCGCGTTCCGCAGTTCCCCCCAGGTCACCCGCCCGTCGCGGTTTGCATCCACACCGACCGCCAGTTCGACGTCGCGCACAGCCAGCTCATAGGAGCCGGTCACCGTCCTGCCATCCACGTGCGCCGACAGAAAGCCGTTGCTGGCGATATGCGCCTGCGCCGCGCCGGCCAGCATCAGTGTCGCGAGAAATCCGCAAACCCTCCCCACCGCGCTCATGAGGATTTTCGATAGGGTTCGAGTCTGATGTCCTGCAAACCTTGCAGCCGCAGGAACTGCAGCGCAGGTTCGGCCGCCGTCCCCTGATGCGCGTCGTGTGCGGCACGCAGCAGGATCAGGATGTCGTCAGGTTCGTGCTGTACCCGCCAGTTCTCCTGCGCAGCCGTCAAGGCGGCCTCGGGCTGATGGCTTACATCCAGCAGGTAGCGCGCCTGTTCGCGCCGATGCACGGATTCGCCGCGCTGCTCCTCGACCTGAAATGCGTTGGAGAGCAGCGCTTCGGCAGACGCGGCAGATGCATCGTGCAGTTGCTCATGTGCGATCGCGATTCGCAACAGCATCGGCTCCATCGATTCGTAGCCGGCGAGCAACTGCAGCGTCTCGGCAGCCCGCTGGTGCCGCAACAACAGATCAGCGCACGCCGTCCTCATGTAAAAATCCTGCGGCGCGACTTGCAGCCCTTCCCGGAACCAATGTTCGGCGGCCGCATCGTCGCCGAGGCGCTCCGCCATCTCGCCCAGTTCCGAGTAGCGCCAGGCACGCACCTCCGGCGGCAGATCCTGTGGCGACTGCGAGAGAATCGCCGCGTAGGCGTCATCGAGATGCCCGGTCAGGCCTCGCAAGCTTTGTTCGCACAATGTGGTGATGGCCGCATCCGCGGCACGGGCCATGTGTTTGCACGAGTCCAGGGCCTCATCGTACCTGCCCAGGACCCGCAGCACGGTCGCCCGCGTCAGCCACGCCTGCGCATCATCGGGTCGCGCCTTCAAGGCCCGGTCGAGTTCCGTCAAGGACGCCGCGAATGCGTGCCTACTCTGCAGGATGGTGGCATTCAACACCAATACCTGCGGCGCCGGCGCGGGTTGCTCCAGCCAGGGCTGCAAGATCGCCTCCGCATATCCTAAGAAGCGTAAGTCGCCGGTGGCGCGAGCCTGAGAGATGTCGAACTGCGCGAGCGGCAGCGCAATGTCCAAACGCGTTGCGGTCAATGCGAGCGCTGGGGTGGAGCTATGGCGGGCTCCCAACGGCAACTCGGCGACGACCTCCGCGTCACTGCCGGGGATGTGCGGCGCAGCCGAGCTGACATTGAACGCCAAAGCCAGGGACAACGCGCAAAAAAGCCGGCTACGTCTTACCCGTAGCCGGCCCTGCATTGCCTTTCGCATGTTCCCGAACGGCATCGCGCCGACGCTAGTTGCCGTTGACGGCGATCGGAGCGCTCGTCTCGCTCGTATCCGTCTGCACGAAGGCCCCTCCGTCCACCGTGAACGGCGAGCTGGTTTCCGAGGTCACCTGGGCCAATGCCAGTATCTGCGCGGTATCGAGCGACATCGTAGTCGACGGCGGCGGCGTGGTGGGCGGCGGAGTGGTACTCCCCGAACCGCCGCTATCGTGGTGGCATGCCGCCACCAAGCCCGTCGCCGCGCAGATCACACCAAGAATAAGGAGCTTCGATTTCATGATCTAATCCCCTTAATCGTTGGCGCTGGTGGGCGAGCCCGCAACCGGCGTGTTGAGATACGGAAACACCGTCAGGTAGTTCGCCGGATTCGGCTCCGCTCCGTCAGTGTAGCTCAGCTGTCGCGACGCATCCGAGGCGGGATCCGGATCGGCCGCGCTGCCATCGTAGGGGGAGAGCAAAACGCCCATGGCGACGCGCAGGGTGATGTCGACCACGTCGTCGATCGGCCGTCTGCCGTTCGGGAATCCCGCATTGTCACCGCCCAGCACGCCGAGATCATTCTGTGAAGCGATCGGAGTGACCGGTGTGCTGGTATTCAGGCGCAGCTCCTCGGAGGGTGTCGGGGTGAGCGGTTGATTCAAGCCCTTGATACCCGTCAGGAAGGCGGCTTCGAGATCGGTGCGCGGATACACATTGGGCGCGACGACCCCGGCGGAACCGAACAGCACCTGCAGCAATACCGGCAGCGACGGATTGGTGACGTAATCGATGAATTGCGCATCGCCCGACGGCATGGATGTGTTCCAAAGATCCTTGTCCGGCAGGCCGATCACCAGCTCGTTGACCAGCGGCATGCCAAGTCGCGATACCTCGCTCCAGGCACCGCCCTGCACGGCGGCGCCCGTGGCCCCGGTAGCCACAGCGCCGACGCTGCCGGCGCTATACGGGCTCTGCGGTTTCGGGTTGAGGACCGTTGCCTGCCGCAGGCTTGCAGTCGTCCATGCGCCGATCACCGGATCATTGCCCGCGGTCAAGCAGGCGGCCGGCACTTCCAGCGCGATGGAGGTGACGTTGTAGCCCGCGAGGGAATTGGGTGCCAGGTTGCGCCCATTGCTGCCCGCCGGCGCGAGCTGGGTGACCGGATATTTGATGTTCACCAGATCGAAGGTCTCGCCCAGATTCACGACGAAGCCGTCTTGACGCTGACCCACGAACACGCGACCCGGCTGTGCGCAGCCCGGTATGGTGATCGTATGAATGAAGTTCCCCGCATAGGTGGCGTAATTCGGAATGGACTTCGCGCCTATATTGTCGACCGGCTTGGTGAAGGTCGTGGAGCCAGTGGAGGCATCGAGCACCGCCGCGGCGGTACCGGTGCGCCGGTCGCCGGTGACCAGCACCACGGTATAGGTCTCGGAAACGTTTTGCGCAGCACTGCTCGGCGCTCCCGCGGTCGAGTCGAGCGGCCCTATGTTGACCAGAGGAACCGGAATCGTCTTGGTGCCGGCTTTCACCGTCAAGCCCGCCGTGGCGGTCTGAAAGCGGAATTGATAAGTCAGCGCTTCCTTGCCGGAGCCGTTGTTGTCGATCGAAATCTCGTACAGCGCATTCGGATCCATCGTGTAGTAGTTGGGACCACCCTGGGGATTTTCGAAAGGCTGGTAGCTCGCGATGAACGTCACGTATCCGGCGCGACCCGCTTCGTAGCTGTTGAACATATAGAAGTCGGTGCCGTCGGTCTTCGGACGCGTCGTGATGAACGGCGCCTCACGGTGACTGGACCCGAACACGGTGACCGGCAGTGCGGCCGCAGCGATGCCTGCGATCAACCACGTAGACTTTCGATTCATGAGCTCATTCCCCTGTTGAGTGGATTCTTAAAACACACTTCGGGAGGCGCGTCATATCGGATGCAGCGATGCGGTCGATAAAGAGAAAAAACGCACTAAAGAAAAAAATTTCGCACTTGTAATTAATGCATTGCGGTGTGCGACGGCGCAGGGGCGTGATATGCGGTATGCAGTATGCGGCGCCGCGATCGTGTGACGTTTTTATGAACGGCCGCTATGGCGCTCGCACGAACCCGGTTCGCAGCGCCCGCACCCAATCCTCACGGCCGCGCGCCAGCGCGAGCCGCGCGGCAGCATCCCAATCATAAGAAACGGCGATGAAGTCGACAGTCCATCTCCCCGCCGACTGCTCTGCGATGGCATATCGGCCGTGCGGCGAACCGATCTCCACCGTATGCGGGGCGGGGTGATGGCCCTCGTACGCCTGAATCCCGACGCTGCCCGGATTCACGATGATCTGGCCGGAGTGCAATTGCGACAACCGCGGAATGTGGGAATGGCCGCAGAGAATCAATGCAGCATCGCAGCTGCCGGTGCGCTCTTCGATGGCGCGCAGAGGTGCCGGACGCAGTTCCCCGTCCACGAGGTCCTCGAGATAACAATCGACATCGTTTTGCGGCGTGGCGTGACACATGAAAACGTCCGCGGCCGGCCGCATGACGGGCGGAAGCGCCTGCATCCAGTCGCGCTGCGCCGCCGTGATCGTATCGTGTGCGTAGCGATCGGATGCGCCCATCTCGCCAGGATCCAGTTGCAATACCTGGCGTTCATGATTGCCGCTGATGGTCGGCAGGTCGAGCGCCATCAGATAATCGGCGGTTTCGCGCGGCAGCAATGGCCCTGAGAGAATGTCGCCGAGATTGACGATCAGATCGACCCCGCGCCTGTGGATGTCGGCGAGAACGGCCTCGAGCGCCGGTAAATTTCCATGGATGTCCGAAACGGCTGCGATTTTCACCCTTGAACGTCGGGTTCTTCGCCCGATAATTTCAGATGGTTCATCACTCTCTTGAGATCGCGCCGCATCTTGCTGAGATGACCCACGTTGACGGCCGTGCGCAGTGCATCCTGCAGCGGCTGCAGCGGATAGCCGCCATAGGCACCGGCGCGGGTTATGCTCTTCGTGACGTTGGATCTGCCTTGCAGAGACACGTTGTCGGCGATGGTCAAATGAGCCGACACCACGCTGTTGCCGCCGGTCACGAAGCTGCGGCCGATGGTGGTCGAGCCCGCCATCATGAAACCGGCCGTATACAGGCCATTCTCGCCAAGATCACAGTTGTGGGCGATGTGGCAGATATTGTCGAGTTTTGCGCCGGAGCGAATGTGCGTGGACGTGAGCGTCGCGCGGTCGATGGCGCAATTGCTGCCGATTTCGACGTCATCGCCGACGACGACATTGCCCAACTGCGGAATTTTCCGCGGTTTGCCGCTGCCGTCGACGGCATAGCCGAAGCCGTCACTGCCGATGCTGGTGTGAGGGTGGATTTCGCAGCCGCTGCCGATTTCGCAGGCAGAGCCGATGAAGACATGCGGATGCAGAATCGTGCGCGCGCCGATTTTGGCCTTGTTCTCGATCACCGTGTGACTGCCGATCAAGCAATCATCGCCGATGACGGCGTCGGCGCCGATGACGCAGTAGGGACCCAGCATCGCATTCCTGCCGATGGTCGCGCTCTCGTGCACCACAGCCGTCGGATGACGCTCGCCCCACTGCGCGAAGCGCTCGGTCTTGCGATCGAAGTACTGGAGCAGCACCGCCATCGCGGGGGGAATCGCGGGGACGGAAAAGAGACATCCCCGCCACCGCTGACCGTCGTTGATACCCGGCAGCAAGTCCTTGTGCAGAATAAGGATCGCGGCGTCAGGGCTCGATACCGCGTCGAGCTGCTTGCGGTTGCTGAGGTACACCAGACTCTCTGCACAGGTCTCCTCCGGACGATGGCAAACCGTGGCGGTCGCCGCGAGGTTGCCCTGAACGAACGTGAAAAGGTCGGAGTGCCGATTTTTAATAGTTTCCGCTCGTAGCACACATCCTCCTTGGATCTGTCCGCCAACCGCTGTCGTCCGGGAATGACCGCGGATATTAACAGGAAACGGCCGGGCCACGAGGTGCCCTATGTTAGGTCACAGCCTTTGTACGGAAGAGTTTCCGCCAACCTTCGATGACCCCGGCATAGAGCGAACTCATCATTTGCTACATAATCATTTGCTACATACCAGGGAAACGCTTGCGTAAATACGATGATTTCCCGCCGGCTTCGTCGAACCGCCGGCGTCTACTCAAGGCTTCGGCCTCGGCCGCGCTGCTGATTGCCGCGCGCCCGGCCGCCTCGAGTTCGGGATCCGAGGCACAGCCCGCGTCGTCGCACGAAGCGCGTGTGACGCCCGCGCCGCTCGGTGCGGTGCGCCTGCTTCCTTCTGTGTATCTCGCGGCGCTCGACGCGAATCTCGGCTACCTGAAGCGCGTCGAGCCCGACCGGCTGCTGCACAATTTCCGCCGCCAGGCGGGACTCGACCCCAAAGGCGAGGTATATGGCGGCTGGGAGAGCGACACCATCGGCGGTCACACCCTCGGCCACTATCTGTCCGCGCTGTCCCTGATGCACGCCCAGACCGGCGACGCGGAGTGCCGGCGGCGGGTAGGCTACCTTCTCGATGAACTCGCACTCTGCCAGGCGCGAAGCACGGACGGATTCGTGGCGGGCTTCACGCGACGGCAGGGGGATGCCATCGAGCCAGGACGCCTGGTATTCGATGAAATTCGCCGCGGTGACATTCGCGCCCGCAATTTCGACTTGAACGGCTGCTGGGTTCCGCTCTACAGCTGGCACAAGCTCATGGCCGGACTGTTCGAGGCCGATCGCCACTGCGGCGAAAGACGTGCGGTGGTTATTGCGGAGAAGCTCGGCGGATTCATCGGTACCGTGTTCGATTCGCTCGACGACGCACAGGTACAGACAATGCTCGCTTGCGAGCACGGCGGCCTCAACGAGAGCTTCGCCGAACTGTACGCCCGCACCGGCAAGCGCCGCTGGCTGCAACTGTCCGAGCGCATCTATCACCGCAAGGTCTTGCAGCCGCTCAGCCGCGGTGAGGACTGCCTCGCCTACATCCACGCCAACACCCAGATCCCCAAGCTCATAGGGCTCGCCAGGCTGCATGAGCTCACCGGCGAGGCGCGGCATCTCGACGCCGCGGAATTTTTCTGGCGCACCGTGACCCGGGACTACACCTACGTGATCGGAGGCAATGCAGATCGCGAATACTTCCAGGCGCCGCGCTCCATCGCCCGGCACATCACCGAGCAAACCTGCGAATCCTGCAACAGCTACAACATGCTGAAGCTGACGCGGCACCTGTACGCTGCGACCCCCGGCGCGAGCTATTTCGACTATTACGAGAGAACCCATCTCAATCACATTCTGGCGCAGCAAAATCCAGCAACCGGCATGTTCGCCTACATGGTGCCGCTGATGTCGGGCGCGCATCGCGAGTACTCGACTCCTTTCGAGGATTTCTGGTGTTGCGTCGGCACCGGGATGGAGAGCCACGCCAAACATGGGGACTCCATTTTTTGGACCCGCGGGCGCGATGTCATCGTCAATCTCTACATTCCCGCAACACTGTCCCTGCCCTCACGTGATTTGGGATTGAGACTCGAGACCGATTATCCATTCGGCGATGAAATCGTGCTCACCGTCAGCCGGGCGAAGGATGTCGCGGCATCAGAGATTTTGTTGCGCATTCCGTCTTGGTGCGCAAACCCGGGCGCCACCGTCAATGGCGCGCCGGTTCGCGCACAGCCCAGTGACGGCTATCTGCGGCTGCGCCGCCGATGGAAGAGCGGCGATATCATCCGACTCGAGCTGCCACGAACTCTGCGCATCGAGGCCACCGCGGATGACCCGGATACCGTGGCCATGCTGCTGGGCCCCCTGGTACTCGCGGCCGACTTGGGCTCGGCGACTGAACCCTGGCGCGGCGCGGCGCCGGTTCTGGTGGGTGCGGATCTGCCTGGCGGCATCGAACCAACCTCCGAACCCGCCGTGTTCCGCACAACCGGTGTGGCGCGGCCGGCCGACGTCACGCTGCGGCCCTTTGCTTTTCAGCACGAGCGCAACACAGCCGTGTACTTTCGCCGCTTTACCGAATCGGCATGGCAACAAGAGCAGGCCGCGCGCGAGGCGGAGCGGGTGCGGCTCGAACAAAGGCAAGCCCATGCCGTGGACCATGTCGCACTCGGCGATGCGAAAGCCGAGAGCGATCATTCGCTGCAGTCCGAGATCTCAAATGCGGTGGTTTATCGTGGGCGGCCCGGCCGCGACGCGCGCACCGGTGGCTATTTCGAATTCACGGTGAAGAGCACGGCCGGCCCGCTCGTCTTGCAGGCGACATATTGGGGTGAAGAGCGGGATCGCCGCTTCAGCATTCTGATCGATGGCGTACCGGCGGCACGCGAGGAGCTGAATGGCGACGGTCCGATGGATTTCCTCGATCGCGAGTATGCAATTCCTGCCGCGCTGACCGAAGGTAAGCCGACGCTTCGCATCCGATTTGTTCCAGATCCGGGCGTGTCGGCTGGTCCGGTATTCGGATTGATGCTGTTCGGCGCGGCGACTGACCGTTCGTCCGCTGCGTAGTCAGCTCTGTTTCCGGGGGTTTGCCGGGACAATCCGCGGCGGGACATTTACAATGCGACGATGACATTTCTCAACGTAATTATTCTCGGTATCGTGCAAGGCTTGGCCGAACTGCTGCCGGTTTCGAGCTCTGCGCACGTGGTCGTCACCGAGAAGCTGCTCTCGCTCGACCCATCCTCGCCGCCCATGACATTGCTGCTGGTGATGCTGCACACCGGCACCATGTTTGCGGTCATCGTGTACTTTTGGCAGCGCTGGCGCGACGCGTATTTTCAGAGCACCCGGGTATTTTGGAGCGCCGCCGGACGGGTCATACTCGCCACCGCCGTGACGGGTATTGTCGGCGAAGCCATCATCAAGATTTTCGAGAAGACGATCTTCCGCGATGCACCGCACGCCCAGATCGAAGATCTGTTCAGTCATCTGGAATTGATCGCGCCGGCGCTGGCCGTAGCGGGAATTTTGATTTTGATTGCGGGGCTCGTGGAGAAGAATAGCGCGGCGCGCACCGAGGCGGGCGGCGATCTCAGCAAGGTGGGCGCCGATCTCAGCCTGAAGCAGTCGGGCATCATCGGATTCGTTCAAGGGTTGTGTTTACCCTTCCGCGGCTTCTCGCGCTCCGGTGCAACCATTTCCACCGGTATGCTGCTCGGAACGGGCAAGGCGCAGGCCGAGATTTTCAGTTTCGCATTGGCCGTTGTGCTCACGCCGCCCGTGGTGGGACGTGAGCTTCTGCGGCTCATGCATTCGGATCCGGCCCGCGGCAGCGCCACCACCTCCTCCGTGGTCCTGCTGAGCCTGCTGGGCGCGGTGGTGGCGTTTTGTGCCGGGCTGCTCGCATTGAAATGGTTGAGCCGCTGGCTCGAGGCCGGGCGCTGGTATTTGTTCGGGATCTACTGCCTGGTCGCGGCCGGCGCCGTGGCGATTCTCTATGTTCGCGGATACTAGACGGAAGGCTGCTGTCCGGAACATTCGCCGCGACCCGTGGTCAGCATGGACATGCCCGAGTCGAGTGTCTGGCGAACGCCGCGGTTCATCACCTTGATCGCGGTCGTGATGATGCACGTGGCATTGATTGCGCTGCTGTTGATGGCATCTGCGTATCGCCGCATTCCCGCCTCGAGTTATCGTCCGATCGAACTCGTCTACATCCCGACGACGACGCTGCCGCGGGTTCGGGCGGAGAGTGGTCGCCCGCAGCGACTTCGGGCCGATATCGCGCTCAGCCCGGACTCGCCCGCGCTCACCTCCGCACCGCCTTCGGCGCCGTCGTCCGGCACCGGCAGCCATGGCAACGGGGTCGATTGGCTGGCCGAGGCACACCGTGCCGTGCGCGCCTATGAGATTCGCCGCGATCATCCCGAGCAAAGCGAGCTTTCGGGAAAATCTCCGGCCAACGATTGGTGGCCGCAGCAAGGACCCCACGCCGGCGATCGATTCAAGACCGAGGGCGGCGACTGGATCGTTTGGATCAGTCCGGATTGCTACAAGGTCGCGAGCTGGCATTCTTCTGATCCCGGCGTCGATCCGGGTCCGCCGCAAATCATCTGTCCCGACAAGGCCGCCGGCCCGCGCAGCGTGCCGTGACCCTAATGCCCGTATCCCGTCGTTCCGACAATAACGGCGAGCTGAGTGCGGGCGACGACAGCCCCCCCAAGAGAGGTAGCTCGGTGTTGACTTCCATATTGGTCATTTCCATCGGCGCCGCGCTGGGCGCGCTGCTGCGCTGGTACTTGGCGGCACGCTACAATCAAATGTTTCCGCAACTGCCGCCCGGAACCCTGGCGGCAAATCTGCTGGGCGGATATTTGATCGGCATCGCCATGGCGGTATTTCTCGCATTTCCTTCGCTGTCGCCGCAGTGGCGGCTGCTCACGGTGACCGGTTTCCTCGGCGGGCTGACCACGTTCTCGACGTTTTCCGCCGAAGTCGTCACTGCACTGCTCGAAGGCCGGGGACTCTGGGCGTTATGGACGGTTGCCTCGCACGTGATAGGCAGCGTCGTCATGACCCTGTTGGGGGTGTTCACGGTAAGGGGACTGAAGATTATTCTCTAGGCGTGACCCGTCGGATTGCTGGCATTTTATAGGGTTGCTGTCATTTTGCTGCGCGACACATCGCCGAGCTTCGGGATATTCGCACTCATCGCCATCGGAGTTTGGCTGCACGCCGCGGACACGCTGGTCACGGCCACGTTGGTACCCTCGATCGTCGCCGAGTTGGGCGGCGTCGCCTACATCAATTGGACCATCGCCCTGTATGAGGTGGGAGCCATCGTCGCGGGCGCCGCCACCGGTGCGCTCAGCATTCGCATCGGATTGAAACGCGCATTCCTCGCCGGCACTTTCGCATACGGCACCGGCTGCATCGTGGCGGCCGTGGCCCCCAGCATGTCGACATTGCTGCTTGCGCGCGTGGTGCAGGGATTGGGCGGCGGAACGTTGTTGTCGCTGTGCTACCTGGCCATCCAGACCTGGTACCCGGAGGGGGCGCGGACCCGGCTCTACGGCATCGTTGCCGCCATCTGGGGCGCAGGTTCTTTACTGGGACCGTTGATCGGCGCGCTGTTCGCTGGGCGGCACACCTGGCGCGGCGCCTTCTGGCTGTTCGCCATTCAAGCCATTCTCTTGTACGCCTGCTCCCTCATGTGGCTGCCTCACACTCGCGCCGAGCCTGGCAGTAAAAAATGGCCGGTGTTGCCGTTGCTCGTGCTCACGGTCGCCACGCTCATCATCGCCCAGGCCGGTGTGAGCCAGGGTGCTGCGGCAGCGATGGGCGGTCTCATCGCCGGCAGCCTGTTGCTGTATGTGGCGGCGCGCGTCGATCGTCGTGGCCCAATCCGGCTCGTCCCGTCGCAAACCTTGGATGTTCGCCACCCGCTGGGCGCGGGCTTGTGCATGGTTTTTTCCTTGTCCGTCGGCACCACCGGCTTTTGGGCATACGGACCCTTGATCGTCACGGTGTTGTTCGCAACGAAACCGCTCACCGTCGGTTACATTCTCGCCGGGGAAGCCATGGCATGGAGTGTGGCCACGCTCGCCATCGCCAAGCTACCGACCCGCCATGAAACGGCCTTGATCAGAGCGGGGGCGGTCTGCACGGCGGGTGGCGCCGCGGGCTTCGCGCTTGCGGTGCCGGCGGGTTCGTTGGCGGGCATGATTCTTTGCGCGCTGCTGCAAGGAGCCGGCTTCGGCCTTTGCTGGCCCGCCATCGTGGGCCGGATCACACGCCTGGCCGACCGGGAGGACGCGACATTGGCGTCCGCGGCGGTCCCCACCGTGCAGAGGATCGGCTATGCGGTCGGCACCGCCGCGGCCGGTATCGCCGCCAATTTGAGCGGTCTCATCGACGGCGTCTCGATATCGGCGGCAAAGACGGCAGGATTTTGGGTGTTTGCGGCATTCATACCCGTGCTCGCCGCGGCAGTCGCAAGCGCCTGGGCATTCACGTCCGGGGGCGGCAGCGAGGCCCATGCATGACCGCGCTGCATGGCGACCCCACGGTCAATCATAGTGCCCGGGGTGGTTCGCGCTAAACTAAGAATCCGTCCCACAGCACTATCTTGCGCGTCCCGCAGGCGCGCGACACGAGAACCGTCATGCCCGAACTTTCGCCCAAGATTGAATACATCAAGTCGCCCATAGATCGCCCGAAGGGTCAATCGCATGAGATCGAAACGCTGGTACGCAGCATCATCGAGTCGGTTCGCGATGAAGGCGACGCGGCCGTACGCAAGTACTCGAAGGCCTTCGACCACTACCAGGAATCCGCGCTCGAAGTGACGAGGGCCGAACGCGACGCGGCGGTCACCGCGCTCGATGCGCAGACCCGCAAAGATACCGAGTTCGCCATCGCTCAGGTCCGCTCCTTCGCGCAGGCACAGCTGGCAACGATCCTACCCCTGGAAGTCACTCACCTGGCGGGCGTGCATTTGGGACATCGCGTCATCCCCATCGAGCGCATCGGCGCATACGTCCCCGGCGGTCGTTATCCCATCCTGTCGGCACCGATCATGACCATCGTTCCGGCCAAGGTGGCGGGCAGCGATGAAGTGATCGCCTGCCTGCCGCCCAACGCTCATGCCGCCATGATCGCGGGATGCCATCTGTCGGGTGCGGACCGGATCTTTCGCGTCGGCGGCGCTCAAGCCATCGCCGCGATGGCATTCGGCACCGAAACGATCCCACCGGTCGACAAAATCGTGGGTCCGGGCAACGCCTATGTGAATGAAGCCAAGCGCCAGGTGTTCGGGCAGGTCGGCATCGATCAGCTCGCGGGACCGAGCGAGATCTTCATCGTCGCCGACGACAGCGCGGACGCGCGGATTATCGCCATCGATCTTCTCGCGCAGGCGGAACACGACGTGCACACGCGCGTGGGGCTGATCACCACCGATCGAAACCTCGCCGTGCAAACCTTGGCGCAGGTGCAGGAGCAGCTGGCGACGCTGTCGACGGCCCCTGTTGCCGGCGTTGCGTGGCGGGACGCGGGTGAAATCGTCGTTTGTGCCGACGAGGCGGCGATGATCGCCTATTCCGACACCATCGCCCCGGAGCACCTGCAGGTGCACACCCGGGATCCGCATGCGACGGCACGCAAGCTGCGCAACTACGGTTCGTTGTTCATCGGACAACGCGCCAGTGTCGTGTACTCGGACAAGTGCTGCGGAACCAATCACACCTTGCCCACCATGCGCGCCGGCCGCTACACGGGCGGTCTGTGGGTCGGCTCATTCGTCAAGATTTGCACACATCAATGGATGGAACAATCGGGCGTGGAAGCGGTGGCGCCGCCCGCCATGCGCCAAAGCGCGACCGAAGGCATGGAGGGTCACCGGCGTGCGGCCGCCGCGCGCCTCGAACGGATATCGAGCAACTGATCCAAAGCAAATCATGACACAGACCCAGTCTCTTCCCAGTCACGCCCATGTCGTCATCGTCGGTGGCGGCATCGCCGGGTGTTCCGTCGCCTATCACCTGACCAAGCTCGGGGTGACCGACGTGGTCTTGCTGGAGCGCAAACAGCTCACCTGCGGCACCACGTGGCACGCGGCCGGTCTCGTGGGGCAACTGCGCGCAACCCGCAACCTCACGGAATTGGCGAAGTACAGCGCGGATCTTTACGGGTCGCTCGAAGCGGAGACCGGACAGGCAACGGGCTTCAAACAGAACGGCTCCATCAGCGTCGCAAACAGCTTGGCGAGGCTGGAGGAGCTGAGACGCGGCGCATCCATGGGCAAGATGTTCGGTCTGCAAATCGATCTGCTGGAACCGGGCCAGATAAAGGAAATGTGGCCGTTGCTCGAAATCGGCGACGTCGTCGGCGGCATCCATCTGCCGAAAGACGGCCAGACGAATCCCATCGACACGGCCATTGCGCTCGCCAAGGGTGCCAGGCAGCGCGGTGCCCGCATCGTCGAACATTGCGAGGTCACCCGGGTGTTGGTCGAGCGCGGGCGGGCAATCGGCGTGACCACGGCACACGGAGATATCCGCGCTGACACGGTCGTGATCTGCGGCGGCATGTGGTCGCACGGCCTGGCCGCCAAGGCCGGCGTCGCGCTGCCGCTGCATGCGGCGGAGCATTTCTACATCGTCACCGAGCCGATCCCGGCGCTGCCCGCGAATCTTCCCGTGCTGCGCGTGCAGGATGAGTGCGCGTATTACAAAGAAGACGCAGGCAAGATCTTGATGGGTGGATTCGAGCCCGTGGCCAAACCGTGGGGCATGCAGGGCATCCCCAAGGACTTTTGTTTCGATACGCTGCCCGAGGATTACGAGCACTTCGAACCCATCTTGAAGGACGCGATTCGCCGCGTTCCCATTCTCGCCAATGCCGGCATCCAGCTGTTTTTCAACGGTCCGGAGAGCTTCACGCCGGATGACCGCTACTACCTGGGCGAAACTCCGGAGGTGCGAGACCTGTTCGTCGCGAGCGGCTTCAATTCCATCGGCATCGCAGGCAGCGGCGGCATGGGCAAAGTGCTGGCGCAGTGGATCGTCGACCGTCACCCGCCGCTGGATGTCAGCGATGTCGATGTGCGCCGCGCCATGCCCTTCCAGTCGAACCGTCGCTATCTGCACGACCGCACCGTCGAGACGCTCGGGCTCTTGTATGCGATGCATTGGCCGCACTACCAATACCGTACCGCCCGCGGCGCCCGGCGCACGCCTTTGCATGACCGTCTGCTGGCGGCAGGTGCTTGCATGGGCGAGACGGCCGGTTGGGAGCGGCCCAATTGGTTTGGCGTCCCCGGCTCGCACCCCGAGTACCGATACTCATACGGGCGGCAGAATTGGTTCGACGCCTGTGAGTCTGAATGCAAGGCGCTGCGCGAACGGGTGGCGCTGTTCGATCAAACCAGTTTCGCCAAGTTCCTGGTGCAAGGACCCGATGCGGTACTGCTGCTCGATCGCATCTCGACCGCCAGCATCGATGTTCCGGTCGGTAAGGTGGTCTACACGCAATGGCTCAACGAGCGCGGCGGCATCGAGGCGGACCTTACCATCACCCGCCTGGCGGAAACGGAGTTCCTGGTGGTGACATCCGCGATTTGCCAGACCCGCGATTTGTCGCGGCTGAAAAACCAGATTGCGCAGCACCCAGACTGGCATTGCTCCGTCACGGACGTCACCTCCGGCATCGCGATGCTCGGCGTCATGGGTCCGAACAGCCGCGAGCTGCTGACCGCGCTGTCGGGTGCCGATCTTTCCAGCGAAGCCCATCCGTTCGGCTGGTCTCGCGAGATCGAGATCGGCTATGCACGCGTGCGCGCGGGCCGCATCACCTACGTAGGGGAACTGGGCTGGGAGTTGTACATGCCCGCCGAGCATTGCCTCGATGTCTACGACCGGCTGATCGAGGCAGGTTCGGCCCATGGACTCAAACTGGCGGGCTACCATGCGATGGCGGCATGCCGCATCGAGAAAGGTTATCGGCACTGGAGCCACGACATCGGCGACGAAGATACGCCGCTCGAAGCCGGGTTGGCATTCACCTGCGCCTGGGACAAACCCGGCGGATTCATCGGTCGTGAGGTGTTGCTCGAGCGCCGCGCCCGAGGCATTCCGCGCAAGCGTATCGTGCAGGTGCGGCTGTTGGATGATTCCGCGACCGCGCCGTTGCTCCATCACGAAGAACCGATCCTCCGCGATGGCGCCATCGTCGGATCGATCAAATCGGGATCCTGGGGACACCGCGTGTCCAAATCACTTGGCATGGGTTACGTGAACTGCCCCGACGGCGTGTCGAAAGCATGGCTCGAGTCGGGCCATTGGGAGATCGAGGTCGCCTGCGCGCGCCATCCGGCGCAAGTACAGCTCGAGTCCTGGTACGACCCGCGCAACGAACGCATCAAATCTTGAAAAGCCACGCGCGCGTCGTGGTGATCGGCGGCGGCGTGATGGGCGTCGGTCTCCTCTACCATCTGGCGCTCGCCGGCTGGCGCGACGTGGTGTTGATCGAAAAAGCGGAGCTTACTTCGGGCTCGACCTGGCATGCCGCGGGCCAGTGTCCGCTCTTCAACGGCTCTCTGGCGCTGACCAAGGTGCATCAGTACGGCACGGAGCTCTACCCCAAATTGGGCGCGCTCACGGGTCATCAAGTCAGCTGGCACGCTTGCGGTGGACTGCGGCTTGCGACCACCGACGAAGAAGTTCTGTGGCTCAAGCATATCCATGGAATATCGAAGCTCGCCGGCTACGAGGCCCATATCGTGGGGCCGGGCCAGATCGCCGAGTTGCACCCGTATCTTGACACCTTCGGCGTCAAGGCTGCATTCCTCACCTTGAGCGACGGCCACGTGGCACCCGCCGATGTGACGCTCGCCATGGCAGCCGGCGCGCGGCAACTGGGTGCCGAAATATACCGGCGCACCCGCGTCACCGACATCAAGCTTCTGCCGACCGGCGAATGGCAGGTGATCAGCGATGCGGGAAATATCGTCTGTGAACACGTGGTGAACAGCGCAGGCAGCTACTGCGACGTCGTTGCCTCCTGGACCGCGCATTGCGCACCGATTTCAAATCTGCTGCATCACTACGTGATCACCGAGCCGCTGCCGCAATTGCGCGATCTTGCCAGGGAATTGCCCGTCGTCCGCGGTCCTTACTCACACTCGTATCTGCGCCAGGAAGGCCACGGCATTTTGGTCGGTCCCTACGAAACCGCGGGCGCGCACAGCTGCTGGGAGGATCGGCCGCCGGCGTGGGATTTCGAGAGCGAATTACTCGCGCCCGAACTCGAACGCCTGATGCCATGGCTGGAAAAGGCGGCTGAACGCCTGCCGCTGTTCGCGGCGGCGGGGGTGAAATCCGTCATCGCCGGCGCCATCACCCATACGCCCGATGGCGTATATCTTTCCGGACCCGCGCCGGGGCCGCGCAACTACTGGATGCACTGCGGCGCTTCGATCGGCATATGCCAGGGAGCGGGCGCGGGCAAGTATCTCGCGCAGTGGATGATGAACGGGCAAGCCGAGATCAACATGCGCGAATTCGACCCGCGCCGCTTCGGAAACTGGGCGACACCGGGGTTCACCCGCGCGGCGGCGCTCGAAGATTATCGCCATATGTACCATTGCTATAAGCCCGGCGAGCAGCACACGGTGGGCCGCGGGCTGCGCAAGTCCGCGCTGCATGACATCTTCGCCGCGCGAGGCGCGCAGTTCAGCCAGGTCTTTGGATGGGAGCGGCCGCGTTGGTTCGACCGCAACGGTCTTGGCCAGGAGCAATTTTCATGGAAGCGCTCCAACTGGTGGAGCGCCGTCGAGCAGGAAGCGTTGGCGGTGAGGGAGCGGGTCGGGCTCGCGGATCTGTCGACGTTCTCCAAATACGAAGTTACCGGCCCCGATGCCCGCGAATTCTTGACGCGGATCTGCGCCAACAAGATACCTTCGCGCGACGGCGGCATCGTGCTGGCGCATCTGCTCACCCCCGCGGGATTCATCGACAGTGAAGTGACGGTGACGCGGCTGGCGCACGATCACTACTACGTGCTGTCCGCGGCGTCTGCCCAACTGCACGACAAGGACCAGATGGAGTGGCGCAAGCAGCCCGGCGAGCGGGTCCGCATTGCCGATGTCACCGACTCGCTGGGGGTTCTGGTACTGGCAGGACCCCGCGCCCGGGATGTTCTGGCGCGCACCACCACGCTCGATGTCGGCAACGCGACATTTCGCTGGTTGACCTGCAAGATTGCCCCGGTCGCGGGCGCGCCCAACGTGAGGTTGCTGCGGGTCAACTACGTGGGCGAACTGGGTTGGGAATTGCACCTCCCCATGCAGCAAGTCGCGCATGTCTGCGACGCCCTGATGATGGCAGGCGCGCGTCACGGCATCAGCTTGTTCGGCAGCTACGCCATGAACTCCTTGCGCATGGAGAAAGCCTATCGCGCCTGGGGTGCGGAGCTCACCAACGAGGTGACCCTGATCGAGGCCGGCATGGAACGCTTCATCGATTTGGACAAGGAGTTCGTCGGCAAGGCCGGTACGCTCGAATCGAAGCGCAGCGGCCCACGATCGCTGCTCAACTACATGGAAGTCGACGCCACTGACGCCGATTGCCTGGGCAATGAACCGGTGTACTGCAACGACCGGCTGGTTGGCATCACCACGGGCGGCGCCTACGGTTTCGCGGTTCGCAAGTCGCTCGCCTTCGCCTACCTGGAGCCCGCGTTCGCGGGTGCCGGGCGCGAACTTGCCATCACGATCCGGGGCGAGAAGCGCGCGGCGCGCACCATCGCGCAACCGGCCTGGGATCCGCGCAACGAGCGGCTGCGCGCGTGAAGGAAACATACTGCAACAGACCGCCGGCAAATTTTGAAGGGGTATTGGTAAAATGAAACCCAGTCGATTCCTGATGTGTAACGCTGCCGCATACGCCGCGCTGATCATGTCGCTGCCTGCGGCCTTGTCATGCACGGCGGCCACGGCAGCGCCTGAGATCTCTTCCGCATCCACGGCGAAGAGCCCCGCGAAAGCGGCGTCCGCGAGCAACGTGAAAATCGCGCTGCCGGACATTGCCTACCAGAAATTCGTGCTGAAAAACGGTCTGGTCTTGTTGGTTCACGAAGACCACAAAGCCCCGATCGTTGCGGTGAACACCTGGTATCACGTTGGGTCGAAGAACGAGAAGCCCGGCAAGACCGGCTTCGCCCACCTGTTCGAGCACCTCATGTTCAGCGGCAGCGAACATTTCGATCACACCTACATCAGTGCGATGCAGCGCATTGGTGCGACCGACTTGAATGGCACCACGAATGGCGATCGCACGAACTATTTCGAGGATGTACCGACCTCGATGCTCGACCTGACCCTGTTTGCCGAAAGCGACCGCATGGGACATCTTCTTGCGGTGCTGGATCAGAAAAAGCTCGACCTTCAGCGGGGTGTGGTACAGAACGAGAAACGCC